>Ga0255336_100767_pt1 | contig 36887 bp, 35 predicted proteins | sample MeOH1_35cm_T3_17_FD_189102 | JGI IMG/M metagenome (GOLD analysis project Ga0255336, IMG submission 189102) | Sandy soil microbial communities from University of British Columbia, Vancouver, Canada - MeOH1_35cm_T3_179 | ecosystem: Engineered > Artificial ecosystem > Sand microcosm > Unclassified ...
TCGAGTTGTACTGGTTGAGCACGTCTTCCAGCCAACGGATCGAGTTGATGTCCAGGTTGTTGGTCGGCTCGTCCAGCAGCAGCACGTCCGGCTTCGAGAACAGCGCCTGCGCGAGCAGCACGCGCAGCTTCCAGCCCGGCGCGACGTTGCTCATCGGGCCGTTGTGGTCCTCGATCGCGATGCCGATGCCGAGCAGCAGCTCGCCCGCGCGCGCTTCGGCCGTGTAGCCGTCGTACTCGGCGAACTTCGCTTCGAGCTCGGCGGCGTGCATGTAGTCGTCGTCCGTCGCGTCGGGGTTCGCGTAGATCGCGTCGCGCTCGGTCATGGCGGCCCACATTTCCGTGTGGCCCATCATCACGACGTCGAGCACGCGTACGTCTTCGTATGCGAACTGGTCCTGACGCAGTTTGCCGAGGCGCACGTTCGGCTCGAGCATGACGGTGCCGGAGCTCGGCTCCAGGTCGCTGCCCAGAATCTTCATGAAGGTGGACTTGCCGCAGCCGTTCGCACCGATCAGGCCATAGCGGTTCCCTTCCCCGAATTTGACCGAGATGTTCTCGAAGAGGGGCTTCGGCCCGAATTGCATGGTGATATTGACGGTAGACAGCACGGCGCGTCCCTTTGAATGTGATATCGGCGAAAAACCCAATATTTTAGCAGGTTATCGCGATTTCAACCCGCGCGCGCGTCGCGCTACTGCCTTTGGCCGCCTCTTGGCGTCTGCAAAACGTCGATGAAGGCCGACAGGTCGGCCTCGCCGAGCCCCATCGCCGCGCCGAGCCGCAGCAATTGCTGAACCGTCGACGATACCGGCATCGGCGTGCCGGTCTCATACGCGGTCGCCGCCACCGTGTCGACGTCCTTTTGAAAGGTCCGGAACGCGCCGATCGGCGCGAGGCCGCTTTGCGTCATGCGCGGCACGAAAAGCTGCAGCAGCACCGAGTCGGCCCAGCCGCCGGCGAGACCCTCGGTCAGCCGGGAGGCGTCGAGCCCGCTGCGCTGCGCGAGACTGACCGCCTCGGCGATCGCCGCCAGCGTCGCGGTGACGATGGTCTGATTGCACAGCTTGGCGGTTTGTCCGGCGCCGACCTCGCCCATGTGCGTGACGCGCGCCGCGTAGGCGCCGAGCAGCGGCCTGACGGCTTCGACATCCGCGGCCGCGCCGCCCGCCATGACGGCCAGCGTGCCGGCCGTGGCGCCGGCCACGCCGCCCGAGACCGGCGCGTCGATCCAGCCGGGCCCGCCGGCCAGCTCGCCCGCGACTTTGCCCGCGCTTTCGCCCGCGCTGTCGGCCGCGCTTTCGCCTGCTCGAACCGCCGACAGCGCCGCCGCGCGCTGCGCGAAGGCGCGCGTCGCGGCAGGCGGAATGCTGGAGTGATCGACGATCCAGCGCAAGCGGCCCGATACGGGCGCATCCGCGCTCAGGAGGCCCAACGCACCGAAAACGGTCTGTTCGACCGCGGCGGCGTCCGCGACGCACAGCAGCACCGCCTCGCAGCGCGCCGCGAGCTCACGCGGCGTGTCGACCACCTGGGCGCCGTCCGCCCGCAGCGCTTCGGCCTTGGCCCGCGTGCGATTCCACACATGCACGAGATGCCCCGCGCGCAGCAGATGCCGGATCATCGGCGCGCCCATCAAACCGGGACCGCAAAAACCAATTTCCACTTTCGAACCTCGTCGGATTTCAGATTGAGTTGCGCGTACATGATAACGGCCGTGTCCGGCTACGGCATACCGGGCACGGCATGTGCGACATGATCCGCTCAAGCGAGAGCCATTCGCGGCGCTGGCGTTGCCTATACTTTTCGAACACCAACGAAGATCAAAGGAGGAAGTTCATGTCCGAACACGTCTACAAACAGATCGAACTGACCGGCTCGTCGACCAAATCGATCGACGACGCCATCAGCACGGCCATTGCGAAAGCGTCGAAAACGCTACGCAATCTGCACTGGTTCGAAGTGACGGAGACTCGGGGCCAGATCGAGAACGACAAGGTTGCTTACTGGCAGGTGACCATCAAGGTCGGCTTGCGCATCGACTGAAGTATGGCCGGCGCGCAAGCCGGCGCGAAAAATCCACAATGAAAAAAAGCTGCGTCCGTACCGGACGCAGCTTCTCGAAGCGGTTGCCAAGACCGCCGCCTGATCGGGCTGTTCGACGCCGCTTCAGGCATCGTTTCCCGACGCCGCTACACAGCCGACGCCCTCACTTCGGCAGCGACCCGTCCACGCCTTCCACATACCAGTTCAGGCGTTGCAGTTCCGGATCGGTCAGCGTCTTGCCCGCCGGCACCTTCACCGCGCCGGCTTGATCCTTGATCGGACCGGTGAACACGTCCCACTTGCCGCCCGCCAGTTCGTCGCGTTTGGTCGAGACCTGCTTCTGCGCGTCGGCCGGAATCGCGGCCGTATTCAGATCTTCGAGATTGACGGCCTTCTGCGGAATGCCCCACCACACCGGGTCGTTCTTCCACTTGCCGTCCAGCACCTGCTGGATCGCCGCGTTGTAATACACGCCCCAGTGCGCGACCACCGAACCAAGATGCGCGTCAGGACCGAACTTCTTCATGTCCGAATCCCAGCCGAACGCGTGCACGTGCTTTTCCGATGCCGTGGCGAGCGTGGCGCTCGAATCGGTGTTTTGCAGCAGCACGTCGGCGCCCTGACCGATCAGCGTTTCCGCCGCCTGCTTTTCCTTGCCCGGATCGAACCAGCTGTTGATCCAGATGACCTTGGTGTGCACCTTCGGATTCACCGAACGCGCGCCCAGCGTGTACGCGTTGATGTTGCGGATCACTTCCGGAATCGGCACCGACGCCACGAAGCCGAGCGTGTTGGTCTTCGTCACATAACCCGCGGCGACGCCGGCGAGATACGCGCCCTGATACATGCGCACGTCATAGGTGCCGAAGTTCGGCGCCTTCTTGTAGCCGGTCGCGTGCAGGAAAACGGTGTCCGGGAAATCCTTGGCGACCTTCAGTTCAAAGTCCTGGTAGCCGAAGCTCGAACCGATGATGATCTTGTTGCCCTTGTTCGCCAGATCGCGGAACACGCGCTCGGAGTCGGCCGATTCCGGCACGTTTTCGATGCGGGTGATCTTGATCTTGCTGCCGAACTTCGCTTCCGCTTCCTTCGAGCCCTGGTCGTGCGCGAAGGTCCAGCCGGCATCGCCCGGATTGCCGAGGTAGACGAACGCGACGCCCGGCGCATCGGCGGCCTGCGCGCTTTGCGCGAGCGGCGCCGCGAGCGCCAGCGAGGCCGCGCCCCACGCGAAAGCGGTCAGCAGATTTCTTCTCTTCATGTTTTCTCCTGTCGTGTTTATCGAATGATGTGAAGCGTATGGCCGATGGGTGGCCGATCAGCCCGCCGAGAAGAACGGCTTGCCGAGCGAAGCAGGTGCATTCAGCCGGATCGTATTCGGATTGCGCGAGATCAGCACCAGCACGACGATCGTCGCGACGTACGGCAGCATCGCGAGGAACTGCGTCGGCACCGGCACGCCGATCGCCTGCGCGTAGAACTGCAGGCCGGTCACGGCGCCGAACAACAGCGCGCCGATCAGCAGGCGCCCCGGGCGCCACGTCGCGAACACGACCAGCGCGAGCGCGATCCAGCCGCGCCCCGAGGTGAGCTGCTCCTGCCACAGGTGCAGATTGACGATCGAATAATAGCCGCCCGCGAGCCCGGCCATGCCACCGCCGAAGGCCACCGCGCCGTAGCGCACGCCGACCACCGGAAAGCCGACCGAGTGCGCCACTTGCGGCGATTCGCCCACCGAGCGCAGCACGAGGCCCGCGCGCGTGCGATACAGGAACCAGCCGATCACCGCGAACATCAGGAACGCGAGGTAATCGAGCGGCGTGAGGCTGAACAGCGCGGGGCCGAGCACCGGAATCTTCGAAAGGCCGGGAATGGTCCATGTGTCGATGGTCGCGCGCACCGCCGCCGACGTATAGGGCTTGCCGACATACGCCGAGAGGCCGATGCCGAAGATCGTCAGCGACAGGCCGGTGGCGACCTGGTTGGCGAGCATGGTGAGCGTGAGAAAGGCGAACAGCAGCGACATGGCGAGACCGGCGCCGATCGCGGCGAGCACGCCGAGCCACGGGTTGCCGGTGATCGCGGTGACCGCGTAGCCGGTCACCGCGCCCATCAGCATCATGCCTTCGACGCCGAGGTTGAGGACGCCCGATTTTTCGGTGACGAGTTCGCCGGCGCCCGCGAACATCAGCGGAATCGCGGCGGTGACGGCGCTCGAGGTGAGCGAGCTGGCTTGTTGAATGTCCATGGGGATCCGGCGGAATCAGTTAGCAGTGAGCGAATGTCGGCGAGCCGATCAGTGAGCCAGGGCGGCCAGCGTTCGGCGCCGCACCCGGTAGTTCACGAACAGGTCGGCGCCCAGCAGGCAGAACAGCAACAGCCCCTGGAACACGCCGGACAGCGCCTGCGGCAGTTGCATCGAGGTCTGCACCGCTTCGCCGCCGAGATACAGCAACGCCATCAGCAGGCTCGCGAGCACGATGCCAAGCGGATGCAGCCGCCCCACGAACACGACGATGATCGCCGTGAAGCCGTAACCCGGCGACCACGTGGCCTGCAATTGCCCGATCGGGCCGGCGATCTCCCCCATGCCGGCGAGGCCAGCCAGGCCGCCGCTGATCAGCAGCGAGGTCCAGATGGTCTTCTTGTCGGAGAAGCCGGCGTAGCGCGCGGCGAGCGGCGCGAGACCGCCGACGTTCATGCGGTAGCCCGCGAAGCTCTTGCGCATGAAGACCCACACGAGCGGAATCGCGATCAGCGTGACGAACACCGACGCGTTCAGGCGCGTGCCGCGCAGCCATTTGATGTGCCAGTCGCCGGAGAAAGTCGGATAGAGCGCGTCGCCGCTGAACATCTCCGAGAGCGGGAAGTTCATGCCCTGCGGATCGCGCCACGGGCCGCTCACCAGGTAGATCAGCAGTTGCGTGGCCACATAGGTGAGCATCAGGCTGACCAGAATCTCGTTGGTGTTGAAGCGGCTCTTGAGCAGTGCCGGAATCGCCGCCCACGCCATGCCGCCGAGCACGCCGGCGATCATCATGGTCGGCAGGATCCACCAGCCGGTGGCCTGATCGAAGTAGATGGCGACGCCGCTCGCGGCGATACCGCCGAGCAGCATCTGCCCTTCGGCGCCGATGTTCCAGACATTGGCGCGATAGCCGATGGCAAGACCGAGGCCGATCAGGCACAACGGCGACGCCTTGAGCAGCAGTTCGGACCAGCCGTTCACGCTGGAGAGCGGTTCGATGAAAAACGCGTGCATGGCCTGCAACGGATCACGCCCGACGAGGCTGAAGATCAGAAAGCCGATCGCGAGCGTGAGCAACGCGGCGATCAGCGGCACGGCGAGCTGCATGGTGCGCGAGGGCGTCGTGCGTGCTTCGAGTCGATACGGAAGAGTCATGGGTAGCGTGTGCTTATCTGGGTTCTGGTTCTGGTCCTGATACCGGGCGACCTGACGCGCGTGCGCCGCAGGCCGGATCAGGCGTGCGCCGGCTGTTCCGCGGAAGGCGCCGCACCCTCGCGGTCGCCGAACAGGCCCGCCATCCAGCGGCCGATTTCCTCGGCATTGGTCGCCCCCGTGGCGCGCACCGGCGAGAGCCTGCCGCCCGCGAGCACCGCGATGCGGTCGCAGATGTCGAACAGCTCTTCCAGTTCCTCCGAGATCACCAGAATCGCCACACCGCGCGCCGACAGGTCGAGCAGCTGCTGGCGAATGAACGCCGCCGCGCCGACGTCGACGCCCCACGTAGGCTGCGCGACCACCAGCACCTTGGGCGCCTGCAGAATCTCGCGGCCCATGATGTACTTCTGCAGATTGCCGCCCGACAGGCTCTGCGCGAGCGCTTCGGAGCCGCCGCAGCGCACGTCGAAAGCGTCGATGCAGCGTTTCGCGAACGCGCGCATCGCGCCCGCCTTGATCCAGCCCGAACTCACCATCTGCTGACGATGCGCGGTGAGCAGCGCGTTTTCCGACAGCGTCATGGCCGGCACCGCGCCGCGCCCGAGGCGCTCTTCTGGCACGAAGCCGAAACCGAGCGCGCGCCGGCCTCCCGCGCCGAGGCGCCCGGCCGCCTTGCCGCAAATCGTCACGGCGTCGGCGCGCACGCCCCGCTTTTCGCCCGACAGCGCCGACAGCAGTTCGGCCTGCCCGTTGCCCGAGACGCCCGCAATGCCGAAGATCTCGCCGGCATGCACGCCGAACGACACGTCACGCAGCGAGGTGCCGAACGGGTCGTCGCTTTCCACCGAGAGTCGCTTCACGTCGAGCAGCACCGCGCCCGGGTTGTGCTCGCGCCGCGTGTAGTCCGGCAGCGAATGGCCGACCATCAGTTGCGCGAGCGACGCGTGGGTTTCGCCCTTCGGCTTCACGTGGCCGGTCACGCGGCCGCCGCGCATCACCGTCGCGGTGTCGCACAGTTCCTGGATTTCGTCGAGCTTGTGGCTGATGTAGAGAATGCTGCAGCCTTCGGCGGCCAGCCGCCGCAGCGTCTCGAACAGCTTGCGGACCGCTTGCGGCGTCAGCACCGAGGTCGGCTCGTCCATGATCAGCAGACGCGGGTTCTGCAGCAGGCAGCGCACGATCTCGACGCGTTGCCGCTCGCCTACCGTCAGGCTGTGCACGTGGCGCTGCGGGTCGATATCGAGGCCGTAGTCGGCGGAGACTTCGCGAATGCGTTTCGAGAGCGTCTTCAGATCGAACGGTTCGTCGAGCGCGAGCGCGATGTTTTCGCCGACCGTGAGCGTCTCGAACAGCGAAAAATGCTGGAACACCATGCCGATGCCGAGCTTGCGCGCGGCCGCGGGGCTCGCGATCTCGACCGACTGGCCTTCCCACTGGATCTCGCCCGCGTCCGGCCGCACGGCGCCGTAGATGATTTTCATCAGCGTGCTTTTGCCGGCGCCGTTTTCGCCGAGCACGGCATGGATTTCGCCCGGCGCGACGATCAACGTGACGTCGTCGTTGGCTCGCACGGCCGGATATTGTTTGGTGATGCCCTGAAGCACCAACCGGGGCGCCGCCTGTTCCGGCCTGGGTGCCGGCTGCGCGGCGGCGCCGTTGCTATAAGAAGAGTCGCTCATGTGATTCCGTAGTACGTCAGTGACTGCCGGTTACAGCGCGCCCGCCCGCCTTGCCGGCAAGCGATCCGTCACCACAACCGGATGACAATACCTAATTCGACCTACTCAGTCGAGCCGTCAAAATTCCCGCAAACCCGCGCCGCAGCGTGCTTTGCGGGTATCCCACTCTTGACGCGGCTTTGTGTTCATATTAAAAGTCATATACCCCCACGCCCATTCGATCAGCCAGAACATATATTTCGGAGAAGTCATGAGTCAGCAACGCGAGGCGATCGATACGTACCTACTGCGCGTCTTGCACACCCTGTTGATGGAACGCAGCGTCACGCGCGCGGCCGTCAAACTGAATCAATCGCAACCCGCCATCAGCGCGGCGCTGCGCCGTTTGCGCGACATCACCGGCGACCCGCTGCTGGTGCGCGGCAAATCCGGCATGGTGCCGACGGAATACGGCCTGCGCCTGCTCGAACCGGTGCAAAACGCGCTGCGCGAAATCGAACGCATCAAGTTCCAGCAGCACAACTTCGATCCGGCGACCTCGATCCGCTGCTACCGGATCGGCTGCCCGGACTACCTGAACGTGCTGTTCGTGCCGACGGTAGTCGAACGTTTTCGCCAGGCCGCGCCGAACGCGACGCTCGAGTTTCATTCGCTCGGGCCGGCCTTCGACTACGAACTCGCGCTCGAAGACGGCAAGCTCGACATCGTGGTCGGCAACTGGCCGGAGCCGCCGGAGCAGTTGCACCTGTCGAACCTGTTCGTCGATCAGATCGTCTGCCTGATGAGCAACACGCATCCGTTCGCCAAACGCGGCGGACTCACGCTCGACCAGTACCTGAACGCTCCGCATCTCGCGCCTACTCCTTATTCGGTGGGCCAGCGCGGCGCGATCGACGTGCATCTCGCGCGCGAGCGGCTAAAGCGTCATGTGGTCGTGACGTTGCCGTACTTCAATCTGGCGCCGTACGTGCTGATCAAGTCCGATCTGATCTTCACGACGACCCGCCTCTTTGCCGATTACTACGCGAAATTCCTGCCGCTCACCGTGGTGCCCGCACCGCTCGATTTCCCGCCGATGCAGTACTACCAGTTGTGGCACGAGCGCGTGCATTACTCCGACGAAGTGCGCTGGCTGCGCAGCCTGGTCGCCGAAGCGACCAAGACGTTGATCGACAAGCCTTAAGCCTTTGCTTTGCGGATTACCGGCGGCCACCTGTCTCGCCGCCGACAACCTTGCCCTGGTCCGTTACGCCGCCGCCTCGTATAGCGTTTTCGCCAACCGGTTGTGCTGCTCGATGACGGGTCCGAGTTCCAGCGTCGTCAACTGCCCGTCTTTTACGATCACCTTGCCGCCGATCACGCTGTAGCTCACCTGCGACGGCGCGCAGAACACCAGCGCCGCGACCGGGTCATGCAACGCGCCGGCGAACAGCGGTTGGCGCAGGTCGAACGACACGAAGTCCGCCGCCATGCCCGGCGCCAGCGCGCCGATATCGTCGCGGTTGAGCACCTTCGCGCCGCCGAGCGTCGCGATTTCCAATGCCTCGCGCGCGGTCATCGCATCCGGACCGAAACCGACCCGCTGCAGTAATAAAGCCTGACGCACTTCGGCGACCATCTGCGCGCCGTCGTTCGACGCTGAACCGTCGACGCCCAGGCCCACCGGCACGCCCGCCAGACGCATGCGCCTGACCGGCGCGATCCCCGACGCGAGCCGCATGTTCGAACACGGACAATGCGCGACGCCGGTGCCGGTGCGAGCGAACAGTTCGATGCCGGCGTCGTCGAGTTGCACGCAGTGCGCATGCCAGACGTCGCGGCCGACCCAGCCGAGATCTTCCGCATACTCCGCCGGCGTCATGCCGAACTTCTCGCGGCTATACGCGATGTCGTTGACGTTCTCCGCCAGGTGCGTATGCATCGACACGCCGTACTCTCTCGCCATGATGGCCGATTCGCGCATCAGATCGCGGCTCACCGAGAACGGCGAACATGGCGCGACCACCACGCGCAGCATCGCGTAACGCCCTTCGTCGTGGTACGTCTCGATCAGGCGCTGCGTATCCTTCAGAATGTCCGCCTCGCGTTCGACCACCGAATCCGGCGGCAGCCCGCCGTCTTTCTGCCCCACGCTCATGCTGCCGCGCGCCGCGTGAAAACGCATGCCGATGCGGCGTGCCGCGGCGATGCTGTCGTCGAGCCGGCTGCCGTTCGGATAGATATACAAATGGTCGCTCGAGGTCGTGCAACCGGACAGCAACAGCTCAGCCATGGCCGTGAGCGTCGAGACTTCGATCATCTGCGGCGTGAGGTTCGCCCACACCTTGTAGAGGCTCGTCAGCCAGCCGAACAACTCGGCATTCTGCGCGGCGGGAATCGCGCGCGTCAGGCTCTGATACATGTGGTGGTGCGTGTTCACGAGACCCGGAATCACCAGATGCCCGCGCATGTCCAGCACTTCGTCGGCCGTTTGCGGCAGCTCCGCCGTCGGCCCGACCGCGACGATGCGGCTGTCCTCGATATACAGGCCGCCGTCGCGCAGTTCGCGCCGGGCGCCGTCCATTGTGACCAGCACGTCCGCGTGCTTGACCAGCATCGTTTTCTTCGGCTTGTTCGTTTGATTAGCCGCTTGTTCCATCGTCATTCGTTTCTCCGCTTCATTGCTTCCGTGCAAAGCCGTTCGAACGCGATGTGACGGCACACCACCGTGCCGCCGCGTCGTGTTGAACGCCGTTGGCCCGGTTACCCAGCGTGTTGCCGCCGTCTTCGGGGTGTGCTGCGGCTGAATCGCCGTCGATTCATGTTTGCTGCAACGCACAGACGTAACCTTCGACGGCCAAAATAATGCTGACAACTCACGCCAATGCGATACCCAACTTCACGCCGCCGATATAGTGGGCCTTTTTTGGCGCCGGTACGATCCGCCGGTAAGACAAATGCATGGTGATCGTCGAAAAAATAGGCTCGTTGCGGCTTTCAACGGGCTGTCTGTCATGCGCCAGCTATTATCTTTCCTATCTCGCGCGCGCTGAGCGGAACAACCTTTTTACAATGGCTGCCACGGCGCTCGCTTCAATTCGCCGACGGGTATGTAGCCACTGACGTGGAGCCTCGATCCGCCGCAAACGTATCTGGATCGGGCTGCCGCCGAAACCTCGCATTCACATAAGGAAAATTGCGAATGGGAAAGCTCACTACCCATGTGCTCGACACTGCCAACGGCCGTCCCGGCGCGGGCATCAAGGTCGAACTCTTCGCGCTCTCAGGCGACACGCGCCGCGCGCTCAAAACCACGCTGACCAATGACGATGGTCGTTGCGACCAGCCGCTGCTCGAAGGCGACGCGCTAGTCGCGGGCGAATACGAACTCGTGTTCGGCGCCGGCGATTACTTCGCGTCGATCGGCACGAAGGTGCCGGAGCCGCGTTTCGTCGATCGCGTCGTGTTGCGCTTCGGCGTGGCCGATGCCAGTGCGCACTATCACGTGCCGCTGCTCGTGTCGCCGTGGTCGTACAGCACCTATCGCGGCAGCTAAGGAGACGTCTGCCGAGGCGTCGGGAAAGGGAGGTCGAGTTCGCGCCGCCTGCCCAGCGCACTCGATTGCATTGCGCAGATGCTCACGAACGCACATGTGAGCACCCGCGAAACGCAATCGAACGCAAGCGGTCCTGTCGTCTCGATCCGACCCGACGAGCCAATAAAAAAACGGCGCCGTGCGAACTGAGCGCACCGCGTCTTTCCCCCCAAGGGCGTAGCCCTGAAAGAAATCCCCTGGGGGACACCCCGCAGTCTGCGTAGCGACGTTTTTTGCCTGTCATCGGGCCGCCAGCCGGGTTCCACAAGGCGCCAAACGCCGTTGCGTGTACAACGAATCAGAAGTGGAGGAGTTTCATGGAAGGCTTTATCACAGACTGGTTGAATCTGGCGATTCGCTGGTTCCACGTCATCGCCGCGATCGCATGGATCGGCGAATCGTTTTATTTCGTGGCCCTCGACAACAGCCTGAAACCGCCAACCGACCCGAACCAGCGCAAACGCGGCGTGTTCGGCGAACTGTGGCACGTGCATGGCGGCGGCTTCTACAACATGCAGAAGTACACCGTCGCGCCGCCGGAAATGCCGGAGGATCTGCACTGGTCGAAGTGGCCGTCGTATACCACGTGGCTGTCTGGCTTCGGTCTGTTCACCGTGCTGTATCTGTTCTCGCCGAGTACCTATCTGATCGACAGGAACGTGCTGGATATGGGGCCGGTCGTCGCGGTTGCCTCCGCGCTCGGCTTCCTTGCCGCCGGCTGGATCGTGTACGACTCGTTGTGCCGCATCCTCGGTAACAAGGACAAGGTGCTGGGAATTTGCGTCGGCGTGTACGTGTTGATCGCGGCGTGGCTCGCGTGCCATATCTTCGCGGGTCGTGCGGCTTACCTGATCATGGGTGCGATGCTGGCAACGATCATGTCCGCCAACGTGTTTTTCGTGATCATTCCGGGTCAGCGCAAGATGGTCGACGCCATGCTCAAGGGCGACACGCCGAACCCGATCTACGGCAAGCGCGGCAAACAGCGCTCGGTGCACAACACGTATTTCACCTTGCCGGTGGTGTTCGCCATGCTGTCGAACCACTACGCGATGACCTATACGCATCCGTACAACTGGGCCGTGCTGCTGGTCATCATGCTGGCCGGCGCGCTGATTCGCCAGTTCTTCGTGATGCGCCACCGTGGCCAGGTGCTGTGGTATCTGCCGCTGGTGGGTATCGCGTTGATGTTCGGCGCCCTCTTCTGGACCATGCCGAAGCCGGTCGTGCCGCAAGCGCAAGCCGCGAACTCGCCGGCGGTCAAGGTGGCCGATATCGCACCGGTTCTGCAACAGCGCTGCGTGGCTTGCCACTCCGCCCATCCGACGATGATGGGAAGCGCTCCCGCCGGCGTGCTGCTGGATACGCCGGATGAGATCTCGCAGAACGCGCAGCGGATCTATCAGCAGGCCGTGACGCTGAAAGCCATGCCGCTTGGCAATGTGACGCATATGACCGACGACGAGCGGATGAAGATCGCCGCATGGTTCGAAGGGGGCGCCGCGAAGTGACTACCGGCCGGGCTTGCTGCCCGGCGCGGCGAAGGATGTACCAGCAGGATGAAGCGGGCTTCGCGCGAGCGGGAGGCCCGCTTTTTTTGTTCCGCTTGCCGTAGGCCCCTCGAGGACGAGATCAGCTGTTTTGTAGCCCATAGGCTACAAAACAGCTGATCTCGGCGTAAAATGTAGCCCACAAGGCACAATCTCCACCGGTGATTTTGTGTCTCATGGGCTACAATAATCATTAAATACGCCAAAATTGACGCCGTGGGGCTACAAATGACCAACCTCGCCGATGTATCGGACATGTTGAAGGCCGCGCGCCGCGCAAGCAATCTATCGCAAGAGGAACTGGCGCAGCGGGCAGGCGTCGCGCGCACCACCGTCGCGCGTATGGAAACGCTCGCCAAAAACGACATGAGCGTGTCCGTGCTCGTGCGCCTGCTCGAAGCGGCAGGCTACGACCTCAAATTCGTCGCGCACGGACACGGGCGCACGCTCGAAGACATCCTCGCTGAACAACGCAATCCGGACGCTAACTCATGAGGCTCGACGTTCAGGTACTGGGCAAGAACGTCGCCACGCTATTTCGCGAGCGCGATGACTATGTCCTCAAATACAACCGTGACGCAAGCGCGGCGGATTTCGTCAGCCTGACCATGCCGGTGCGCGAAGAGGCCTGGCGCTGGCCGCGCGACCTGCATCCGTTTTTCCGGCAAAACCTGCCGGAGGGTTACCTGCTGAACCTGATCCGCGAGCAATTCGGGCCTCTGCTCGACGGTACTGACCTGTCGCTGCTCGCCGTGGTCGGCGGCATGGGGATCGGCCGCGTCACCGTGACACCCGAAGGCGTGGCGCCGGGCACGGAACTGCAAGCGCTCGACGTGCAAGACATTCTGCATGGCGACAACACCGCGGAACATTTCGCGCGACTCGTGCGCGAATATGCGCGTGCCGCCATCTCGGGCGCGGTGCCGAAATTCATCGCACCTGAGAGTGGGACGTCCGGCATGACCACGCCGATGCCGCTCGGCAAACCGACCATCAGGACGAGCCGCCACATCGTCAAAGGCTCGGACGACAGCACGCCATTTCTCGGCTTCAACGAGTTCTATTCCATGCGCGTGCTGGAGCGGCTCGGCGTCGCGCCGGTCGCGCGCACGCACATGTCGGACGATGGCCGGGCGTTGATCGTCGAACGCTTCGACGTCGACGCACAGGGATTGCCGGCCTACGGCGTCGAGGACATGTGCGGTTTATTGGGTTTGCCGCCCCACGAAAAATACAACTCGACCAGCGAGAAAATGCTCAATGCCGGGCGAGCCTATCTGCTGGATCGCGCCACCATGAGGCAGCAACTCGAACATCTCGGCTGGCATTTGCTGACGAACTATGTGGTACGCAACGCGGACTGTCATACGAAGAACGTCGCGTTGTTCTACACGTCGGTCGATGATGTCGCGTTCACGCCCGTCTACGACATCGTCACGACGCAGGCATACCCGCGCTTCGCGGCCAATCCGCCTGGCTTGCCGATCGACGGACGCAAAACCTGGGCGGCCGGCAAGAGCCTGGAGCGCTTTTTCAACACGCGCATGGGTATCGCGCCGCGGCAATACGCGCAGATGGTCGAGGCGTTGTGCGATTCGGCTGTGGCCGTCGGCCACGAGTTGATCGAAGCGGCGCGCAACGAGTCGCAATGGCACACCGTCGCCAAGCACATGCTTCACGCCTGGGACGACGGCATGGCGTCGCTGCGCTCGCCGAAAAAGAGCCTGCAATTCAAAGGACTCAAACCGGCAATCGAGGCCGCGGGGTTTTCCGCGCCTGAACCGGCGGAACGCGCGCGCGAGGTGATCGGGCATTCGCCGCTTCTTGCCAAACGGAACTGAGCGCGCCACGACGGCGTCGCCACTAACGTTGTGGTTCGCGGCCAAAACAAAAAAACCCACGGCCTTGAACCGTGGGTTTCTTTTACGTCCACCTGCCCGCTACGTCAAGGCGCAGCACTCAGGCAGCCAGCGCGCTCAACGCATCTTCCGTGAGCCACAACGACTCCGCGAGATCCTGCTCATTGAGGTTGAGTCCGTCGCCACCGCGATCGACGACGATAAAGTCGCTCACCTCGCCCAACGCAATCAGCGGATGGTGCCACACACCCTTCGCATAGTTCACGCCCTGCCAGCCGCTCGTCACGAACGCGCGAATCTTCGCCACGTCCAACTCGCCCGCCGGCGCCACGACCACCAGATACGGCTTGTCGTTTAGCGGCACGAACGCCTGGCTGCCGAGCGGATGCCGCTCGAGCATCTTCACTTCGAACGGCAGCGTGCGCGGTTGCCCGCGAAACAGGTTCACGAGCGTACGGCCGTTCTCGTCGGCGACGTCCACTTTCGCGAGATCGTGATAGCGGATCGTCGTGCCGAGGTTGATCGGGATCTGCTTCGCGCCTTCGAGTTCGATCACGTCGCCGAATGTGGCGAACGCTTCCTTCGTCAATGGTTCGATCGCGAGCGTTTTCATGATGCGAGCGTGCCCCACAGCCGCAGACGCGACACGCCGCCGTCCGGAATGATGTTGAAGCGTACATGCGTCACCGGACCCAGTGCCGCGATTTCGCTTTCGAAATAGTGCTGATTGTCCATCTTCAACTTCTGCTCGCCGAGCAGCACGGGCCAGAACATGGCTTGCGTGATCAGCGAACTGTCCGTGCCGCCCGTCACGTACGCAGCCTGGATCGAGCAGCGGTCCGGAAAGTTGCCCTTGAAGTGCGCCGTATCGACTTCGATCTTCCTGATCACCCCCGGTTGCGCCAGCGCGACGATCGCCCAGTCGTTGCCCGGTTCGCGACGGCGGCGCGTTTCCCAACCGTCACCCATGTTCACGCCACGGCCCGGCATCAGGATCGTCGATGCTGCGCCGAAGTGCTGGTTGTTCGCCGCGACCAGATAGGCGCCGTTTTCCATTGCGGCCAGATCGAACTGCTCAGTGCGGCTCGCGCCGGCCCAGTCGACCTGCGGTTGACCATACACGCGCAGACGCGCGATCCCGCCGTCCGGATAGATGTTCACGCGCAGATGCGTATACGCGTTCGCGTCGCTGACTTCGTGATAGTGATGGCTATTGCCTTGCAACGTGGTCGACGGCACGATTTCGGTCCATTGCGTCGACTGGTTCGGTGCGCCGTCCACCACGCGCGCGGCTTCCACCGACGCCGCCGGCGGGAAATTGCCCGTGAAGTGGCTGGTGTCGAGATCCAGCCCCTTGATCACGCCCGGACGCGCCAGCTTCACCAGGCACCAGTCATAGCCGGTCGCGCGCTTGCGGCGCGTTTCCCAGCCGTCCATCCACTTGCCGTTGTCGTCGTACTTGCCCGGAATGAAAACGGCCGGCTCCGGATTCAGCATGCGCTCCTTCGGTGCGAAGAAGTCGTCGCTGGCCTCGAGCGCCTGCGCGCCCAGACGCGGGTCCGCCAGGTTCACATAGCGGCGCGTGAATTCCGGTGCGTTGGGGTCGAGAATCGGGAGTGCCATTTTTGTCTTCCTTGAAATTTGCCAGTGCTGAAAAAACGTTTCGGCTCGAGGTCCGCGACGCGTGGTTGAACCTCACGCGTCGATCAGATCGTCGAGCCTGAAACGTGCGATGCGGTAGATCTGATCGAGACTCGCGCGCAGCTCTTCGGCGCGGCTATTGTTCACGCGCGCCTCGAAGTTCGCGATGATGCCGTGACGGTCATACCCGCGCACGGCGAGGATGAACGGAAAGCCGAACTTCTCGCGATAAGCGGCGTTCAGCGCGAGCAGCTTGTCGAACTCTGCCTGCGTGCATTGCGCGAGGCCGGCGCCGCTCTGCTCACGCGTGGACTCGGCCGTCAGTTCGCCGCGCACCGCGGCCTTGCCGGCGAGTTCCGGGTGAGCGTTGATCAACGCCAGTTGCTTCTCTTCGCCGGCCGTTTCGACGATGCTCGACATCTTGCGATGCAACTCGTCGACGCTGGCGAAAGGCCGTTGCTGCGCGGCGATTTCCGCGACCCACGGCGAGTGCTCGAAAATGCCCGACAGCGTTGCCACGAATGCGTCGGTCGAGGTGCTGTTGAGTTGATCCAGAGTGTATTGCATCGCCTTCATGCCGCTGGCCCGCGGTTGTTTTGCTGGTAAGGGTGATGTTCGCGCCAGTGGCGCGCGATATCGACGCGCCGCGTCACCCACACGCGATCGTGCTGTTCGATATGGTCGAGAAAACGCTGCAGCGCGCGAAAACGCCCAGGGCGCCCGAGCAGGCGGCAATGCATGCCGATAGAAAGCATCTTCGGCGCTTCGTCGCCTTCTTCGTAGAGCACGTCGAATGCATCGCGCAGGTACGTGAAGAAATGGTCCGCCGTGTTGAAGCCTTGCGGGCTGGCAAAGCGCATGTCGTTGGTGTCGAGCGTGTACGGCACGATCAGCTGCGGCACTGTCGCGCCGCCGGTAACGTTCACGTCCATCCAGAACGGTAGATCGTCGCCGTAGTAGTCCGAGTCGTACAGGAAGCCGCCGTATTCGGCAACCAGACGATGCGTGTTGGGACTGTCGCGACCGGTGTACCAGCCAAGCGGACGCTCGCCCGTCACGCGTTCGATCGCTTCCATGCCAAGACGCATGTGCTCCGCTTCTTTCTCCGGCGACACGTCCTGATAGTGAATCCAGCGATACCCGTGACAAGCAATCTCATGCCCGAGTTCGACGAAGGCGCGCGCGAGGTCCGGATGCCGTTCGATCGCCATGCCGACGCCGAACACAGTAAGCGGCAGCCCGCGCTTCTCGAATTCACGCAGAATGCGCCACACCCCCGCGCGCGAGCCGTATTCGTAGATCGATTCCATGCTCATGTGACGAGCCGGATAAGCGGCGGCGCCGACGATTTCCGACAGGAACTGCTCCGAGCCGGGATCGCCGTGCAACACGCAGTTTTCACCGCCCTCTTCGTAATTCAGGACGAATTGCACCGCGACTCGGGCCCGACCCGGCCAGTTGGCCTGCACCGGGTGGCGGCCATAGCCGATCAGATCGCGTGGGTAGTTCGGGTCGAGTGGCATGGTTTGACGAATGCGTGGTGAAGGTACGTAAAATTCGCGTGGCGCTCACGTGCATGCACGTGGGAATGGCGCGGCCGAAACAGCCTTGGAGACAACGCCTGAAGCAGCAGAAAAACCTTTCAGGCACCCCGCGCCGAGTTGGACCAGTGTAGCGAAAACACCCGGGTGCGCCCATACACCGGGGCAGATAGTGCATGTCACACGGAATGTATGTGCCGCCCCGGTTCCGTAGTGTTTACCCGCAGCAAATCCGACGTTGCCGCATTTTCCGGCGCACTGGCGGCGGAAAGTTCGGCAGATCCGCGCGTCGGAAGCGGCTTCGAATCGGTATCGGCCGGACTGAAGGATTCCAGCGCGCCGTCGTAGCGCTTGGGTAGCGGCCGCGCATAGTCGCCGCGTTTGGCCGTCGAAAGACGCAGCGCGACCAGCGCCTCGGTCCATTTGACCGCCGCGGTCACGCCCTCGATCACCGGCGCGCCGAGCGCGTCTTCAATCTCCGCGCACAGTTCGGCCATGCCCGCGCAGCCGAGCACGATCGCATCCGAACCATCTTCCGCGAGCGCACGCCGGCATTCGTCGAGGATGATGCGGCGCGCCGCCGAGCCGGGCTTGTCGAGGTCGAGGACGGCGACGTCGGTGGCGCGAACGTTGCGGCAAAACCGCTTCATGCCGTAGCGCTCGGCCAGGTGCCACGCCATGCCGCAGGTGCGCGCCAGCGTGGTGACCACCGAGAACCCCGGCGCCAGCACGCTGGCCGCGTGCATCGCCGCCTCGGCAATGCCGATCACCGGACCGCGCGCCAGTTCACGCGCGGCGTACAGACCGGGGTCGCCGAAGCAGGCAATCACGTAACCGTCGCAGCCTTCGCGCTCGCCGGCGGCGACCTCCGCCAGCAAGCCCGGCGTCGCCAGCGCTTCGTCGTAATAGCCCTCGATCGACGGCGGCCCCATGGTCGGATTCACCGCGATGACTTCGGTGCCCGGCGCGGCGACTTCGCGCGCGCAGCGGCCCATTGCCTCCGTCATGCGCTGGGTCGTATTCGGGTTGATTAGTTTGATGCGCATATCGACTCCTGTTGCATCCGCAAGATTCAGCGTGCGATGACGCGATAGAACAGCGCGGCAAGCCCGGCGCCGATGAACCACGAGAAATTCGCCATGCCGTCGAGCGCCGGCACCATCACGCAGATCACGGCGATCACGGCAGCCGGCAGCAACGCGGCGACGGCGCGGTAGTTGACGCCGTTGCGATACCAGTACGAGCCGGTAGGCGCGACCGTGTACAGATCGTCGAGGACGATTTTCTGACGCTTGACGAGGTAGTAGTCGACGATCAGGACACCGTACAAAGGTCCAATGAAGCTACCGAGAACATCGAGCGTGTAATGGATCACGGCGGGGTTGTTGAACAGATTCCACGGCGTGATGAAGATCGACGCCACCGCCGCGAGCATGCCGCCAGCGCGCCAGCTGATCAGGCGCGGCGCGACGTTGGAGAAGTCGAATGCCGGCGAGACGAAATTGGCGACGATGTTGATGCCGATGGTCGCAATCGTGAAGGTCAACGCGCCGAGAATCACCGCAGTCGGATAGTCGATACGGCCCACGGTTTCGACCGGGTCCGTGATCAGTTGGCCGAACACCGGCAGCGTGGCCGCGGTCGTGATCACCGTCACCAGCGAGAAGGCCAGAAAGTTGACCGGCAGTCCCCAGAAGTTGCCGCGCTGCACGCTGCGAAAGCTCTTGCCATAGCGCGAAAAGTCGCCGAAGTTGAGCATCGGCCCGGAGAAGTACGACACCACCAGCGAAGTCGCCGTGATCATCACCGGCACGACCTGCATGCCGTGATATTTGACGCCGCCCAGGTTGATGCCGATGTTGCGCCATCCCGCGCGATACACCATGTAGCCGGCGAGAATGAACATCACCACGTAGACGGCCGGGCCGGCGAAGTCGATGAACTTCTTGATGGTCTCCATGCCATGCCAAAACACCAGCGCCTGCAATACCCACAGCAGCATGAAACCGGCCCAGCCGAGCGTCGACAACCCCATGAAGCCGTGATGATGCACATCGGCATACGGCAGCAGCTGCGGAACGAACTTCAGCACCACGATCACCAGTGCGCTCGACGCCAGATAGGTCTGAATGCCGTACCACGCGACCGCGATCAGGCCGCGAATCACCGCGGGAATATTCGCGCCGAGCACACCGAAGGTCGCGCGGCACGCCACCGGATACGGCACGCCGTTCGCCTGGCTCGGCTTGGCGATCAGGTTGCACAACAGGTTGACGATCGTGATGCCGACCAGCAGCGCAATCAGCACCTGCCAGCTCGTCAGGCCGAGCGCGAACAGACTGCCCGCGAACACATAGCCGCCGACGCTATGCACGTCCGACATCCAGAACGCGAAGATGTTGTAGGCGCCCCAGGTTTGATGGCGCAACGGCGCGAGGTCTTCGTTGTAGAGCCGCTCGCTGTAGCCTGCCGGTATCGACGTATCGCCGGACGCGCCGCCGTCTGCATAAGTGGGAATTGCGGGACTGCCGGGCGCTGCACTGAACTGAGCCATGATTCCTCCTTGGGATAGGGACCCTCGATAGCGAATCGAAGGACGTTGCATCGGCCATGCCAGTCATTGCGCGCTCTTTGCCCGCTCGGGACAAAGCACCTGCGCGCCGCCTGGTTGGCCGTGCCGCGGATGCCTCCGTACTGAAGTACTTGTGGTTATCGCACCGCCGGCAGCCGCGGATCACCGCCGATGCGTTACTGCCTTCGAAGTCCGTCGCCCGGCGGCGCACACGCGTGCGCAAGCCGGCAGCGCTCACGCCGAGCCGCCTTGCAACGCTTGATTCGTTCAGTTCAATTCAGTGCGGCGCGCACCAGTAAAGCGCGCACGCCGGCCGCTTGCCTCAGCCTGGCGCGGCCTTCGTCGTGGATCCATCTCTGGGCGCACCATGGTGCGCGCCGAACACTTCACGCAGATCGGCCGCGCCGCGCGCGGGGCGATCCAGCATCTTCAACTCGACGCTTTGCAGATGGCGCGACATCAGGGCCGCCGCCTCTTTTGCATCGCCGGCGTCGAGCGCGGCGAGAATGGCTTCGTGGTCTTCGAACGAGCATGGGCTGCGTCCGAGCGACTCGTAAAGCGCGGAAATCAGCGTGGAGCGCGCCACCAGCCCGTTCAGGCAATCGCACAACACGGTGTTGCCGGTGAGCCCCGCCAACTCGGTGTGAAACTCGCCCGACAGACGAATCCACGCCGGAAAATCACGCGTTTCGAACGCTTTGCGTTCCCGGCCGATCATGCTGCCAATGCTCTTCAAGCGGCGCATGCCGTGACCGCTGCAAATCTTTTCCACCACCGCCAGTTCGATGATGCGGCGCATCTCGAACACCTCATGCACTTCCTGTAGCGACGGGCTCGCCACGAACGCCCCGCGATTCGGTTCGAGGTCGATCAGGTGGTCGGTCGCCAGTTGCGCGAGCGCCTGCCGGATCGGGCCGCGCTTCACGCCGAATACTTCGCATAACTGTGCTTCTGTCAGCTTGGCGCCGGGCGCGAGCCGATGCTCGAGGATCGCGGCGCGGATGCGCTCGGCGATCGCTTCAGGTTTCGAACTACTCGTGGCGGCGGACTCTGTGTCGGACATGATGTGCGTCTCGGTATGTTGGCCATCTTAGGATGGACATAAAGATTGTCAACAATTTTTATCTTTAATTTTGACAATGCTGGCGTCGGCGCTGGACCGACGGGCAACTGGGCTGGCATCGCAGCCTAGTACTGCCTACATATCAGTTTAATAAGAAGAGAGAGGGGCACCAAGTTGAGGGCCGGTTTTGTCAACAAAACGGAAGGACCTTCACGAAGACCTCTGCGCGCTGTGAAGGATAGGAATAGGCCGTTAGTTGCGTTAATGAATCAAAAGAAAACGGGCATCCACCCGCTTCTCTGCCGCGCCCGATCACGCGAGGTACGGATAGCCCGACACGCTCAGTTTGAATCCGTGCGCGTCGGCCACGAGATGCGCATCCGCGCCGACCGGCAGCGTCAGCATGTTGCGAACATGTCCGAACTGCAGGCCTGTGACGATCGGAATGCCGATCACCGTCCGCGCCTGCTCGATCACGGAGTGCAGGTCGTAGCCATTGTCGTAGTCGTAGGGTTTGGCACCGGAGAAATCGCCCAAAACGAGCGCCTGTTGCTGCGCGAGAATGCCGGACAAGTGCAGTTGATAGATCATCCGCTCGACCCGGAAAGGTTGCTCGTTGACGTCCTCGATAAACAGGATGCCGCCCTTCACCGGCGGCATATACGGCGTGCCGATCAGCGACGCCAACACCGCCAGGTTGCCGCCCCACAACATGCCCGACACGTCCACCGGCTGCGCCTGCGGCGTGTTGCTCGAGACCGTCATGGTCGGCTTCGTCAACGTCGACCAGAAGTGCTGCATGGTGAATTCGCTGAGCTCCTCCGCGCCGAAGTCGCTCATCAACATCGGACCGCCGAAGGTTTTCACGCCGGCGCGCGCCAGCAACGCAAGCTGGATCGCGGTGAAATCGCTGTGCCCCACCAGGGCGATGGGCTGATCGGTCAGCCGCCGTTGCAGCCCTTCGTAGTCGAGCCCGTGCAGAATGCGCACCGCGCCATAACCGCCGCGCACGGCCAGCACGATGTCCGGCAACTCGCGCGACGGGTCGGCGAGCCGGTTCAGATCGGCTGCGCGCTGGCCGTCGGTGCCGGCGAAGCGCTGAAAGCGCCGCCTCGCTGCTTCCGCGCCTTCGATGCGATGACCCTGCGCATGAAAACGCTGCAGCGCGCGTTGCAGCACCTCCAGATCATGCGGATACCCCGACGGCGCGATCAATTCGATAGTGCGATGGACGCTCATGAGCAAGACCTTGTTGGACGTTGTTGTTTCAGACCACCTCGGCCGGCCCCGGTTCGCTACCCGGATCGCTGCCCGCTTCGGCGCGTGCCGACGCGCGTGCTGCGCGGCTTGCGCGCCGACGCTCGGCAAAGAACGACTTGAGCGCGGCGCCGCATTCGCTTTCGAGCACGCCGCCGGTCACCGTGGTGTGATGATTCAACTGCGGATTCGCGAAGGCATCGACGACACTGCCGCACGCGCCGGTTTTCGGATCGCGCGCCCCGAACACGACTCGGGCGATGCGCGCGTGCATGATCGCGCCGGCGCACATCAGGCAAGGCTCGAGCGTCACGTAGAGTTCGCAGCCCGGCAGACGATAGTTTTGGACGGCGAGCGCCGCGGCGCGCAACGCGGCCATTTCCGCATGCGCCGACGGGTCGTGCGCGCCGATCGGATGATTGAAACCTTTGGCGATGACTTCGTCCCCTCGCACGAGGACCGCGCCGACGGGCACTTCGCCGGCAGCGCGCGCCTCTTCGGCGGCGGCTTGCGCGAGCGCCATGAAGCGGCGATCGCGCTCGGAGACAACGGGAGATGCGCACGGACCACCGGGAGCGGCCTCGGCATTCGCCGTGACCGCGGCTGCGCCTGAATCCGTCGCAATCGATCCGTCTGCACCATTTGCCAAGGCCTGAGAACTCATCGCATGCGGCGCTTCGTGAGATTGAAAAGAATCTGCGTCCGGCCCGATGGAGCGGGCAAGCGGCTCGCTCACGGCGAACCCGCTTTTGCCGCATCCAGGCTGCCGACGCGTTCGGACAGCCGTTCGGCAATGCGCCTGCAGTATTCGCGCGGCAGAACCAGTGGCCCGCCGCGCAGCGATTCGAGCGCCATATCGAGCGCGAGCATGCGCGCCTGGAGACGGCAGCGGGTAGCCTGGTCGCTCACGGCATCCAGCTCCGCTTGCAAGTCGCGCAACGCGCGCAACTGCTCGACAGCGGGCGGCACAAAACCCGCATTCTTCAAAATCCGGTTGGCGACGCGCACCTCTTCGGGAACCAGAGCGTCATCGCCCAGAGAGAGGAGCGGCGCGCCCGCGCCCGGTAACTCGTCGAACTCACCGCGCGCGGCGGCGGCAATGCGCTGTTCGACCAATGCATCAAGCAATTTCATCTGCGATCCACTACGTTGCGGCCCAAGCATTCTATCAGGCAGCGCACGCTCGTTCAGGCTCGACAACCGACGAAACCTCCTACGTTTTCAGAATCTTCGCAATTCGTACGCACGCGCTGCTGCGCTAGGTTAAGGGGTCCGCGGCCACGCCGCGTGCGTCCGTCCGTGCGTCCGTGCGTCCGTGCGTGCGCAGTTTTAAGCCGCGACCCGACAAACGACTTTCAATGGCCGACGCCGTTCGCCCTTTGCTCGCCGCTCCTCCAAACCACCGCCAACATGCGATCCGGAATGATTCACTCAAGCCGTAACCACGCCGCCATCACGCTAGACACCGCCGTAGCCACGCGCCCTCCACGCCCCGACAAACGCATTTTCAGACCATGCCTGCGCGCGACGCTGGCCGCCGTGACCATGTCGCTTGCGCTATCCGGCTGCGGCGTATTCTGCGGCGGCGCAGGCGGCAGCGGTGGCGGCTTCGCCGGCGGCTGCGCAACCGGCCTGCGTTTCTGAGCCGTCGCGCTGTGACACGCCAGCATCGAGTGAAGCGCCGCGCGCTATGCCCCGGCGTTCGCCAAAGGCCATCGGGCCAGCATGACATGCCGTGTGCGCCCGAGCAAACTGTGCATCAACGCAAACTCGCGCACGTTCCAGCACAGCGGTTCCACCGGGCGCGCAGCGGCCCACGGCATGCCATACGCCAGCGTGACGTGCGGCGTATAGTCCACCGCGGCGGAGGCGGCATGCTCCCCGCAACCGGCGTCGCGCAACGCGCGACACAAGGCGTCGTGCAGCCTATGCAGGCCAGCCACGCCCTCGCCGCCTGCCAATACCAGCGGTCCCGGCCGAGGCTTGGACGCGAAGCTCACCACCTTATCGAATTCGACGCTGAACGGCTCCATCTTGATCGACGCGGCAGCTTTGATGGCTGCGTCGACTCGCGCCTGAGGCAAACCGCCCGCGAAATTCCCGAGGTGCTGCAAGGTGACGTGCAAACGGGCCGCCGCCAGCGGTTTGCTGCGCGCGCGCGTTTCCCCGCAAAGCCGCTGCGCGAGCCTGGAGATGCTGACCGCTGTATTGGCGTCAGGAAAGACGGCGAAAAACAGGCCGTCGGTCGGTGTTGGCGGCGCCTCGAGTCCGGGCAGCCACAATTGTTCAGGCATGAGGTTTCTGACCAGATAGAGCCGGCATGTAAATGAATCTCCGTTCATTGTGCGGGCTTGCCTGAGCCCTGATCGATTCGGGCCACTCGACCATGCGAATTTGCACGATCGCCTTGCTACGGCAAGCCCGGGGATTCGCAAGATTTGGCCGGGCCGCCGGCAAAAACGTGCTCATTTTGCGAGCACACATTTTCCGCCATGGCGCTTCTGCTTCCGGTTCCCACTCAAGAAACCACTTTGCCGTGGTCGGCCCACGCCCAGCACTGTACATCCATACAGTACGAACGACAACCGGAACGGGACAAAAAAACAGAAACCATCGAGCGGATATGAACGGGCTGGCCGACGCGCCCCGGTCGACAACCGCCTCCGCCACACCCGCAGCTTTTTCGACGCGATCAAATCGACTGGGTAGGCCCAGGCGAGACGCATTCAGTCGCAGGAGGCGAGACTGATCATTGAAATTGCATTTCGGGTTACGCACCGCGCAGCCACCCCGCTCGCCGACGCCATTGCCGGGCATCGCACAGTACCCTGGCAGCGCCTCGGTGATCAGCTGCAGTTCGGCCGCGTGTGGAATCGGCTTATGGGTCGAGTCGATGTGGATGGCACCCACGCCGACCACACTGACTTCGTCGTGTCCCAGATAACGACACGATCCATGCCGCCGCGCCGCCTCATCTGTCCAGCATTGAACCGTTCGCGAGGCCGGCGGCGCGGCGCGAGAACGGAACCACGGCGGCCCGCCGGGTCATACGCGGCCCCGCCTGAGACGGCGGACTTCGATCAGCACGCGCTCGATCACCTCCTCCACCACGGCGGCAACTTCCATTGCCATGCTCGCGCCTCTCTCGAAACAGGCGCCTTCGACCGCGTAGATAACCATGTCGCGCGGCGCGAGTCCGAGCGTACGGGCGAGCGCGATCGCATCGGCCACGCCGAGAGCATGACTCGACGCTGACGCCCTGCCCCGCTGCAACTCGTCCGTTGCCAGATCGATCCGGTGAAGGCGGCCTCGGGCGATTGCAGGAGAGGCGGCGTCCACCAGCACGAGCGCATCGAACCCGGCCCAGTCCTCGATCAGCGACAGCGCGTCGCCGCTGCGCACGAGCACTGTCACGTCGGCGGGCAGCCGGCCCGCGAGGCCGCGCGCGACGATCGCGCCGATGCCGTCGTCAGCTCGGTCGGCATTGCCGATGCCGACCACCAGCACCTTGCGCGGCGCGGCGCATCGAGTGTCGATCGCCGTCATGCCCGGTGCAGCGAAAGTTTGAGGAAGTGGGCGGAGCATGAGATACACGGATCGTAGTTGCGGATGGTCTGTTCACATCGATCCCGCAGCACGTCGTCGGGTTGATCCAGCATGGCGGTGGCGACCGCGACCAGATCAGCCTCGATGCTCGGTTGATTCTGCGAGGTCGGCGGCACGATGCGCGCCTCGACAATGGCGCCGTCCGGGTCGCAACGATAGCGATGCCAGCAGATTCCGCGCGGTGCCTCGGTACAGCCGAAACCCGTGCCCGCGCGCGTTTCGACCGGCACCGAAGCAAGCGCCGGAGGCTCATAAGCCGCGATCAGCCGCAGCGCCTCTTCGCACGCGTAGACGATTTCGAGCGCCCGCACGACGATGCTGCGGAACGGATTGCGGCACGTCGGGCCGAGCCCGGCTTCGCGCGCGAGGGTCTGAACCGACTGCGGCAGGCGATCGAAATTGAGCGCATACCTTGCCAGCGGTCCGACGAGATACGCGCCCCGCTCTTTCACCAGCGCATGCAGCGCGGTGGAGTGCGCGACGTGCCGCTCCTCAAAGTGGCTGTCGTAGTCGGCCACGTCGATATCCATGCCGCGACTCGATACGATTCGCCCTTCGTTGAACGGATATTCGTCCGCGTGCCGCAGCGCCACGAACTCGTAATCCTGCTCGAAATCCGGAAAGTCGAAGGCCGCGACCCAGCGCACCAGTCCCACCGCAAGTTCGCGCGCGCGCTCGAGTTGCCCGGCGACCGGCGCAAGTTCGACGCGATCCGGCACGCGATAAAACCCGCCGATCCTCACATTCACGGGGTGTATCTCGCGCCCTCCAAGCACTCTCATCAGCTCGTTGCCGGTCTTCTTCAAAGCCAGCCCCTGGCGAACCGCTTCACCCTGTTCGCGCGCCATCTGGATCACGTCCGGGAATCCGAGGAAATCCGGCGCGTGCAACATCACGACATGCAGCGCATGACTGCCGATCCATTCGCCGCAGTAAACCAGCCGGCGCAGCGCGCGCAGCTGTCCGCCGACCTGGATCCCGAAGGCATTTTCGATCGCATGCACCGCACTCATCTGATAGGCAATCGGGCAGATGCCGCAGATGCGGGCGACGATATCGGGCAGCTCGGCCACCTGCCTGCCGCGCAACAGCGCTTCGAAAAGGCGCGGCGGTTCGAAGATATTGAGCTGCGCCGAGCTCACGCGGCCGTCCTTGATCTGCAGATCGAGCGCGCCTTCGCCCTCCACGCGCGTCAGGTAATCGACCCGTATCGTCTTAGTCGTCACGAGGTTCGCTCTCCTTCAGGAACGCCGGCGCCATCGCGTTGAATGTGCGCAAAGCACGGCGGATGAGCTGCGGCCGGGCGCCGAGCGCCTGCCATTCGCGCGCGAGCGCGGGCACATTCGGTGTCTCCATCGGACCGTAGCAGCCATAGCAGCCGCGCCGGAAGGCGGGGCAAATCGCGCCGCAGCCGGCATGGGTTACCGGCCCGAGGCACGGCGTGCCCAGCACCATCACGCAGACCGTGCCGCGCTGCTTGCACTCCACGCAGACACTGTGACTGGCAATAGCCGGTTTGCGGCCGGCCAGAAATGCCGAGATGACCTCCAGCAGTTGCCTCTTGTCGATCGGGCAGCCGTGCAGTTCATAGTCGACCGGCACATGCGCGGAGATCGGCGTGGAGGTGGCAAGCGTCTCGATGAATTGCGGCGACGCATAGACCGCGGCCACGAACTCCCGCACGTCGGCGAAATTGCGCAGCGCCTGGACGCCGCCCGCGGTCGCACAGGCGCCGATCGTCACCAGCACTTTCGATTGCCTGCGCACCATCCGGATGCGCTCGGCGTCGTGCGCGGTGGTGATCGAGCCTTCGACCAGCGATAGATCGTACGGCCCTTTGCCGATGGCGCTCGAGGCTTCCGGGAAATTGGCGATCTCGATGGCGTCGGCGAGCGCGAGGAGTTCGTCTTCGCAATCCAGCAACGAGAGCTGGCAGCCGTCGCAGGACGCGAATTTCCATACCGCGAGCCGAGGGCGTGCCTTTGCCCTTGCCGGCTTTGCCGCATACGTGTCGGCCGCGCTCATGTCAGATCTCCCGGATCGCGAAGATGCCGGCCATCGTGTCGAAGCGCATCACGGGACCGTCCTTGCACAGGAAAGCCGGGCCGAACTGACAATGACCGCACAGTCCGATTGCGCATTTCATGTTGCGCTCCATCGAAAGATAGATGCGTTCGGGCGAGACGCCCGCATCGAGCAATGCATTCGCCGTGAAGCGCATCATCACCTCGGGGCCGCAAACCAGCGCCACCGTCTCGCGCGGGTCGAAGCCGGCGCGCGCGATCAATGCGGGCACCACGCCCACATGGCCATGCCAGCCGGTGTCCGCGTGATCGACGGTGATGTCCACCTGGACATCCGGGCGATTGCGCCACTGCTCCAGCTCCCGGCGATAAAGCAGATCCTTAGGACTACGACTGCCGACCAGAATGACCACGCGGCCATAGCTGCGCCGTCTCGCCAGCAGCTGGTAAATCGCCGGGCGCAGCGGCGCAAGGCCGAGACCGCCGGCAACGATAACGATGTCAGCGCCCTCGGCGAGCGCGATCGGCCAGCCCGTCCCGAACGGTCCGCGCAGCCCGATCGTCGCGCCCGTCCTGAGCCGGGTAAGCGCCGCGCTGACGGCACCGACGTTGCGAACGGTGTGGACAAACACCCGCTGGTCAGCCGGACTGCCGCTCATGCTGACCGGCACCTCGCCGACGCCGAACACATACAACATATTGAACTGCCCGGCCTCGGCCGCCGGACAGGAACCGGCGGGCGGAACGCACTCCAGCGTCGCCGTGTCAGACAGCTCGCGGCGCACCCGCCCGACCCGATAGATCTCGGGGACGAACGGGTTCGGAGCGTCCGCCGCGACCATGTCAGCGTTTCCCGTAGACATCGAGAAGCTGGAGCCTGGTGGCGTCCAGACGCTTCAGGAAAACGGGCAGGAAGCGCTTCATCATCTCGTAGCCGAGATCGTGGTCCGCCTCGCATTTCCCGCGCAGACATTCCGCATTGATACCGATTGCGCGTGTCAGCTCGACTGCCCGGGCATCGAAAGTCCAGCGATACGGCGGCACCAGCCAGGATGCGCCCACGATCTCGCCTGCGCCCAGGGTCGTGACCACGACAGGCGCCTGACCGGGTGCCGCGATTTCGAGCGCCACCTTGCCGTGCCGGATCACAAAGAACTCATTGGCCGGCTCGCCCTCCCTGAACAGGTAATGCTCCGCCTGGAAAAGATGGTTTCTCGCGCAACCGCCTATGAGGCGCTTGTGTGCGTCAGGAAAACCCGCGAAGAAAGGCTGTTCGCCGAGTATCCGTTCAAGCCCCTCCATGTTGTTCCTCCCCGCCGGCTTTGCCGGTGGCGCGAATCGCCGCGGCCTCCTCGGTGATGTCGATACCGACCGGACACCAGGTAATGCAACGGCCACACCCCACACAGCCGGACGTGCCGAACTGGTCGATCCAGCTCGCGAGCTTGTGCGTCATCCATTGCCGGTAGCGCGCGCGCGTCGTGCTGCGCACGCTGCCGCCGTGGATGTAGGAGAAGTCCATCGTGAAACACGAATCCCACTTGCGAATCCGCTCGGCGGATTGCCCGGCGAGATCGCTGTGGTCTTCGACGGTCGTGCAGAAACAGGTCGGACACACCATCGTGCAGTTCCCGCAACTCAGGCAGCGCTCGGCAACCTCGTCCCAGCGCGGATGGTTGGGATTGCCTTGCAGCAGTTCCCTGATGCCGTCCGTCTCGAGGGTGCGGCCCATCTGGGTCGCGGTGTGCGCGACAACCGCCTCCGCGGCCGCACGGTGCGCGTCAGACGCCGGCCGATGCGGGATGTGCCTGAGCGCCTCGGCGCCTGCCTCACTGCCCGCTTCCACCAGAAACGCGTGGCCGTTACCGTCGAGCAATTCGGTCAGCGCGAGATCGAAGCCCGCGTCGGCCTTCGGTCCGGTTTGCATCGACACGCAGAAACAGGTTCCCCCGGCCTGCGCGCAGTTGACGGCAACGATGAACGCGTCGCGGCGGCGCAGCGCATAGACCGGATCCGTGTACGGTCCGTCGCAAAACACCCGGTCCTGGATCGCGATCGCATGGATTTCACAAGCACGCACGCCGATGAACGCAAATCTGGGCGCCGGCTCGTCCGCGGCGGCTATCGTGAGTCCCTGCCCGGTATTGCTCGCCTCCCACAGTTTCTGGATCGGCGGATGCAAAAAGCGCTTCCACGAGTGGGGGCCCACAGCAAAGCCGAACACCGCCGCATCGTTGCGACGCTCCAGCCGATAGCGCCCTGCCTCCTGACGATCGGTCCAGCCGGCCGGCAAATCGCCGACGCGGGCGATCCGGTCATAGACGATCGCACCGTCACGCACGGTCGGCCCCAGCACTTGATAATGGCTGGCGGCGAGAAAGTCGATAAGCGACTGCAGAGCATCGAGGGTGATCACGCCCCCTTCGCTCTCTGAGATTGGATGCTCCGCCATCGCTCCTCCTCCGAAAACAATCGGATGGACACCCCACGCCATCGCCATCGGCTCTCGAAGTGGGGAGGCACTCGAGCGCACGATAGACGAAAGCGCCCGCATGACGACTACAACACTAGACCAGATTTGAGGGAATCGAGTGCTGCGCCGGCAGCGCGGCACGGGACCGGCTCAATGCATCAACCATGCCGTATCGCGGCCAATTCACCGCGACCCGGCCCCTACCGGGTTTCAACTTGACTTGAGTCAATTGGCCGGAGCGGTCACGGCTCTATCTTCAGCAGACGCAACATAGAAAAGTGAGCGGCCTCCGGTTTCGCATGCTCCATCCGGAAGCGCTTCAACCGAGCCGAAAACATGGCCCTATCGAAACACCGCACGCAGGCCCTGCTCGCGCTAGTCGCCATTGCGGCGGCCGGCATCGTGGCGTGGCGTTGGCCAGTGCTGTTCGGCTCCCGTCATGATACGACCCATATCGTGGTGTCCGGCAACATCGAGGCTCACGAAAGCGTTCTGAGCGTCACCCAGGTCCAGGCGCCGATCGTGTATCTGCCGTTCGACGAAGGCGCCTATGTCGAGCGCGGCACCGTGCTCGCGCGCGTCGACGATCGCCTGTACCGCCAGCAGACGGAAATCGACCGTACCAACCTGCAGGTCGCCACGGCGCAGATCAGCGCCAATGAGAGCACGCTCGCCGCGGCACGCCACAACGTGGTGAGCGATCAGTTCGACCTCAGCGAAAAGCAACTGGATTTGGGGCGCGCGGAGAATCTGGTGAAAGGCAACGCCATTCCGCGCCAGGTGCGTGACCTCGCCTATACCGCCGAGCGGCAATCCGCCACGACCCTGGCACACGACAAGGCGCTGGTGGAGGTCGCGAGCAACAACATCGCGCTCGCGCGCGCCAACCAGGCCGCCGCCGAGGCGAAGCTCGAGCTCGACGAAATCACGCTCTCCTATACCGAGCTGCGCGCGCCGTTCAACGGCGTCATCGCAGTACGCGAAGCGGAGCTCGGGCAGCTCGCGGGGCCGGGCGTCGCGATCTTCACGCTCGATGAACTCGATCACGTCTGGCTGCGTGCGTATGTGAACGAGCCCGACATCGGCAAAATCCGTCTGAACGAACCCGCCACCGTGACGACCGACACCTACGCCGGCAAGACTTACCAGGGGCGCATCAGCTTCATTTCCCCGCAGGCCGAGTTCACGCCGAAAACCGTCGAGACGCACGCCGAACGCGTGACGCTGGTCTACCGGATCCGCATCGACATCGACAACCCGACGCATGAACTGCTGCCGGGCATGCCCGCCGACGCGTCGATCGCCTTGCTGGCGGCCGGGCAATGAACCCCGCCCCCGCAGCAATCTCCGTCCACGCCCAGGACCTGGTCCGCGGATTCGGGGCGGTGCAGGCAGTGCGTGGTGTCAGCTTCGATATCGAACGCGGGGAAATCTTCGGCCTCGTCGGCCCAGACGGCGCCGGCAAGACCACCATCATGCGCATGCTGGCGGGTGTGCTGCGGCCGGACGCCGGTCGGATCTCGCTCGAGAATATCGACGTGATAGCGGCACCCGAGCGCGCGAAAGCGGCCCTTAGCTATATGCCTCAGCGTTTCGGTCTGTACGAAGACCTGAGCGTCGCCGAAAACATTTTCTTCTACGGCGAACTCTTCGGGGTGTCGCGCAAAGCCAATCGAATCCGCAGCGGCGAACTTCTGGAGGCCGCCGGCCTCGTGCCATTCCGGGATCGTCTCGCCGGGCAACTGTCGGGCGGCATGAAACAGAAACTCGGCCTCGTGTGCGCGTTGATTCACACACCACGCGTGCTGCTGCTGGATGAGCCGACCACCGGCGTGGACCCGGTGTCGCGGCGCGATTTTTGGGCAATCCTGTACAGCCTGCGCGAGAGCGGTGTCACTATCGTGCTGTCCACTGCATATATGGACGAAGCCGAACGCTGTTCGCGGCTCGCGCTGCTGCATACCGGGCAAATCCGCCAGTGCGACACGCCGGCACGGTTAAAGCAGGCCATGCCCGGGGCCCTGTTCGCCATCGCCGCGGCCGACCCGCGCGCGGTACACGGCGCGCTGGGGGACGCGCCCGGTGTGCTCAGCGCCTTGCTGATGGGCGACCGTGTGCACGTGCGCGTGGACGACGCCGCGCGCCGCCTGCCAGAGTTGCAGGCCCGGCTTGCCGGACGTGCCGTTGCACACGCAACCATCACGGCCATCGAGCCGGGCATCGAAGACGTCTTCGTCGCGCTCGTCGGCTCAGGGAGCCCGACATGAGCGCCGCTGCGCCCGTCGTCGAGGCAATCGGCCTGACCAAGCGGTTTGGCTCGTTCACGGCGGTCGACCGGCTCGACCTGTCGATCGCGAGAGGCGAAGTGGTTGGCTTCATCGGGCCGAACGGCGCGGGCAAATCGACCACCATCCGCCTGCTGTGCGGGCTGCTTTCGCCCAGTGCCGGGCGCGCATCCGTGGCCGGCTTCGACGTCGCCACCCAGGCCGAGGCGCTACGCTCGCACATCGGCTACATGTCGCAGAAGTTCTCGCTGTACGGCGACTTGACCTGCCACGAAAACCTGCGCTTTTTTTGCGGCATCTACCGGGTTCCCCGGCACGAAATCGCCGAGCGTATCCAACTCGCCATTTCGACCGCGGGACTCGAGGGACGTGAAAATATCCTGGTGCGCACGCTCGCGGGCGGCTGGAAGCAGCGGCTCGCACTCGGCTGCGCGAATCTGCACCGCCCGCCCGTGCTGTTTCTCGATGAACCGACCTCAGGCGTCGAGCCCGAGGCGCGCCGCCGCTTCTGGGACCTGATTCACGGCCTTGCCGCGGGCGGCGTCACCGTGCTGGTGTCCACGCATTACATGGACGAAGCGGAATACTGCCACCGCATCGCGCTGATCGATGCGGGACATCTGGTTGCGATCGGCAGCCCCAATGAGCTGCGCGAACACAATCTCGGAGGCAGCCTGTTCGAGGTGGTGTGCGCGCCGCTTGGCGCGGCCCTCGCGGCGCTGCGCGAAGCGCCCGAGGTGATCGACGCCGCGATCTTTGGCGACAGGCTCCACGTGCTGATGCACCTGGGCGTGCCTGAAACCGTGCTTCAGCAACGTCTTGCGCAACGGCATATCGCCTTGACGACGGTGCGGGCGATCCGGGCGAGCCTTGAAGATGTGTTCGTCCAGCTCGTCACCCACGCGGACCAGGGAGCGCACGCACCATGAGCCTGCGGCGACTGCTGGCGATGGCTTTCAAGGAAACGCTGCAGATCTGGCGCGATCCGCGCAGTCTCGCCATCGCGCTGCTGATGCCGTTGTTGCAGATGGTGCTGCTCGGCTATGGCGTCAGCCTCGACATCCGGCGCGTGCCGCTGTGCATCAACGACGAGGAACACAGCCAGCTCAGCCGTGAGCTCGTGCAGGACTTCGTGTCGTCGCGCTGGTTCGTGGCGGTCCGCAATGTCGACAACGAGCGCGAACTGCGCGATGCGATGGATCGCGGCACGTGTGCGGGTGTCGTCACCATCCCGGTCGATTTTTCCCGCGTCTTCACCACGACAGGCAATGCATCGGTGCAAACCGTGTTCGATGCGACCGATGCCAATACGACCAACATTGCGATCGGCTACGCGCAGAACGTCATCGCGCGAGTCACGGCGGAGTTTCAGTTGCGCTGGCAGCAAACCCACGGCATACGGGCCCACACCGTCGGGACGGTCGACCTCGAACCGCGTGTCTGGTTCAACGAGACGCTCGACAGCCGCAACTTCATCATCCCCGGCGTCGTCGCGGTCATTCTGGCGCTGGTCGGCGCGCAGCTCACGTCGCTGACCATCTCGCGCGAGTGGGAGCGCGGCACGATGGAGCAACTCATCTCGACGCCCGTTACCGCGCTCGAAGTCATGCTCGGCAAGCTGCTCCCGTACTTCGTGATCGGACTCGTGAATGCCGCATTCTGTCTGCTCAGCACGGTTTACTGGTTCCACGTCCCGTTGCGCGGCAGTGTCGGCACCCTGATCGCCACCACCGCGCTGTTTACGCTCGTGGTGCTGGGCATCGGCTATCTGGTGTCGGTTCACATTCGCAGCCAGCTCGGCGCCAGCCAGGTGGCGCTGCTGCTGACGATGCTGCCGACCAGCATGCTGTCGGGTTACACCTTCGCCATCGACCAGATGCCCGCGCCGATCCAGCTCGCCACGCTGCTCGTCTACGCTCGCTACTACATCACCATCCTGCGGGCGGTGTTCCTGAAAGGCAGCAACCTTGCCGACCTCGCCATGCCGATTCTCGCGCTGGCCGTGTATGCGCTGGCCATCATCTGGCTCGCCGCGCGGGCGTTCCGCAAACATCTGGACTAGCACATCATGTTCGACCGCCTGCAGGTCATGTTGATGAAGGAGTTCCTCGAACTCAGGCGCGACCCGTGGGCGATCTTCCGGCTGGTCGTGCCGCTGCTGCTGCAGGTGATCATCTATGGCTACGCCGCGACCTTCACCGTCAATCATGTGAGCCTCGCCATACTCGATCTGGACCGCAGCGAGGCCAGCCGGAACCTCGCCTCGCATTTCGTCGCCACCGGCAAGTTCGATGTCGTCGATCACGCGATGACAGAACGCGACATTACGCATGACATCGATAGCGACAAGGCGACGATGGCGCTCGTGATCCATGCGGGCTTCGCGCAGCATCTGCGCAACGGCCAGAGCGCACCGCTGCAGGTCATCGTGGACGGCACGAACTCCAACACGGCGCTGATCGCGCTCGGCTATGTCAGCCGCATCGTCACGCAGTTCCAGACCGATCAGATGAGCGACCCGTGGTCGAACTATACGGGCGCCTCGCCGCCTGAAGTCGCCGTGACCCTGCGCGAGCGGCCCTGGTATAACGACACTATCGACGATCGCTGGTTCTTCATCCCAGGCGTGGTCGGCACGCTCACGCTGATGCAGGTGGTCAGCCTCACCGCGTTTGCCGTGGTTCGCGAACGGGAGATCGGCACGCTGGAGCAGATCATGGTGAGTCCGATCAGGCCGGTCGAGTTTATCCTCGGCAAGACCGTGCCGTTCTTTCTGATCGGCCTTGGCGACGTGGCCCTCGTGACGGTGGTGGGTATAGGATGGTTTCGGGTTCCGTTCGTCGGCAACCCGCTCGTCATGCTGGTCGGCGCATCACTGTTTCTGTTCGCCGCACTCGGTCTCGGTTTGCTGCTGTCCACCTTCTCGCGCACACAGCAACAGGCATTCGCACTCAACTTCTTTCTGATTAACCCGCTTTTTATTCTGTCGGGTTTCGCATTTCCTATTGCCGCAATGCCTAAAGTCCTCCAATGGATTACGCTGATCAACCCACTGCGTTACTTTCTCGTCGTGCTGCGCTCGGTTTTTCTGAAAGGCACCGGCTTTGCAGTGCTGTGGCCGCAACTCGCCGCAATGGCGGCGCTCGGCGCGTTCATGCTCACGCTAAGCGTATTGCGCTTTCGCAAATCGCTCGACTGAATCGCCGGGTTTTCGGGGCGCGAGTGCGTTGCCGTTGCCGTTGCCTTTGCTGATGCCGAGAAGCGGAGATTGCGCACCGCAGGCTACTCGCTCGAATCAAGGCGCGCGGAGCCCATCATGCTGGCAGGCGTGGATGCGGTGCAGTGGGTAATACCGGGCAGTGGGTATCGTGCGCCGGGCACTGCAGCACCTCTCCATTCAGTACGTCAGCGCGCCCGCCAGCAAGCCGGAGTCCATACCCGAACAAATAGGCATGTGGCCGGAATTGCAAGCGAGGATGTCCTGTTCAACCTGCATGGCGAATCTGAGTTCGGGACATCTTTCGTAGGCGATAAATACCGAGCAGACAAAGGCCGACAATACGACCATCGAAAACGCAATTTTTTCCAGAATTCGATACTGATGCGGCATATCAATGCCCCCAAATTGTCATTCGCCCGGTGGTCGCTTCGAGCGACGCAGGCTTGATCCGGCGAACCGCGCTCCGGATGGCTACATGGACTGCGTGATCCCGACAGATGCGGCCGTCACATGTCATGCGATATGTCGGCTTCGGCGCACACTCCGGGTTGAGACTACGCGGACTTTCTCAAGTCCCCTTGACGTACCGCAACGGATCGGAAAGGTTGAAAAACGGCCACGAACGACAAACGCACTCAACGCGAGATGAGCGATTTCTATCCATCGCCGCGACGTAGCGCGGGGTTTCTTGACTTCGCTCAAACGAGAGCAACCCTTCTTTCGTGAAGATGTGAATTACCGTGACTAATGCCATGGCAGTGAGCATGTGCATTAATCGACAGTGGACGTTGCGTCATGCATTTGCCGGGTCACGCATACGTTAGAACAGATCGCATAATTCGACCGAAGTCGTCCATCGACCGATCATGACCATCACGCTCAACGACAGGAATCCACCGCGCCCCGCGCCACGCGCGCGACTCGCCGGCTGGGTGTCCAGGCGCACTTTCAAGCGGGATATTGTCATTGTGCTCGCCGTCAAATTTGCACTGCTGATGGCGCTCAAATACACCTTCTTCAATCATCCACAGGCGGAGCACATGTCGCTCCCGCCTGAGCAAGTCGCGCAGGCGCTGCTGTCCGTGCCTGCTTCGCATC
>Ga0255336_100768_pt1 | contig 36778 bp, 34 predicted proteins | sample MeOH1_35cm_T3_17_FD_189102 | JGI IMG/M metagenome (GOLD analysis project Ga0255336, IMG submission 189102) | Sandy soil microbial communities from University of British Columbia, Vancouver, Canada - MeOH1_35cm_T3_179 | ecosystem: Engineered > Artificial ecosystem > Sand microcosm > Unclassified ...
ACTCCATGAAGTGGGGTAATACTACAGTACAATGTTATTTGAATTGGAATGTTGCCTATGTGAGTCTTCAGATTGGTATGATCTTGCCGGCTGTTCGTAAATTAAAATAATCATGCTTCAGCTCTGACAAGGGCGTCGTCAGTTTGCAAATCTTTGGCGATGATGCTATAATATTTAATCGGTAGTCTATTAAGACTATGTATCCCTGCCCCGTTCATGCGGGGCCGCTTAGTCCGAGGGGAGGTGCTATTATGAAAGCGTACGAATTACTTTACATCATCCGTCCTGATACGGATGATGAGGCTATTGCCGCTACAGTGGACAAGTATTCTGATGTTGTGATTAACAACGGAGGAGCAGATGTTGTTGTAGATAAATGGGGCAAACGCCGTCTAGCTTATGAAATTGATGATCTTCGGGAAGGATTTTACATCCTGATGAACTTCAATGGAGAAGGACGTACGGCACAAGAAGTTGAGCGGGTCATGAAGATATCCGACAATGTTGTGCGTTTCTTAACCACGAAAAAAGAAGAGTAGTATTGGAGGGGTTGCGAATGTTGAATCGCGTCGTTTTAATTGGCCGTTTAACGAAAGACCCCGAGTTACGTTATACCCCGAGTGGGGTTGCGGTGGCAACCTTCACTCTAGCCGTTGATCGCAATTTTAAGAATTCGAACGGTGAAAGGGAAACGGACTTTGTCCCGTGTGTCGTTTATCGACAACTGGCTGAGTTGTGTGCTAACTTTTTATCTAAAGGTAAATTGGCCTCTGCTGACGGACGTCTTCAAATCCGATCTTATGAGGGCCAAGATGGTCAACGTCGGTGGGTTACGGAAGTAATCGCTGAGAATGTCCAGTTCTTGAGTCCGAAGGAAAATGGGAACTCAGGGAGTGGGACAGTCGGAAATGCCAGCGATGTGGGAACTTATGGTCATGAAGTGAGTTTAGATGACGATATCCCATTCTAAACAGGAAGGGGAGTGAACGTATATGAAACGCGAACGCGGACGCCGTCCAAGAAGACGGGTATGCAGTTTCTGTGTAGATAAAGTTGAGTCTTTAGATTATAAAGAGACTCACAAATTGCGCAAGTATGTTACTGAGCGCGGCAAAATATTGCCTCGTCGTATTTCGGGTAACTGTGCAAAGCATCAACGCCAAGTTACGATTGCGATTAAAAGAGCCCGGCACATTGCGCTGTTGCCTTATATCGTAGATTAGCAAAAAAGGGAGCAGGAGCTCCCTTTTTTTATATTCTTTATCTATTAAGTGGGTTTGCCTTGCAGGAAATAGACTAAAGTCAGCGAACATTTCCTAGATACGGCTCAAACAGCTGTTTAATTAATTATTAGAGATACCGGAGGGCGTCCACGATGGAAGTTGACGTAGTTAGAGGGCTAAAAGCGATTGATGAATTAAAAGTTGAACTGTTAAAATCCTTATGGATTTTTGAGCGTGGAGCAATTGAGGGCTCAGATACGGCATTGATGCAGGGTTTAGCGGATATAGTCGGTATCAGTTATTTACTGACCCGTCGCTTAGGCTTTGATTATACGAGACTAGACCGAACTTTAATTCAGGGTTTGGTAGAATGGAAAGATAATGATACTATGAAGTTGGAAAGTCAGTGGGGGGATTTAAGCCTCTTGTTAAGCTATCTTGCCCCCGAAGAATAGATAGGAGCAGTTGAATGTACGTTAGTGACCAGAAAATGACTCATGGGTTAGCGATCTTTGTACTTTTAGCAGGCCCGTGGTTGGGGATCTCCAGAGGAATCGGAGGTTGGATGCTAGAGGTCGCACTGCTCATAGCAGCTCTCTGGGTAGGGCGTAGTATGGGCTTCAGGTTAACGACCTTATGCTTATTTTGGGGTTATGGTGCCGCACTTCTTGCCGGGGGTGGATTGGCTTCACTGGCCAATATCGGGTTCCTACCATGGGTCAGCTTGCTTATGGTATGGGGAACAGAGCATACTTGGCCACAAAAATCGAATTTTTTCTGGTGCTTAGTTTTGTCCGGAATCTTAGGTATTCTGCCGATTATCCCAACCCTTCAAAATGGAATGAGTTCAGATGTTATGCAAGAACTCATACGCTCGATGATGGATCAATACCGACAATCCGGTATGCTGGCAGATTTAACTCAGCGAGGGATTAGCGAAACAGATATCCAAAATTATTTACAACAATTCTTCCATTATCTCTTTCTAGTTGTTCCTGGATTAGCCGCCTTAGGGGCAATGATTAAATATAGCGTGGTTTACAATTTCTTTGCCCGCTGGCTGCCGCAAGAAGATCAACCTTTTCCCTTATTTAGTTCTTTCAGGTTGCCGTGGTTTGCAATCTGGGGAGTGAGTCTTGGAATTGCAAGTTATTTGGTTGGAGATCAATGGAATTATCTTGCATTGCGTGTCTTTGGGATTAATCTTATGTTCATTTATGCATGTTTGGCGCTTGTCTTAGGAAGCTCTATTTTCCTATACTATCTACGTTCTCCGCTTTTATCAGGATTTGTTAAATGGATTTTAATTGTTACGGGTTTTATTTATTTTCAAGTAATGATAATCGGTTTAATCTTACTTGGACTTTTTGATTTAGTCTTGAATATCCGCCGTATACCGGAGGATAACCAGTGAATTAGGGGGTATTTTCATGAAAGTAATTCTCACAATGGATGTGAAAAGTCTCGGTAATAAAGGTAAAGTCTGTGAAGTATCGGATGGTTATGCCCGAAATTTTCTTTTCCCTAAAGGGTTAGCGCTTGAGGCTACACCAGGAAATATGCATGATTTAGCATCTAAAAAGGCGAATGAAGACAGAAAGAAAGCTAAAGAAAAGGAAGAAGCACAATCATTAGCTGCAAAATTATCTTCAATCACGGTTGAAGTGCATACGAAAACTGGAGAAGGTGGACGGCTTTTTGGGTCTGTAACTAATAAAGAGATCGCCGAAGCGCTTAAAAGTAAGCATGGTATCGAAATTGATAAACGTAAATTGGATGTCAAGGAACCAATTAAAGCGTTAGGAACCTACACCATTCAGACCAAACTTCATCCTGAAGTTTCCGCGCAGCTCCAAGTCCAAGTCAAAGCAATCGAATGTTGATTTATTTTCTTAACGTTGAAAGGGGAGCCCGATGAAAGGGTTTTTAGCAAAGTGGCTGAAAGAGGATAAGACTCAAGATGCTAAAACGAGCGGGGAACAATTGAAACTTGAGATTGATGCCTACTATCATTTGTTATCGAATATCCATGGGTCTGATAAGCTGGTGCTTAAGGCCGTTCGCCTAGATGCTTTAAGCTTAATGCGATCCGAGAATCAGTTGGATCGTATCAAAGCTTTACAAAAAATCGTCTTTGAGGATCCAACTGATCCGCCTATCTCTTCTCCAGAGAAATTACCGCAGATTTTAGCTGAAATTGAAGAACAGCTTGTAGAACTTCAAGCTCGACGCATGGTTGAAGAGAAATTGGATAAAGCGGTTGCTGAAAAAATTCAAGAACATCATGAAGACTATGTGAAAGAAATAAAAAATCAGGTTCTAAGAGATTCTACGGGTCCAGATAATGCCCAAACTTTCAAAAAGCTGGCCCAGATCGAAAAAATGAACACTATCAAACTTGCTAATTCTGTGACTGAAGTACTTCGGCCTCAAACTGTGGAGGAGATCATCGGTCAAGAAAATGCATTCCAGTCTTTACTGGCTAAGCTGGCAACATCTTATCCCCAGCATCTCCTAATTTACGGACCTCCCGGAGTAGGGAAAACTTCTGCGGCACGAGTCGCTCTGGAAACCGTGAAACAGCATCCGCATTCACCATTCTCCCTAAATGCTCCCTTTATTGAAGTTGATGGAACAGCCTTACGTTGGGATCCACGGGACGTTACGAATCCTTTGATAGGATCAGTCCATGACCCAATTTATCAAGGCGCGAAACGGGAATTAGCGGATACAGGAGTTCCTGAGCCGAAGTTGGGATTAGTAAGTGATGCTCATGGCGGAATCTTGTTTATTGATGAGATAGGAGAAATGGATTCTCTCCTTTTAAATAAACTGCTAAAAGTTCTAGAGGACAAACGGGTTTATTTCGATTCATCTTATTTTGATTCTTCTGACCCGCAGGTTCCACTCTATATTAAAAAATTATTCGAAGAAGGCGCTCCTGCTGATTTCGTATTAATTGGAGCAACAACACGCGACCCAAGAGAAATTAATCCCGCTTTGCGGTCGCGCTGCGCCGAAATCTATTTCAGCCCTTTAGAACCCCAAGATATCCAGCAGATCATCCGACAAGCTGCCGAAAAATTGGATGCTGAGATCGAGGAAACTGTCCCGCAAATCATCAGTGAATATGTAACTGAAGGACGAAAAGCCAATAGTATTTTAACGGATGCCTATGGGTTGGCCCGCTTCCGCCATCCAGAGCAAAAGGAAACGAAAGTTGGTCCGGAAGAAGTCTATGAGGTCCTTCGTTCGGCCCGTTTGAGTCCTCCTGTTTCCCAAAAGGCTCAGGAGACTGTAGAAATCGGGCGTATTTTAGGTTTGGGTGTCCTCGGATTCGTCGGTTCTGTCCTGGAAATTGAAGCGATCGTTTTCCCTGGACAAAGTGGCAAAGGAACGATCCGTTTTAATGAAACGGCGGGTAGTATGGCTCGGGATGCGGTTTTTAATGCTGCTGCTGTGCTGCGCACGATTACAGGGGAAGATCTTCGAGATTACGATGTCCATGTCAATGTGGTTGGCGGTGGTAATATTGATGGCCCTTCAGCGGGGTTAGCGACCACTTTGGCGCTGTATAGTGCACTTAAGAACAAACCTCTCCACCAAGATGTTGCGGTTACCGGGGAAATTTCCATCCAGGGAAAAGTGCGACCAGTTGGGGGAATCGCCGAAAAGCTTTTTGGTGCAAAACAGGCAGGGGTTAGAACCGTTTTAATTCCTAGAGGTAATCTGGCAGATGTGCCGTCGGGATTACAGGGAATTGAAGTGCAAACTGTCGAGACGATTCAGGAGGCCTTAGATTATATTGGCTAGGAGGAGAAAGTAGATGGAACTCACCAAAGTTCCTCCCCAGAATCTAGAGGCAGAACAGGCTGTGCTTGGGGCCCTGATGCTTGACCCAGATACGGGGAGTTCCGTTTTTGAAATATTACAGCCTGAGGATTTTTATCGAGATAATCATCGTTTGATTTTCCTTGCCCTACGGGATTTATTTGAACGTGGGGATCCGGTTGATTTGGTGTCTGTGGCCGAAGTCTTACGTCAAAGCGGGCGGTTAGAGCAGGTCGGCGGAATCGCTACTGTCTCCCAAATTGCTCGCTCTGTGCCTTCGGCAGTCAATGCTGAATTTTACGCTAAGATTGTTGCTGAAAAGTCTATGCTTCGGCAATTGATACGCGTGGCTGGACGAATTGCTGAAAAGGGCTATGAACCTGGGGAAGAAGCGACAGCCCTCTTAGCAGAAGCAGAGAAGTTAATTCTTGACTTAACCCAACGGCAAGTCAAAGATGGGTTTGAGCCCATCCGCAATATTTTACTAAATACGTTTGAAAAGATTGAAACTCTTTATGCGCACAAGGGAAATCTGACAGGCGTTCCCACCTTCTTTACAGAATTGGATAGAATGACTTCAGGATGGCAACCTTCGGACTTGGTTATTATTGCGGCGCGTCCTTCGATGGGTAAAACTGCTTTGGTTTTAAATATGGCTCAAAATGCGGCAGTCCGCGGTAAAGTGCCTGTAGCCATTTTCAGTTTGGAAATGTCTAAGGAACAGCTTGTGCAAAGAATGCTTTGTTCTGAAGCCATGGTTGACCAGCAACGAGTCAGAACAGGTGACTTACTCGATACTGATTGGCCTAAACTCACACGTGCTGTAGGTCCACTCTCTGATGCACCCATTTATATCGATGATACGGTCGGTATTTCCTTAGTTGAGCTTCGTTCAAAGGCACGCCGCTTAAAGATGGAACAAGGTTTAGGACTGATCGTCATCGACTACCTACAATTGATGTCGTTAGGACGTCGCGTCGAGAGCCGGCAACAAGAGGTTGCTTCCATTTCCCGAGGGCTTAAAGGGATTGCGCGGGAACTGTGCATACCAGTGATTGCCCTTTCTCAGCTCAACCGAGGGGTTGAACAACGCCAGGATAAACATCCAGTGATGTCGGATCTTTTGGAATCTGGGGGAATTGAAGCGGATGCGGATCTTATTGCTTTTATCTATCGGGATGAATATTACAATCCTGAATCTGAGAAAAAAGGAATTGCGGAAATTGTTATTGCGAAACACCGAAATGGTCCGGTAGGGGCCCTGGAGCTCGGATATATAAAAGAGTTTACCAAATTTGTAAATTTGGATCGCCAACATATATAGGCATAGAAAGATGAACAATCTCCATCAAATGTCGAATATTAGATACTGTATACAAGATGAATGTTCGAAAAATCCGTTGACATTATGGGCGATGGTTGTTAATATAAAACTGTTTGTGAAGTGTATAATTCCTGAATGAAGGAATCCTTGTTATGGGATAATAGAAACTTGAAACGGAAAAAAATTGTTCGGATTCAACCTTAATTTTTTGGTAGAGATCTAGGGGGTATTTTGTTGATAGATCGCTATACCCATCCAGAAATGGGTAAACTATGGCGCGAAGGTTATGAGTATGATCGTTGGTTGGAGGTTGAGCTGGCTGTAGCCGAGGTCATGGCTGAGCGTGGGGAGCTTCCTGCTAAGGCATTGCTTGAAATTCGTGAAAAGGCTAAAGTTAACCCGACACGAATTGCAGAAATCGAGAAGACTGTACGGCATGACCTTATCGCTTTCTTGCAAGCCGTAGTTGAGGAAGTTGGGGAAGCTGGAAAGTATCTTCATCTGGGCTTAACCTCTTCGGATGTCAAGGATACGGCTTTGAGCCTTGTCCTCAGAGACTCTGGCGAGCTTTTGCTTAAGGATTTAGCTGATTTGAGGTCTGCTCTAGTTAAGCGGGCATTGGAGAGCAAAGATGTTGTTATGGTGGGTCGTACTCATGGGGTTCATGCTGAGCCGCTTACGTTTGGTTTGAAACTAGTCTTATGGATCGCTGAAATCGATCGCCAAAGCGAGCGTTTGCAACAGGCGATCGAGTCTATCCGGGTGGGAAAGATTTCAGGAGCTGTCGGAACCTATGCGAATGTTTCTCCCGAGATTGAGGAAGAAGTTTGCGAACATTTGGGCTTAAAGCCAGCTTATGTAAGTAATCAAATATTACAGAGGGATCGGCATGCCCATTACGTGACTACCCTTGCCTTAATCGGGTGTACGCTTGAAAAAATGACAACAGAATTTCGCAACTTGCAACGGACGGATATCTTAGAGGTTGAGGAACCGTTTGCCAAAGGACAAAAAGGCTCTTCGGCTATGCCTCACAAGAGAAACCCTATTATAAGTGAGCAGGTAGCTGGTATGTCACGTTTGCTCCGGGGAAATGCGTTAGCAGCTATGGAAAATGTTGCGCTCTGGCATGAACGGGATATGACGCATTCTTCGGTTGAACGGGTTATTCTTCCCGATAGTAATATTTTATTGGATCATATGCTGAGGCAAATGACCTGGATCATTAATGGTTTGAAGATTCATGCAGACAATATGAAAAGTAATCTTCTCAAGACCTATGGGTTTACATCTTCACAGAGAGTGTTACTCGCTTTAGTGGACAAGGGTTGTATGCGCGAAGACGCATACAGTTGGGTTCAACAGGCTGCTTTTAAAGCGTGGGAAGAGGGGAAGGAACTGCGTCATGTCCTCCTGGAAATACCGGAGGTTATGAACTATTTAACCCCTGAGGACCTCGAGACCTTGTCTGATTGGAGCTATCATCTTAAGCATACTGATGATGTATTTAAACGGTTAGGGTTGATCAAAGCTTAAGAGCTTGTCCATTCATCAGTTCGTAAATATGATTTGGGGGAATGAAAATGGCAGCAGTCGTTTTGCTTGGTGCGCAGTGGGGAGACGAAGGAAAAGGTAAGGTTACGGACTTTCTCGCCGAAAAGGCGAATCTCGTTGTTCGTTATCAAGGAGGTAATAATGCGGGTCATACCGTTGTTGCCCAGGGCGAAGAATTTAAACTTCATTTGATTCCATCAGGAATTCTCTATGCGGATAAAATCTGTATCATCGGCAACGGAGTTGTTGTTGATCCGAAAGTTCTCTTAGAGGAGCTCGCCTATTTAACAGAGCGTAAGGTTAAGATGGGGAAATTATTCATTAGCAGCAACGCTCATATCATTATGCCTTATCATCGTTTACTTGATGAATTAGAAGAAATAGCGCGTGGCGATCAGAAAATTGGTACGACCAAACGTGGAATTGGTCCGGCCTATATGGATAAAACTGCCCGGACGGGGATTCGGATGATGGACCTCCTAGATCCTGAGGAATTTGCTGCCAAATTAAAACGGAATCTTGCCGAGAAGAATAATTTTTTGGTTAAGCTCTATGGTAAGAAGCCTTTAGATTTTGAGAGCATTTATCAGGAATATAGGGGCTATGCCGAAAAACTACGTGCTTTTGTCACGGATAGTTCCCTGACTATTGATAGAGCAATTAAAGCAGGCGAGAGGGTTCTCTTTGAGGGTGCCCAAGGAACTCTCCTGGACTTGGACCATGGAACCTATCCTTTTGTGACTTCTTCTCACCCAACTGCTGGAGGAGCATGTATCGGGGCAGGTGTCGGTCCAACACAAATCAATAAGGTAGTCGGGGTGATTAAAGCCTATACAACACGGGTTGGGGAGGGACCGTTCCCCACGGAATTGCTCGATGAGATGGGAGATCAAATACGTGAAGCCGGTCATGAATTTGGGACAACGACAGGGCGAGCCCGCCGTTGTGGGTGGTTCGACGCAGTCATTGGCCGGTATGCGGTTCGCGTAAGTGGAATTTCCGACTTTGCATTAATGAAACTTGATGTCTTGTCTGGTCTTGAAAAAGTGAAGCTCTGTGTAGGGTATCGGGTAAATGGGGAAGTTATCGATGAATTTCCCCAAAGTCAGAAAGTATTCAGAGCGTGTGAGCCCGTTTATGAAGAAATGCCCGGCTGGCAAGAGGATATAACTTCGGCCCAGACCTTTGAAGACCTACCAGAGGCCGCCCAAGCTTATATACGCCGGATTGAGGAACTTACCGTAACGAAGGTAACCTTGATTGCGGTAGGGCCAAGTAGAGAGCAAACGATTGTTCGCGGCGAGATTTTTTAATACTAACAGAAAGTATAAATTTTTGGCAGATAAACTCTAAGTGCAACCAGCGGTTTTCGCTTTCCTACGATGAATGCGGTTAAGTTCGGCAGGATAAGGCGACTAAGGCCACCGCTTTGGCGCTGACCAAGTCTTCTATATCGCAAAGCTCGGCGAAAAGCCGGGTTTTCTTTATACTAACAGAAAGTATAAGTTTTGGGCAGATAGCATAAGTGCAACTAAGGCTTCCGCCTACGCTAGAGGCTTGGCGCAAGCCAAGTTTTCTTTACATTTGAAGTCTTAGGTAAATAAAAAAGTTGACAAGATCCGAGGATTGCTGTAATATTTTAATTCGTGAGCGAGTAATGAGCCATTAGCTCAGTTGGTAGAGCACCTGACTTTTAATCAGGGTGTCCCGCGTTCGAGTCGCGGATGGCTCACCACAATGGCCCGTTGGTCAAGCGGCTTAAGACACCGCCCTTTCACGGCGGCTACATGGGTTCGAATCCCATACGGGTCACCATTTATCCTTACGTGCCTCGGTAGCTCAGTCGGTAGAGCAGAGGACTGAAAATCCTCGTGTCGGCGGTTCGATTCCGTCCTGAGGCACCATTTTAATACTCTAAGTATATTAAACCTTCGCTGGTGCGGAGGTTTAATTTTTTGAAGATAGTGTAGACTAAATTCGTTTTGCGTTACAGCTTGTCAACGTGCTATAATCAAAAAGGATTTCGAAGTGTGAGAGGAGGATGTTTTAAATGGCTAAACACATCCAAACGATTGTTAAAGCTAACTTAAGTGAGACGGTCAAAACGGGTGGCTGCGGAGAATGCCAATCTTCTTGTCAATCCGCATGCAAGACGTCTTGCACAGTAGGTAACCAAGTTTGTGTTAAGTAAGTACTTAATTTCTGAAAAGAAAATCGCACATAGGTTATCAAGAACCCACCTGATTCAGGCGGGTTCTGTTTCTGTATACGAAGGAGAGGAATTCCATGTTGAATTTAGACAACTATAAAATCGCCAAGAATGTTCATGCCTATCACCAAGGGGATATCAATGTTGCGTATGATATTAATTCCGGCTCACTCCATGTTTTAGATGATCTGACGTTTGCTATTCTGCAAATCATGAAAAAGCTGCAGAGCAATGGGAAAGTTCTCAAGGTGCAAGAAATTTTCTCTTTGCTTCAGGGTGAAGGTCAAAATTGTTCTGAGGAGGAACTGCGCGAAGTTCTCGGCGAATTTGGAGAACTTCAGAAAGAGGGCATCCTTTTTTCGCCAGAGGCTGAAGAATGGAATCCGGTCTATCCCGAGCGCCCGATTATTAAGTCTATCTGCTTGCATGTAGCTCATGATTGTAATTTGCGGTGTAAGTATTGTTTTGCTGGAACGGGAGCTTTTGGCGGTGACCGGGGTTTAATGAATATTGAGACAGGTAAAAAAGGAATCGATTTTGTCCTGGATGCATCGGCCCACCGCAAACATTGTGAAGTCGATTTTTTTGGAGGAGAGCCGCTCCTTAATTTTCAAGTTGTTCTAGAGCTGGTTCATTATGGTCGGCAGGCGGCAGCAGAACGTGGCAAAACCATAAAATTTACCTTAACGACCAATGCAGTACTTCTCACAGAAGAGGTCCAGAACTTTTTGGAGCAAGAGGATATCAGCGTCGTACTGAGTATCGATGGTCGGCCAGAGGTTCAGGACCAGATGCGTCCCTACGCCAATGGAAAGGGAAGTTACGATCAAGTCGTTCCGCGTATCCAGCAGTTTGCAGCGAAACGTCCGGAATCTTCGCCACACGCTGTCGGAACGTATTACTACGCTCGGGGAACCTATACCCATTTTAATCTCGACTTTGACAAAGATGTGGACCATCTCCTTGAATTAGGAATCAAACAGATCTCGCTCGAACCAGTTGTGGCCAAGCCGGATGAATCCTATGCTTTTCAAAAGGCTGATTTACCTAAGATCCTGAAAAGTTATGATCGCCTTGGGGAGGATCTTTTAGCACGCAAAATGAAAGGTGAAGAATTTAGCTTTTTCCATTTTAACGTTGCGCTGGAACAAGGCCCATGTTTGCCTAAACGGATATCTGGCTGTGGAGCGGGTCATGAATATGTCGCCATCTCTCCGGAGGGAGATCTTTACCCCTGCCATCAATTTGTGGGGCAAGAGGAGTTTAAGATGGGTTCTCTTTGGGATGAGCCAATAGAACTGAATCCCCATTTAATTCAAGCTTTCCGAAATGCTCATATTTATAAGAAAGCGTCTTGCCGAGATTGCTGGGCAAGGTATTCCTGTAGTGGGGGCTGCCACGCGGCAAACCATGCCTTTAGCGGTAAACTAGATGAAGTGTATACTTTAGGCTGCGAATTCCAAAGGAAGCGCTTAGAAGTCGCGCTTTATTTGCAAATCAAAGAGAAAAGTTTAAACTCTAGCTATGAAAAAGATTCGGCAACGAAATGAGTTAGGGCGTTAAAAGGGTCATCACTGTCTTAAGGGTCATTAGAAAAACTAAACGCAGAGCGGAGAGGATAAAATATGGCACTCAAGCGATCGGCTTGTCCGTTGAATTGTCCAGATAGTTGTGCCTTTCTGATAAATTATTCGGAAGAACAGGGACTGCAAGTCAGGGGGGAAAAAGAGAATCCAGTGACTCAGGGTTTTATCTGCTCGAAGGGGCAAGCCTTAGCTAAGCTGGTTTTCTCGCCGGATCGCCTAAAGTTTCCCTTGCTCAAGGATAAGCATAAAGGTAATTTCCAAAGAATCTCTTGGGATGAGGCTTATGAACTTTTGGCGCAAAAGATCCAGGAGACTCTGGATCAGACGGGTCCCTTAGGAATTCTTCACCATTATGATTATGCTCACAGTGGGGCATTACGAGCTTTGGATCAGCGTTTCTTTCAGGCTCTTGGGGGAATGACGGAGCCGGAGGGTAGTATGTGCTGGGGTGCCGGATATCGAGCTCAAGAGATTGATTTTGGCGGAGTGTATGAGAATGACTGGACAGAGCTCGTCCATGCCAAAGCCATAATCCTTTGGGGTAGGGATCCTGCCGTTACCAATATCCATCTTGTTCCGCATTTGTTGGCGGCCAAGCAAGAGGGTGCGCATCTCCTGGTGATTAATCCGACCCGGGTGAAAAGTGCTGACTTGGCTCAAGAATATCTCCGCGTTAATCCAGGTAGCGATGGGGTTTTGGCCTTAGGACTTGCGCATATAATTCTGCGTGAGGGCTGGCTTGATTGGGACTTTGTGCGGAATTACGTTCACGGCTTCGAAGAGTTTGCGCTTAAGGTTAAGGAATATGAGCCTGCGCAAGTAGCAGAGATAACCGGGATAAACGTGGAAAAACTGGAGGAGTTGGCTCGTTGGATTAGTCATTCAGGCCCGGTGAGTTTTATCCCAGGCTATGGCTTACAGCGTTATGTCCAAGGTGGGAATACGCTACGTGCGATTAATGCGTTAGCAGCACTGACCGGAAATATTGGGAAGCCGGGTGCAGGGGTTTATTACGCTCATCAGTATCACAAGGGGCAGCTCAATACGGTTACTTTGCCTGAGGAGCGGTATCGTGTACGAAGATTTCCTCATCCATTTTTCGCGGAGAGTATCCAAAAAGCCGAGCCCCCGATTCAAATGGCGGTGGTGACTCGTTCCAACCCCTTGCTTCAACAACCGAATTCCCTTCTCTGGAAGGAGGTCTGGAGCAGGATTCCTTTTAAAGTAACTTTGGACCTGGTTATGTCGGAGACGGCACGCCAATCCGATTTAGTGTTGCCTGTGACGACAATATTTGAAGAAGAAGATTTGATTGCGACTTCCTGGAGTCCGATGCTTCAAGTTACCGAAGAGATTGTTCCGCCTCAAGGTGAGGCTAAACCTGAACCCATGATCTTTAGTGAATTAGCTGAGCGTCTAGGTATTGGGCAGGAATTCCGCTTGACTCCGGCTGAATGGATTAGGGAGATTATCTCCCCCTTGCGTGAATACGGGATTACCCTGGAATCCTTGCGTCAAGGTCCTGTGCGAGCTCCCTATATTCCGAAGGTAGCCTGGGAGAATTTAAACTTTGCAACCCCAAGTGGGAAAATTGAATTGGCTTCGGATTTGGCACTGAAGGAAGCAGGGGAACGAGTCGCTTCGCCTCGGATTCGGCAGGCTGGGAAGAATACGACTCTTTCAGTAGACTATCCCTATCATTTGCTGACTCCGCATCCCCAACAGGCCATTCATTCTCAGTTCCAAGCGGATGAGGGATTCCAGATGCTTATCCACCCAGATTTAGCGGCGAAGTTCTATCTTTTCCCGGGTGACCAGGCCCTCGTGGAAACGCAATATGGTCAGCTCTTGGCTCGAGTTTATGTTTCCGAGGACATTCATCCACAAACCGTTGTGATTCCTGAAGGGAGTACGAATAGCGGTTTAGGGGTAAATCAAATGATTCAAGGCCAGTGCTCAGATCTCGGCAAATCGACTTCGTACTATGAGGTCGGTTGTCAAATCCGCAAATGGCTTGTGGACTAAATAAACTTGAGATGTTAAAATAAGGAAGAACAGAAAGACCAATTGTTCAGGAGGGATTAAGAGTGCATAAAAAGCATCGGACTACGGCAATCATTATTGTTGCTTTGGTTAGCCTAAGCATGATAGGGTCATCTTTCGCTCTTTTTTTCAGTGATACACCCGGGACTCCGACTGCAACAGCAGCAAATTCTAAGAATTCTGCAGATTCCCAAGTACAAAGCTTGCAGAGCCAGGTTGACGGTCTTAATCAAGCCGTTAAGGCGAATCCGCAAGATCCCAATCTTCACCTCAGTCTAGCAAATTCTTACTATGACTTGGGCATAGCTCAATTGAATAGTAAGCAAGATCAAGCGGCTACAGCCAGTTTGAAGCAGGCGACAAATGAGTACCAAGAGGTGCTCAAGAGTAAAAAGGATGATGTCAATATCATGGTGGATATGGCAACAGCAGCTTTTTATGGCGGGGATAATACTTTAGCCGAGACAACCTTTAAGCAGGCCTTAGCGATCAAACCAGACTTTTTAAATGCTTTACTTAATTACGGGATTTTTCTAATGGAGGCTAAAGGAGATTATTTGGGGGCTATTGCCGAGTTTAATCAAGCCTTAAGCACGAATCCCTCATCGACAGATGCAGATCGCATTAAAGGCTTAATCAGTACGGCGCAAGCTAAGCTTAACGGGAACGCTGGAAAATAAGGAAAGTCCTTTACTTTCACCTTTCAGATCCAATAAATTATTAGAGGCTGTTCACAAAATCTCCATTTCTTTGGAGATTTTCTTTTGCTATAATAGAAGTTACTGGGAAGAAGGTAAAGAATAGTGCATTTTGCGACGCTAGTGAGTGGTAGTTCCGGCAACGCAACTGTCGTCGGGCATAAAAATCGAAACTTTCTTATTGACTGTGGTGTTTCCCTTAAAGCCTTGCTTAATAATCTTGCTCTTTTAAATATTCCTGCCACGGAAATTGAGGGCATCATTGTGACGCATGAACATACCGATCATATTAAAGGAATTGGCCCTGTCGCGCGTAAACTTAAGATCCCGATTTTTGCGACAGCGGGAATTTGGGAGGAGATGACTCCTTCTCTCGGGAAAATTGATGAACAGCAAAGGATTATTATCAAAGATTCTTTTTCATGTGCTGGACTAAAGGTTCAAGTTTTTCCGACCTCACATGATAGTAGGGAAAGTTACGGATTTAGAATTCAAGGCCCTGTTATGGGATCTGCTAGGGAAAAAACGCTTGGCATAGCAACAGATACCGGGATAATTACTGAGGAAATGAATCATTATCTCAAGGGGTGTGATGCCCTCATTGTCGAGGCCAATCATGATGAAGAAAGATTATGGAATGGAAGGTATCCCTGGTATCTAAAAAAACGAATTAGTGGAAATCGGGGGCACCTTGAAAATAAACAACTGGCTGAGGGACTTTTGGAATGGATTCAAGGGAATACCGAACGTGTTGTCCTAGCCCACTTAAGTGAAGAAAATAATACTCCGGAACTGGCCCTTTCGACCGTTCTCAAAATTCTTAAGGATTCACACGTGGCGAAGGATAATCCAGACTTGCGTTTAAGAGTTGCACCACGTTATACGCCGCATGAACTTATTATTTTGGGAGAAGACTAAATTCAGAAATTGAGGAGGTCGAGGATTATGAGTTATTATAATAATCCCGGGAAATACCCCGAGTATTCACCCGGTTCTTCCAGACGTAGACCCGGAATTTTCTTTATCGTGGTCTTAGCCTTAGTTAGTGCGCTTGTGGGTGGACTGATTTCAGCTGCCATCGTCATCCCAAATGTCTATGGTAATCAAGTCGCTACCAATCAAGTGGTTTTAGGTCAAGGAACAACTACCCCGCCCGTTAATGTTACAAACCCTACCGGTTTTCCAATTGCTGAGGTTTCGAAGGCTGTAGGGCCAGCTGTAGTTGGGGTGGGTAACTTCCAGCAAAAAGGGCGTTTATTTGGGAATAGCGGCATGGCTGAAGTGGGAAGTGGTTCCGGTTTTATTATCGATGCTAAAAATGGCTACATCGCAACCAATAATCATGTTATTGAAGGGGCTAAAAAAATCGTTGTTAGTTTGGCTGATGGACGAAATGTCGATGCAACGCTTGTTGGAGCCGATACCCGTACGGATTTGGCAGTCATCAAAATTTCTGAAGTTAATAATTTAACGGGTGCTCAATTTGGCGACTCGGAGAAACTTCAAGTTGGAGAGCCTGTCGTAGCTATCGGTAATCCGGGAGGCCAGGAATTTGCCCGTTCGGTAACGGCAGGGGTGGTTTCGGCCAAAAACCGTGTTTTGGAGATTCAGGGGGAATCAAGTTTTAACCTGATCCAGACCGATGCGGCAATCAACCCAGGAAATAGCGGTGGGCCATTGGTTAATTATCAAGGACAAGTGATTGGCATTAATTCGGCTAAAAATGCTGAACCGGGCTATGAAGGAATGGGTTTTGCGATTCCCATCACTGATGCCCTACCCTTCATTCAACAGATGATTGAAAAGGGCTATGCTAGCCATCCTGGTCTGAACGTTTCAATCGATGAGCGTTATACAGAAGAATGGGCAGCTCAGCAAGGTTGGCCAGCTGGGGCTTATGTTGCCCAGGTAGCTACCGGTGGTCCGGCAGATAAAGCAGGAATTAAAGCAGGGGATGTTGTGACGAAGGTTAATGAGGCCACGATTAAGAATGCTTTAAATCTCACTCGTCAACTCTTTCGATTTAAGCCTGGGGATAAAATAACGGTCACATATTATCGGAATGGCGCGACCCAAGATGTATCGGTGACCTTGGCTGAGCTGAAGCAGTAATAAGGAACTAGGAACTTAGTGGCGGTTTGCCATCGGACAATGACTTAAGTGAGAGAAAGAAGTTAAATTAAGATACATGAAGAAGGGGAGAATACAAAGCAATTGTATCCTCCCCTTCTTAGAATTTGAGGTGAGAATATGTTGCAGGCTAAGGTCGTGGCCGTGGGTAAGGTGAAAGAAAAATTTTTACAGGAAGGGATAAGAGAGTACTCGAAAAGACTGAGTTCCTATCTGCGATTAGATATCGTCGAGGTTACGGATGAGCCTTGTCCGGAGAAGCTCTCCGAGGCGGAGGAAGATCGCGTTCGGGAGAAGGAAGGAGAGCGAATTCTTAAAGCTCTGAATTCCCAAGACTATGTTGTGTTGCTTGATCTTAAGGGTAAGGAATTGACATCACCGGAACTCGCCAATTTTATAGATGATTTGGCATTGTATGGACGAAGTAATATCGCCTGGGTGATTGGTGGATCACTAGGAGTTGCGGATTCGGTTCGCGAGCGCTCAGATTTTTGCTGGTCGTTTTCAAAATTAACTTTTCCCCATCTACTGATGCGGGTTATGCTTTTGGAGCAGATATATCGGGCTATGAAAATAAGTAAGGGAGAGCCGTATCATAAGTAGAGGCGGATCAAGGCTTCTTAACTTTTAAACTTCATTCCAATGGAGTAGGCTCGGTCCTAGTTACGATTTCACCGATGAACTGGGTGTGCAGACCAATATCGACCGTATGTATTAGTCGACATTCCAAAATCAGGGGGAATTCTCTAACATAAGGGGCATCAACAATTTCACTCTTAACTGCGGTTAAAAGTAATTATATTATGATAGCCGGGCTGCCATAAGACAAAAAATATTATGCTTGTGGCTGTTGTATTTTACAAACTATAATAAAAGAGAAAATTAACTACTTAGAGGGAATGCAAGCATGGAAAACCATACGTTTCGAGATTTGAATCCAAGAAATATTGTGGCCGGGATTGTAGCTGCCTTATTAGCGATTACAGGTCCACCTGCTCTGATTTTAGAAGCAGCTGCCAAAGGAAATTTCACGACAACACAAACAATTGCTTGGATGTTTTCTGTTTATGTATTCGGCGGGGTTTTTAGCATCCTCATGCCCTTACGTTATCGGATGCCGATCGTGGGGGCCCATTCGATTACTGGGGTAGCCTTTCTTGCCACAGTTACCGCGCAATTTACCTATCATGAACTCATCGGTTCTTATCTTTTGGCCGCTTTGCTGATGCTACTAATTGGGGTTCTGGGTATTTTTTCAAAGTTAATGGATTATGTACCCAAGGAAATTATCGCAGCAATGCTCGCGGGCATGATCACAAAATATATGGTTAATTTTGTGGTTTCGATAAGTCAGCTAGTATTCGTGGGTGGCTCTGCACTTCTTGCCTATCTCTTTTTTAGTAAAGGAAAGAAGCGGATTCCGCCTATGGTTGCTGGGGTTCTAACAGGAACTGTCCTCTTACTTTTAACCTATCCCCTGAGTAGTAAGGGGATGAAGGTCCCTTTTGTTTTTCCACACGTTCAAGTTCCTGAGTTTAGCTCCATAAGCTTCCTCTCAGTTTCCATTCCTCTTGCCCTGCTTATTTTAAGCAATGATGCGGCGGTCGGGATTGGGGCTTTAGAACAAAATGATTTTCATCCACCTGTCAATCGGGTCGTTACCTTGAGTGGTATTTTTTCGATCATTACGAGTTTCTTCGGCGGACAATCCGCAAATATTGCGGGAATGATGTCGGCGATTTGTGCAGGTGAAGAGGCTGGCCCGAAGGAAAAGAGGTATATGGGAGCTGTTGTTTCGGGAGTCATTATTCTGTTCTTTGGATTATTTTCCTGGAAGCTGGTTCCCTGGATTCAGGCTTTACCACCAGCATTTATTTCGATCCTTGTTGGCTTTGCCCTTCTTGGTGTGTTTGGCAACAGTCTACAGATTAGTTTTTCCCGACCGACGATGAAACTAAGTGTGGCTTTTGCTTTTGTGATCGCTTTATCGAATATTACGATCTTAAGTATAAGTGCCCCCGTATGGTCCTTATTAGTCGGGACATTGATTGCCCGCTACATTGAAGAGCAGACGAGTATTCCCAGTTGAGGAGAAGTTTAGCTGTTGCCCTTGATGGGTAATTTCAATGACTTTTGTGGGGGAATCCGTCATTTTCTGGGCAAAGGTTTTGGAGACCTGAAGATCATCGGCGAAATGCATGGGAATCAAGAACTGAGGATGAATTTCCTGAATAAAATGTTCGGCACCGGCCGAATAATTTTCCTCTAATCTTGGATCGACGGGAAAAAAGGCAATATCGATTTGTTCTCCCTTGAGTTTCTTGATTTCATCTTTAAACCCCTTTTCGGCTTTAACCATTTCTTCTGGAGTATCTCGCCAGTACCACCAATTTAGGTCACCGGCATGGAAGAGACGTAGGCCCTCACATTCGACGAGGAAGGAAACACCGATATCGGTAGAGTTATAGGCTTTAACTTTAAGGCCATCGACCGTGATCACTTCATTAGGAGCCAAGGAATGAACATGGTTGACCGTGGGGGGGACAGGAATATCGCTACTTAATATGTACTGGGTGGCAGGTCTCCTTTTCTGCCATTCGAAGATGACAGGATTAAAATGGTCAGGATGGCTATGCGAGGAAAAAATAAAAGTCACTTTGTCGTTGAGCTGGATTGGACCTCGATAATAATCAAAGACCAGAACATGATGCTCGGTTTCGACACTAAAACCACTATGATATAAATAATTAATTTTGATATTCAAATTCTCCATTGTTATCACCTCTTAATGATTATACAATAATTATGGATAATCCTAACGATTTTATGATCGAGATTTATTGATGATTTTGGGATATACTAATACAATAGATTGAAGAGGAAGGGATTCGAGATGAAATTTAAGTTTAACCATAACAATATCAATGTCTTTAATCTAGAGAAAAGCTTGGATTTCTATAAAGAAGCGTTGAAATTAGTCGAAATCAGTAGAATTGAACCGAAAGATGGGGATTTTGTTTTAGTTTACCTTGGAGACGGCGCTACGCAACATAAGTTAGAGCTGACTTGGTTAAAGAATAGAACAGAAACTTATAATTTAGGGGATAATGAATTCCACGTTGCCTTGACCGTGGATGATTTTGCAGCTGCTTATGAACATCATCAAAGGATGGGGTGTATTTGTTTCGAAAATAAAGAGATGGGAATCTATTTTATTAATGATCCCGATGATTATTGGGTAGAAATTTTACCCGCTCATTAAACTACTCTCAGAAATGGACGAAAATAATTAATAATAGCGAGGTAATCTCAAGAAGAGGAGATTACCTTTTATTTGAATAGGTGAAAACAATGATAAAATTTAAACCCTTGAGCTTAGAAAACCGAGATTTACTGCTAAAATATCTTAAAAATTATTCCTTTAAGACGTATGAATATTCCTTTTTAACTCTTTATCTCTGGAGAAAATATTGTAATGTTGAGTACGCAATTTTTCAAGATGGGCTGCTTCTGAAGAAAAACGAGGAAAAAATCGGGAGCTTTTTTATGCAACCGCTTGGCTTCCCCAAAGAAACTTTACCCGACGTTATTCAGGAACTTAATCAGCTAAAGCAAGAAGATATGGCTTTTAAGTATCTTTTCCGAGATATCGAAGAACCGTTCTTGAACCAGCTGCAAGAGATTTATGGAATCGATGTTCTTTATCTCGAGGATACGAAGGATTTTGATTATATCTACGAAACCGAGAAATTAATTAATTTGCCAGGTACTAAACTGCATAAAAGAAAAAATCTATACAATCAGTTTATCAAAGCTTATCAGTTTGAAATCAAAGATATTCATGATCAGTTGGTCCTTGAAGATTGTCTCGATTTCTCAAGAACGTGGTTCGAGAATCAGAGTGTTAAAACCAAGCAGATTACTTGTGAACTTGAAGGAATTCGCGAGGTCTTAACTCATTTAGAGCTGCTTAATGCCATGGGTATGGCGGTCTATGTTGATCATAAAATAGTAGGTTTTACAATTGGTGAAAAGGTTAATTCGCAAATGGGCGTGATTCATATTGAAAAAGGGGATACAAGGTATAAAGGAATCTATGCTTTCATTAATCGAACATTTGCCAAGAGATATCTTAGTGATACGATGTATATCAATCGGGAAGAGGATCTCGGAATTGAGGGGTTAAGAAAAGCCAAACTTGCCTATGACCCGATCAAACTTGAAAAGAAGTTTATTATCCAATCGATTTACAGTGAGGCGGATGCACAGAAAAAATTTGTGGCCAGGGGATAAGTGGGTCTCGAACATTCGGGAAATGGTAACACTAGGGAGCAATTAAAGAAGGAAACTCTAATTTGGCGTAGAATTTTATCATTTTAGGGTTGATGGGGATAGAAAGGTTGATATTAGTGGAAAACACGTCTTCAAATTTTTTACGCAATATTATCATTGAGGATTTAAAGACCGGTAAAGAGGATCATATTTTGACTCGTTTCCCACCCGAACCCAATGGTTATTTACATATTGGGCACGCAAAATCCATCTGCCTAAATTTTGATTTAGCGGATGAATTTAAGGGAAAAACCAATCTTCGCTTCGATGATACCAATCCAGTCAAAGAAGATACCGAATATGTGGAGTCGATTAAGGAAGATGTAAAATGGCTGGGGTATGAATGGGATCACCTTTTCTTCGCTTCAAATTATTTTGAGGAAATTTATAAACGGGCTGTTTTATTGATTCAAAAAGGGAAAGCATACGTTTGTGACCTTTCCGCTGAGGAAATCCGTAAATCACGGGGAACGTTAACTGAACCAGGCAGGGAAAGTGTTGATCGCAATCGGTCGATTTTGGAGAACCTGGATCTATTTGAACGGATGCGTAAAGGTGAATTTAAGGATGGGGAGAAGGTACTCCGGGCTAAGATTGATATGTCTTCCCCCAATATTAATCTGCGCGATCCGATCCTCTACCGGATTGCCCATACGACTCACCATAATACGGATGATCTCTGGTGTATCTATCCGATGTATGATTTTGCCCATCCGTTAGAGGATGCAATTGAAGGTGTGACCCACTCTATTTGCACCTTGGAATTTGAAGACCACCGTCCTCTTTATGATTGGGTGGTTCGTGAGTGTGAAATGGTTAATGTACCCCACCAATATGAGTTCGCACGTTTAAATATCACCAATACCGTCATGAGTAAGCGAAAACTCAAACTTTTAGTTGAGGAAAAGGTTGTTGACGGTTGGGATGATCCAAGAATGATGACGATTTCCGGACTTCGCCGGAAGGGTTATACGCCTGAATCGATCCGCAATTTTGCCCGGGAAATCGGTGTCGCTAAAGCGGATAGTATCGTCGATGAAAAGATGCTGGAGCATTTTATCCGGGAAGATTTAAAACTAAAAGCTCCCCGAACGATGGCTATTCTTCAGCCGTTAAAAGTAGTGATTACAAACTATCCAGAGGGGCAAGTGGAAATGCTTGAGGCTGAGAATAATCCCGAGAATCCAGAAATGGGAGTCCGGCAAATCCCGTTCTCTCGGGAAATCTATATTGAACAGGATGATTTTAGGGAGACACCGCCGCCAAAATATTTTAGACTTTTCCCTGGAAATGAAGTTCGGTTAAAGCACGCGTACTTTATTAAATGCCAAGAGGTTATTAAAGATGAATACGGAAACGTCATTGAGATTCACTGTACGTATGATCCGGAGACGAAAAGTGGCTCTGGATTTACGGGCCGAAAGGTGAAAGGGACGATTCACTGGGTCGAAGCGAGTCAAGCCCTTCCCGCGGAGTTCCGTCTTTATGAGCCGTTAATTCTTGATGAACAAATGAAAGAGAAAGAAGAGGAAGGGAAGACGTTCCTCGATTATATCAATCCGAACTCGCTCGAAGTTCAAGCAGGCTTTGTTGAGCGGAATATGGCAGAGGCTAAGATTCAGGATAAATTTCAGTTTTACCGCCATGGGTACTTTAATGTCGATCCGAAATATACGACTTCCGAGAAGCCGGTATTTAATCGGATTGTCTCATTGAAAAGTTCATTTAAAATCGACTAAAAAACAGTGGATGTGATTTAGAAACGAAAAAGAAGAAGGCTGTGGGGATTATTAAAAAATCCTTACAGTCTTCTTCGTGTTTTGATTTAGAAGGTGAGGCCTGTCAAAACGACCCCGTTTAACCTAAACTGTACATAATAAGAAAAATGCGACATAGCTAAGGATGTAGATTTTTTATACAATTTACCTTTCTGAAATTTACGCTTTATTTATCGTCATCAAATTCTTTTTCATACTTTTGACCTCTGCGCTGATTAAACTTATTTGCGATTAAAAAGATTGCTACATATAAAACTAAAAATATGAATAGGAAAACTACTGGGTTTTTCCAGTCATACACTGCTGACTTCTTCATCGAATCATAAATAAACACCGCTGATGCAACCACTAGGACTGCAATTGTTATAATCAGATTCTTTACCGATTGCTTATTCCCATGCTCACTGTAAATACTTATCTTCATCATGTGCATTCTTATAAACTGATACAGCGGGGAAAATATCAAAATTAAATATTCCGTAATACATTCCTTTAAATCCATTTTAAATACTAAAATTTTAACTGAAAATGATAGAGCTACGCCAAGTAAAATTATAATTGCTAGTTCACTCCATATTTTATTTTTTGCTTGTTCAATTCTTTCATCTTTCATTATCATCATCCTTCCAAAAAATATCATTCAATGTTTTACCTAACGTTTTGCATATAGCCATACACAAGTGTAATGATGGATTAAATTTACCCGCTTCAATCATTCCGATGGTTTGTCTTGTTACACCAACCGCTTCTGCCAATTGCTCTTGAGACATATCCAAAATAGCTCTTGCTGCTTTCAATTTAAGGTTCTTCAAATATCGCCCCTCCTTACATTACATATTATACATTTTGATATGCAATATGTAAATTATATATTACATTAATATTGTAAAAAAAGCACTATCTTAGTCATTTGTTGTAAGACATTGATAATGCTAATAATTATTCCTTGCTTCGTAATATCCTACAATTATACAGTTAACACCAATAGCCCCTATTTTGAATTAAGATTTTGGGTATAAAAAACAGTTGCGATTTTCACTGATATTTTTGGTTTTTACACCTCAAGAACTGAACCCGTTATGCTAAACGACCTTATCTTTTTTATCATAAGATAATGAAACTAAGCAGTGATTGCCCCTGTTTTCGCTTCTGTGACCTGGAGGAGATCTTCGGGTGCGATGAAGATCTGTAAGCCGCGCATTCCGGCGCTGATGGACAGGCCGTCAACTAAGTCTACTGTCTCGTCGAAAAATACAGGATATTTTTTCTTTGTACCGAGTGGGGACACTCCACCGCGGATATATCCAGTTAGGGGTTGAACCTCTTTTAAGTGGACGACTTCGACTTTTTTATTGCCACTGAGTTGGGCCAAGGATTTAAGGTTAAGCTCTTTATCTGCAGGGATGCAAGCAATGATAACTCCCGTTTTATCTCCGCGCGCAACGATAGTCTTAAAGATCTGTTCGGGCGGGATTCCGACTTTTCGGGCTACGGTAACGGCAGATAAGTCAGATTCATCGACTTCGTAAGGAATTATTTTATAGGAAATTCCCGCTTGATCGAGGATCCGTGCAGCATTTGTTTTTTGAGACATGATCAGACCTCCACGTGAATTAAGTTAGAAGTTAATAATTACAATATAAGGATTGAATGGGCTTACGTCAAGACTTCACCGGAGGTAAGATGTGATCAAACTTTATTTAAAAAACATTTTTCTAAAGCATTTGGGCATTCTAAAAGTGGTTTAGTTTAAAGGAGGAATGTTAAAATGAATGAGGAAAAAAGTAAGCCAGAGGAACTCAAACGTCAACTATGGGAACCTGCTGGTGTTATCAGTGTTAGTGACCAACCGGGGAAGGATTATGGAGTTGAACCTCACGAGAGCAAAAAAAGAGGCCAAATAAAGTTAGAGGTCGAGGAGGCTTTTCATAATAAAGGCTTAATGGAGAATCTTTCAGAAAACACCTCGAAGCCGGGCCAGATCCAACCTTAAGCAGGATCGGTGTTGGGTTGACATAGTTTTTGATCTGTTGCATAATAGTACAATACTAAAAAAGTGAATGATAGAGGTGCGGTGAATTAAGAGTACGTATTGTGAGGCAGCCGAACAATGATCAATACGGAAAGGAATTCTCGCCGAAGCCTAGGTTCAAGGCTAAGAATCTCAGGCTGGGCTTGCAGTGAAAAAGTGCAAGACTGTCACCGGAAATTGGTGGAGTGCTATCTCGTCCATTGAAGGTGGAGAATTATTCTCCTGCCTTTAAAGCGGTTGTGAGTGTACTCGTAACCGCTTTTTATGATGGGGATTTGAATCGACCATTCACCGAAAAAAGGGAGGATTGGATCGTGGCAAATAAAACATTACCATTTAACCAAGAGAAGTTAGAAGCAATTGTAGCTCAATATGGAACCCCTTTTCACATTTATGATGAGAAAGCAATTCGGGAGAATGCTCGACGCTTAACTCAGGCCTTTGCTTGGGTACCAGAATTCCAAGAGTATTTTGCCGTGAAGGCGACGCCCAATCCTTATCTTTTAAAGATTTTGCGGGAAGAAGGTTTTGGCGCAGATTGCAGCTCACTGGCGGAGTTGGTTTTGGCAGAGAAGAGCAGAATTACCGGAGAAAATATCATGTTTACTTCGAATGACACACCCGCTGTAGAGTTTGAGAAAGCGAGAGAGCTTGGCGCAGTCATCAACCTTGACGATATCACTCATATTGACTTTCTGGAAAGAATTGTGGGTATACCTGATTTAATTTCTTTCCGCTATAATCCTGGACCCTTAAGAGCGGGTGGAAATTCCATTATCGGAAATCCGCAAGAATCAAAGTATGGTTTAACGAAAGAACAACTTTTTCATGCCTACGAAATCGTGAGGGATAAAGGCGCTACTCGCTTTGGTCTGCACACGATGGTGATCTCGAATGAGCTTAACCCCAATTACTTCATCGAGACTGCAGAGATGATGTTTGACCTCGTTGTCGAACTTAAAGAAAAGTTAGGAATTAGAATTGAACTCGTCAATTTCGGGGGTGGAATCGGAATTCCTTATCATCCGGACGAAGAGCCGGTTAAATTAGAATATGTTGGCGAGGGAGTTCGTAAAGCCTATGAGGAACGGATTATCCCGAGGAATTTACATCCTCTTAAGTTGGCGCTGGAATGTGGGCGGGTGATTACAGGCCCTTATGGTTACCTAGTTACGCAGGCTCTGCACAAGAAAGAAATTTATAAAAACTACATCGGCTTGGACACATGTATGGCTGATTTAATGCGGCCAGGTATTTACGGAGCGTATCATTATGTGACGGTGGTGGGAAAAGAAACGTGGCCGAAGGATCATATCTATGATATAACCGGCAGTTTATGCGAAAATAATGATAAGTTTGCCATCGATCGGGAACTTCCTCGTATCGACCTAGGAGATCTCATCGTGCTTCATGATACGGGTGCGCATGGGCACGCCATGGGTTTCAACTATAATGGTAAGCTTCGCTCAGCTGAACTCCTCTTAAAAGAGGATGGAACAGTCGAAATGATCCGGCGGGCTGAGACCCTTGAGGATTATTTTGCTACCCTGGATTTTTCTAGATTAGGGTAAGCAGAAAAGACCTTAACAATTGATCCCCTCATACCACTTGAGCTTGAGCCGTGGTCTGGGGGGTCAATTTATAGTTACGCGCGAAGGCTATATCGACGACCTTTTCGCCACGTGCCGAGAGCATGCCCGCATATTCGTTAGCTTATCGATGATATATTCAGCGACTCCATTCCGTGTATCTTCGACGTTCACTTCCATTTGTTAACAATTACATTCTATATAAATTATCAATAATTCAATCTGATATATTACAATACGGCTTTAAAAGATTAATTTAGGAGGATGCAGGAGTTTTACGGCTTGAGGTGGAAATTATTCTCTGCCTAGATTAAGTAGGAACGCACTGAAGGGAGACTCACTCATGAAGAGCACTTTAATTAGAAATATTTTCCGCAATCCTGATCCGTATTTCAATCAAGAAATTGAGGTTTCAGGATGGATTCGGACGCTTCGGGCTTCGAAAGCCTTTGGTTTCATCGAATTAAATGATGGGACTTTTTTCAAGAATCTCCAAGTTGTTTTTGAAGAAGGTTTGGAGAATTATGCGGAAACCGCGAAATTGGCAACGGGAACTTCGATTATCGTTAAGGGTATTTTAGCTGAATCACCAGGTGCAAAACAGCCGTTTGAACTTAAAGCGCAAACGATTGTTGTTGAGGGTGAGTGTGCCTCGGATTATCCCCTGCAAAAGAAACGCCATTCTTTCGAATATTTGCGGACAATTGCCCATTTGCGTCCTCGAGCCAATACGTTTTCTGCCGTCTTTCGGGTGCGCTCCTTAGTGGCCTTCGCGATTCATCAATTTTTTCAGGAGCGTGGCTTTGTGTATGTCCAGACCCCGCTTATTACGGGCAGTGACGCTGAAGGAGCTGGCGAAATGTTTCGCGTGACTACCTTAGATTTAAATGCGCTGCCTCGGACGGAAGAAGGGAAGATTGATTACAGCAAGGACTTTTTTGGACGGGAGACAAATCTGACAGTGAGTGGGCAGCTCAATGTCGAGGCCTATTGTATGGCTTTTCGGAATGTCTATACCTTTGGACCTACTTTTCGAGCAGAGAATTCCAACACCGCTCGGCATGCAGCAGAGTTCTGGATGATTGAGCCTGAGATTGCCTTTGCCGATTTGGAGGATGACATGGAGTTAGCTGAAGACATGATTAAATACATAATTAATCATGTTCTCGAAAAGGCTCCGGAAGAAATGGCGTTCTTTAATGAATTTGTCGATAAAAATTTATTGGAAAGACTCAATAATATCGTCCAATCCGATTTTGAGCGGGTCACGTATACTCGGGCGATCGAGCTGTTAGAGAAGGTTAAGGATCAGTTTGAGTATCCTGTGGAATGGGGGATAGATTTGCAAACCGAACATGAACGTTATCTGACGGAACAAGTCTTCAAGAAACCCATTTTTGTTACGGATTATCCCAAAGAAATCAAAGCGTTTTATATGAGGATGAATGAAGATCAAAAGACGGTTGCAGCGATGGATCTTCTTGTTCCTGGAATCGGCGAAATTATTGGTGGAAGCCAACGTGAAGAACGTTTGGATGCCTTGGAAAAAAGGATGGATGATCTCGGCCTCAAAAAAGAAGATTACGACTGGTATCTTGACTTGCGTAAATATGGGGGGACCCGTCACGCGGGCTATGGTTTGGGTTTTGAGAGAATGATCATGTATTTGACAGGAATTTCTAATATCCGGGATGTTATTGCATTCCCGAGGACGGTTAAGAACGCGGAATTTTAATCTAATCCGAAATAAAATAGACCGGGGCAACCCGGTCTATTTTTTATGCAGGTTTGGATAGCCTGGACAGGTAAGCGAGGATGTGGTAATTTTAAGAATGGGGAGGAATACTATGAATCTACTGGTTACAACCGAGGCTCAACACTATATTTTTTTAAAGGGTGGAAATGCACGAGCTAAGCTGGAGCATCCGTCCCTGCAACTGGGTCGTCCGAAAGAATCTGAAGTTAAAGAGTATAAGGAAGTTCAACTGAATGACCATGTTAAAATTTATGTTCATTTATCGTTATTAAGCCTAGATGATAGTTATCAACTTAAAATAGATTTAAAGAGGGGCCTTTTGGGCAAGAGATTAGTATTAACAGGAATATAAAATAATGCTTGCAATCTAAGGAGGAAAAGTTTATGCCTAATCGAGAATTATTACTCATTCCTGGTCCGACACCGGTTCACGACGACATCTATGAAGCTTTGGCAGGGGAGACCATGGCTCATACCGATTCACGGTTTGTCAAGATTTTCGAACACAGTTTGGAAATGACCCGACAACTGTTTAACACAGATGGCGAGGTTTTTGTTGTAGCTGGCTCAGGGACTTTGTCGATGGAACTCGCCATCATGAACACGGTGGCTCCTGGCGAAAAATTATTAGTGATCAGTCATGGCTTTTTTGGAGACCGCTTTACACCTTTAGCTAAAGCGTTTGGGATTCAAGTAGATACGATTCAGGCTGAATGGGGCCAGCATGTTGATGCGGCTGAAGTTGAGAAAAAATGTGCCGAAGGACATTATAAAGCGGTAACCGTAACGCATGTTGATACTTCGACAGGTGTCATGGCTAACCTGGAGGAGTTAGTACCGGCTGTGAAGAAAAGCGGTGCGCTTTTCATTTTGGATGGAGTCTGTGCTGCAGCTGCAATTGAAGAAGATATGAAGAAGGAATATGGGAATCCTGAATACCGGATTGATGTGGTCTTAACAGGGTCCCAAAAAGCAATCGGGGTTCCTCCGGGATTGGCGATTGTTGCCTTTGGGCCGAAGGCTCTTGCTGCCCGCGAAGCGCGGGAGGGTGTTTTGGGGTATTATGCGGATATTAAAAACTGGCTGCCGATTATGCAGGATCCAGGGAAGTATTATGCGACCCCACCGGTCAACATGATCTATGCTTTCGAGAAGGGTATGGAGATGGTTATTTCTGAAGGCCTAAACACGCGTTATCGGCGTCATGCTGCGTTGGGCAAAGCCGTTCGGGCAGGTTTAGCAGTCTATGGCATGAAAGCTCTAGCTCCTGAAGCGATCGCGGCGCCGACCTTAAGCTGCATCCTCTATCCGCAAGGTGTTAATGACGCGGAATTCCGTTCGAAACTGGCAGCGAAAGGGATGATCATTGCGGGTTCGCTAGCTTCGTTGGCTGGTAAGGCATTCCGGATTGGGCATATGGGTAATGTCACCAAGGATATGTTTGTCAAAGCGATGGAACTTGTTGGGGAAACCTTGCAAGAGATGGGACAGAAAGCCGATACTCAAGGCGCGGTGAACGAGTTTAAACGGGTTTACGAAGCGAATCTATAAGTCTAGAAACGAGGGGACAGGTTCCTCGTTTCACCCTCATAGCACGACTTTGGAATCCTAGCTTAGAAGGCTGCGAACACGGGTCAGCGCCTGGGAAGAGAAATTTATCTTGAATGACAACAACGAAGACAAGGGGATGATTCCCTTGTCTTTTTTTTACAGACCCGTAAACGTAGCTTCTCGCACAGGAGTGAACGATTTCATCGGAGGGGCGTTAAAGCAAACGAAGCTTTCAAGACGAAAGCCCGGAAGGGGTTTCGCGCTTTAGCTTTAGCGGCGCCGTGGACTTGGCCAAACAAGTGCGATACTCTACACAGGAGACTATCGGGAAACAAGTGCGAACATCCCACTGGGACTTTCGGGCCTGATGTCGCGGGCGCAACCTTCGGGCGAACAGAGCTAAAGCGCGAAACAGTCCACCGGACTATTTCGTCACTGGACTGTTCGGGACGCGTAGGAGCGACGCACTTGCAGAAAGCAGAAGGGTTGGCAGAGCTGCCTCGGAAGCGAGTGACGACGGCACATGGACGTGCCTAGTGCAAGCGACTCCAAACAAGTGTGGACAGTCTCACCGGGACTATCGGGATGGGAAAAGGCGCTGTACAGCCCCGGAGATGTAAGTGAACGGATGCGCGAAAAGCTACACTGTATAAAAAACAAGACTATTCTAGAGTTCTACTCCAGAGTAGAATTTTTCGGTTACTAGTATTGGATAATTGAGCAAAACTTTAGCCACACTAAAGAAGAAATCTTTAAGTGAGGTGAGGAAGCATGACACGCAGGAAACTTTGGGCCGGAGGGCTTGCCTTAATTCTAGCCTTGGTTTTGACGAGTGTGGCGTATGGAGCTTTGGGTGATCGCTTGTTAAGCAAAGGATCAAATGGGCCAGAGGTCACTGAGTTGCAAAAACGACTAGCTCAATTGGGCTATACAGTCGGTACGCTGGATGGAAAATATGGGTCGAAGACTCAGACGGCGGTGCGTCGATTCCAACAAGAACATGGGTTAAAAGTGGACGGCTTGGCTGGAACGGCCACGATCAAAGAATTGAAACGTTTAACTGGTGAGAGCACAACATCCTCAGGTAAACCTGTCGGAACAAAGAACGTGGATGTCAATCTTTTGGCCCGATTAGTCAATGCGGAGGCTCGGGGAGAACCTTACCAGGGACAGGTGGCTGTCGCGGCTGTCGTCTTGAACCGGATTAAAGATCCTGCTTTTCCGAAAACGGTAGCCGATATCGTTTATCAACCGGGGGCTTTTTCCAGTGTGAGTGATGGACAAATCAATTTAGCACCTCAGTCTTCAGCCCTGAAAGCGGCTCAAGCAGCGGCAAATGGGTCTGATCCCTCTCAGGGTGCAGTCTTTTTCTTCAATCCCGCTAAAACTTCCAACAAATATATCTGGTCGCGACCGCAAATTCTTCAAATCGGAAATCATATCTTCACGCGCTAAGGAGGGAAAATGTATGCATAGAAAATTTTGGTATGGTGTTTTAGGGATTGCTCTTGTCCTTTCTTTAGGCTGGGGATTTAATGAATACCGGCAAGCCGAGAATTTACGGCTATCATCAAATAATCAAAATCAGCGCGCCTTTCGAGATTTAGCCAGCCACATGGATCAACTGGAAACTAGTTTAGCGAAAGGTCGGGTGGCTTCAACTACAAATCAAAAAGTGCTTCAATTAAGTCAGGCCGGAAGTAATAGCGAGGCTGCCATGAAGGACTTAGCCCAACTTCCAGCAGAGGACACAGGGTTAAGTTATGTGGGACAGTTCTTGAATCAGGTGGGAGAATTCTCACGAAATGCAGCTCAGAAGGTTGCGAATGGAACGAATCTAACCAGCGATGAGGAGAAGACGTTAGCCGATGTGCATGATCGTCTGATTACGACGAACCGAAAGGTTCAAGATTTATTGGTGCGCGTCGATACAGAAAACTTAGCGTGGACTAGTCCTCAATCTAATGTGTTTCAAAGGTTGAGCTTCGGCAAGGCACAGATTGCGGAAGCTTCAGCCGAAGGTCAGGATGTTCAACCGAACTCAGTGCGCGCTGGGTTGGATCAACTGAATGCCAGCCTGCAAAAGCTGCCGCCCTTCTCCTATACTGGAGAATTTGCCACCCGCTCTGTGGCAGAGCCGCTAGGGCTACCCACTCAAGAGGTGACTAAAGATAAGGCGCAGGAGGTAGCGAACGACTTCCTAGCAAAGGTAGGTTCCCCGGGTGTTAGTCTGGAATTTGCGGGGGTAAGCTCAGGACCGATGGGAGGGTATCTTTGGAAGCAAGGCGATATTAGCCTAACCGTCAGCAAACGGGGTGGGGTAGTTACTGAATTCTGGAATCAAAGGTCACTTCAGGAGCGGACGTTAACGACAGATCAAGCGAAGAGTAAAGCGCTGATGACGTTAACAAGCTTGGGCTGGTCGTTGGTGCCAACTTCGGTTGAGGATTATGGTGGATATATTCGGCTTGAAGTTATCGATGAAAAGGATAAGGTTCGCTACTATCCAGACAAAATCCGCTTAACGGTTGCTTTAGATAATGGACAGATCACAGCATATGATGCAACACCGTATTGGGCTTATCATCATCCGCGGAAACTTTCTTCCAAAATAACAGCGGACCAAGCAAGGGCCAAGTTGCAGAGCAGTTTTCAAACAAAGGAAACTGGTTTGGCTGTCATTCCGGTCTTAGGTAATCGCGAAGTTTTGGCTTATGAATTCCGTGGCACGTATCAGGGAGAAGAATATTTAGTTTATGTCAATGCGGAAAACGGCCTTGAGGAGAAGATCCAACGAATTATCAAGACCCCACGCGGAGAATACCTGCAGTAGAGAATAAACTTAAGCCCATGGTTAATTGCTTAGTCAAGTTTTCTTTAACCATTCTGAATGCGATGTTCAAAAGAATTTCTGACAGAGACAGATGATTTTATTTATCCAAACTGCCGTCTAAAGGAGGTTCAGATCCTTGATTCAACTGGATTTCTGTTTTTGGTTCAGTCTCTACAACCTCTTATGGACCAATTAATGATCGCGTTTTAGTAAGTCTTTAACTTTTAGCAGTTGGTAGATCTCGGGTTCGACAGTCAAACCCTATTTTAGGCACATGGTAAAATCTGATACCAGCTAATCATGCGGGTTACAGGGGTTATCCACAGGAAAACAGCTCAAAATCCCGTAGACACAAGATTCTGTGGATAACATCTGTCACCTGAAGAATACTTATTGATTATGTAGGTATTGAGTGGTAAAATATTTTATATGTTTTTCGATTCCCTAATAGGTATGTTTTAATATCATCAAGTAAATCAAGTTTGCTATTGAGCATTTGTATTATTCCGATAGCCTAAGCTTCAAATAACCTGACAAAAGGCAATATAACCTTTGATTTTCTTGGGTAAAAGAGAGTATTCTTTTTAAGTACGAAACCCATGAAAATACTGGCTTTTTTCTTCAGAAGTGGTTAGAAAACGTAGATACACGACAAGTTATTCACAGGTGCCTTAAACTCTTGTGCTCCAAGGATTTGAGGCATTTTTCGTGCCTACTGACTGTCGAACCCGAGTCAATATTTGTTCCCTTTCCTATTTATATTTCCTTACAGGCAGAACCAAAGCAGTAAACTTTGGGGATGTTGGGTGCAGAGCCCCCACTTATAATACATTAAGTCGGTCTTCAAATTGAACAAAAATGCATGAAAGGCTTTAGGCCTTTGTCTCACTGCCTAGTTGGAAACGCCCTGTTTCCAACTCGTCTCCGTTGCGTACTTTTCGCGAGTTTAGTATCCGCTCGCTTAGAAGAAGCGCGCCTTCTTATTAAATACGGAAGGCTAACAGATCCATTTCGCCATGCTGTCAGTAGCAGTCAATATTAACTGCCATGCGGCATGGCATAAAGAGATCTGCTTAAGGGGAGCGAAACGGATGGTTTCCACTGAAGTGATCGCTTACCCAGAGCTTGGTCCGGAGATGGTACGTCGGCTTGAAGTCAAGAATTTTCCGGTGATGGTTATTATCGATCAAGAGTGGAATAACCTCTATGAGACGGGGAAGGCACAGTATCGGAGGTTTTAACGTCGTGGTATGGATAAGGATTATCTAAAGTACTTAATAAAAAGCTCTAACCTTCAATATGTGAAAATTAAAGCTTTTTAACTGATGCGATTAATTAACTTTGGACGATAGAATGCCTTTTAACTTGATCGAAAATCACTTAGGAATCTTTTAAGATCATGCCTTTAGTTTCAATTCCAAGTGCAGCCATGAGAAAACCACCTAGGACAAATGCTCCTGCCACAATGGCGAAAACGCCAGTAATACCGATGGAGGATAGACCTGCACCGATGACGATGGGAGCAAGAAATGATCCAATGCGCGAGCATGCCGACGCAGCACTAACTCCGGTAGCTCGAACTCTTGTCGGGTAAAGTTCTGGAGTATAGGTATAGGTAATCCCCCAAATAGCAGAGACAAAAAACGAGGTTATAACACCAAGCAAAACAACAATACCAGTTGTAACATTATTACCTAATGCCCACCCATAAACTACTGCTGCAACACCAGCCAGTAAGAGGTTAGTTACTAACAGCCACTTGCGCCCAAACTTATCCATTAGATAGGCACATAGAATCTGGTTGGGTACATAGGCGATTTGCATAATTAAAACATAGAGGAAAGACTTGACCATTGTGTGACCAGCTTTGACGAAAAGCGTAGGCAGCCACGAAAATAAACCATAATATCCAAACATACCTAAGAACCATAATCCCCATAACATAATCGTACGCTTTATATATTTATTGGAGAAGAGCAAGCCCATAGTGACCTTCTCCTGGGTAGCGACGACTTCAGTTGCAATGTCATCTAAGACTACTGGTGGAAGAGTATGCGTTTTGGACGTAATCTTTTCAATCTTATCAATAATTTTCTCAGCATCATCATTGCGTCCTTGAGCGATTAACCAACGTGGCGACTCCGGTAAGTGACGGCGAACAAAGAAAATATAGAATGCGGGTAGGGCACCAGCTACAAAGGCCCACCGCCATCCAAATGTCGGAATAATAAAATAGGCAATGAGTGCGGCCAAAACCCAGCCCACTGCCCAGAAGGTATTAAGTAGCCCTTGTACTTTTCCACGGTGAGCTGCAGGAATAAATTCACCAAGAAGTGAAGTTACTACTGGTGTTTCGCCACCGAGTCCAACTCCTACAAGAAATCTAAAAACTAAGAGGTATGTGAAATTTGGGGCTACAGCACAGAGTAAAGAAAAGACTGCGAAGAGAAGCATTGTGATTTGAAATACTGCTTTTCTTCCCCAGCGGTCGGCGATGGGCCCGGAAAGCAAAGCACCAACGAACATGCCGACTAATCCAATACTTAATAAATATGGCTCCGACTTGAGTAGTGGTGAGATTCCACGCTTGGGTAAGAGCGGTAACCACAAATGTGACTAGGCCGACGTCAAAGGCGTCAAAGGCGTCAAAGGCCCATGCACAACCGTTGATCACCAACATTCGGTAATGAAATGAGCCTAAGGGTAATCGCTCCATTCGTGCAATAAGCATTTCTCTTGAATTATCAGACATTTAGTTTTCCCCCTTTACAGATTTTTAGGTCTAGTATTGAACGCGCTGTATTGATGTTCTATGCAGCATTACTCACCTCCTCTCATATAGTTTCTACTAAAGCTTAAAGCAAAAATTGTACAAGTTAGAGTTGTTGTGAAATCGAGTTTTCGTTGGGATAGTCAATTCGCAGATGACTTCCTCGGGTTTCGCGACGCACTAGGGCAGACTCCACAACCGATTTTGATATTTGCAGCATATTTTTTGCTTCAAACCAATGTTGATAGCTTGAAGGTTGAAGATGTGTAAGCATTTCTGATAACCCAATTAATTCACTTTGGCATTGAAGCAAATCCCCTTCTGAGCGTTGGACTCCTGCCTTAGTCCACATAAGTGGGCGTAGTAATAAAACCAAAGTACGGATATTATCGTTGCCTAAAAGGGGCAGGTTTAGGGTGGGGGGAGTAATTGTTTGAGTTGCGTTTTCTGTTGCATAGGTTGCCGCAGATCTTCCTGCACGGGGCCCAAAGACTGCGCATTCCACTAAGGCAGAACCGGCCAGACGGTTGGCGCCATGAATACCCCCTGTGCATTCTCCACAGGCAAATAATCCTGGAATATCCGTTTCGCCTTCCGAATTGATCTGAATGCCACCCATTGAAAAATGGGCAGTAACTTGCATTTTTAGATGGGAGCCATAGCCTTGTTTCACTAAGTCTGCAAGAATGGGGTGTTTCTCTAAATCTTTTTGGCTCATTCCAGATAAATCAAGGAAAACCTCACGTTGCTTGAACATTTCCTGGGCCAATTTATCACGGTTTTCCTGCTCGGCTTTAGGGAAATTTCGCATAAAACGCTCTTTTTTTTCGTTAATAAATAGTGCACCTTGGTCAAAAATCGCAGGATTTAAATCAAATATCTTTGGCCAACGTAGTCTGTAAGGGTAAAACTGAATAAATTCAAGTCCAGTAAGTCTCGCACCTGCCCGAGCCGCTATCGCTTGACCATCTCCGGTTATACCTATTGGATTGGAGGTCTCACTAAAAATCCTACCGAAGCCCCCAGTTGCCAAAATAACGGCTTTAGCGAAAACTAAAAGTATTTTATTTTTACAAAGACAAACCAGTCCGTTTATTTCCCCAGCTTGAAAGATTACATCAATGACCATCGTGTTTTCGAGCATACTTATTCCTGATTTTCTAACTTGTTCAGCGACTGGGGTAGTCAGTAGTTTCCCTTTTCTCGGTTCGCATGAATAACGGGTTATTTCTCCACCATTGGGTAGAGTTTCGACACCTTTTTCAAAGTGAACTCCGAGTGACATCACATGATTTACGGCCCTTGGCCCTTCAGAGATAAGAGTTTTAATCAATTCAGGATTCCCCATAAAACGTCCAGATTGCCAAAAAAAATTAAAATAGAGCTCTTGGTTCAGGGTATTCTGTTCTGCCACTCGGTGAACGGTTTGGGCAACCACTGATGAACCCGAACGACCAATTTTGTTTTTACAAACCATAAGAACCTTACAACCCTGTTGTTCTGCGGTAAGTGCAGCATACATACCAGCTAGACCACCGC
>Ga0255336_100769_pt1 | contig 36704 bp, 28 predicted proteins | sample MeOH1_35cm_T3_17_FD_189102 | JGI IMG/M metagenome (GOLD analysis project Ga0255336, IMG submission 189102) | Sandy soil microbial communities from University of British Columbia, Vancouver, Canada - MeOH1_35cm_T3_179 | ecosystem: Engineered > Artificial ecosystem > Sand microcosm > Unclassified ...
CTTGAAGGCGACCCATCGCTGCGGATCCTTTGGACGCGAGTGGCCATGAAGATCGTGCTTCCCCGTTGCGAGAAAGGCCGTTGGGGCTTTATAGATGGCGCCGTCACTAAGCGTAGCCTGCCACATGCCGGTTGCCGTGCGGATGAGCGACTGAACACTGCGGCCGCGCTCAACACTAACCCCTGCAGCGATGGCCTCGGCGATGAGTGCCGTGTCGAGTGTTTTGCGCGTGAGCGACTTAGCGGGGAACGGTAGTGGGGCCTCCGCGGCGCGCCGGGCCGCGGCAAGGCGAACATAATCGATAGGCACTGCACCAAGAGAGACTACATCGATACCAAGTGCGTGCAGGTCTTCAAGCGCTTCGCCGCTCAAGAACTCTCCGCAGACCTTATGGCGAGGCGTAGGCTCGCGTTCAATCAGCGTGACGCTTCGTCCTTTGCGGGCAAGTGCAATCGAAGCCGCACAGCCAGCTACTCCACCACCGAAAACCAGTACTTCGTTTTGCAAAACATTCCCTCCGAACTCGATGCGTATCGGCTCAATTGAAAGAGGACTCCACAGTTGTAGTAGACGTGCGGAAATCAGGTCCGCGCATCATTCTGTACAAATCGTCATTTTGAAGTTGAGGCGCTGGCTAAAGGGAGTCGTCTAAGGTGTAGAACGAGGTACCTGATGAGGGGAAGTGATTTCCTGTTCATCGTTTTGTGGTCGATGACAGTTGGCACTACTGTGCTTGCTGAACCGATTTCAGTGAGACATATTCAACGGCCAATGCATCGGTTTATGGTGGCACGTTCCGAGGATGGAAAAACCATTGCCAGTGGTGAATTTTCACAGGTTGTGCAGGGCGATGAAGTGACGATGCGCATGATTTACAGATTCGTCGATGGATCGATTGATGATGAGACGACGACATACAGGCAGCAGGGTACGTTTCGCCTGGTGCGCAACCATCACATACAGCAAGGGCCGTTCTTTACAAAACCCATCGATTTTATGGTGGAAGCCGCTACCGGCATTGTGACAAGCCGCACAGTAGACAAGAGTGGAAAGGTACACATCGAGAGCAAACACGTAGACCTGCCAAATGACCTGGCGAATGGCATGGTCGGGACACTGTTGCTGAATGTGCCGCACAATACAACGCTGGTTCGAGTGGGGATACTGACGCCAGTCGGCGGAGGACGATTGGTTCAACTCCAGATCTCGCCAGAGAGCGAGCAAATGGTGCAGTTAGCAGGACAGACCTTCAAGGCGACAGTGTTTCGCATTCATCCGGAGTTGGGCGGCTTTGTAAGAATGATTGCGCGGCTGCTCGGCCTTCAGCCGAAGGATGTGAGAGTGTGGGTATTGGAAGGTGAAGACCCCGCGGTGGCGGTAATTGTTGGACAGCTCGGTGGTTATGGCCCTGTAATCAGCTCGGATCTGGTGGAAAGCAGCATTGGGAAATAGAACATTCTTGCAAACCAGCATTGCAAAAAAATCACCCGCACGTATGAAGATTCCTTGAGGCTCACCGTCGATCAGTCACGGCGAGTAGTTAGCTCGTGCCAGTTGATGCCGAGGTCCACGATCAGCAGCGAGACAAGGGTAAAGGCAATCACGCCGACCGCGGATAAGACATCGCCCAGGTGGCTCCAGTAAAGCGGCCAGAGGTTGAGCACACGACTGGAAATAAAGGTAAAAGTGACTGCGTAGGATCGGGCCATCCATTGGCGGTGCGCTATGATCTGGCGGTTGCGCGCGGCAGCGAAAGCGGCCACCGTACAGACCATCCAGGCGGCGGCCTGCATGGAGGTTCCAGGGAGCCCTGGCCGGCCAGCCGCGAGAGCGATCCCCGTGTAGGAGCCAACAAAGACGGAAACGATGTAGATATAGCCGAGGACGCGATGGAGTTGAGGGTGGCTTTTTCGGATACGCGAGGAGAAATTGATGGGACCGATCAAAAGAGCGAAGATTCCGGCGAGCGTATGCGGGATGAGGAGATGGCGGTCGGCAATGACCTGCAGACGATAGGCGTGGTACATCGGATAGTCGGTGATGAGGAGGAGCTCCGAGGTAATGAAGACGAAGAGTACGGTGAGACCAAGCGAAGCCCAGAGCATGGTCTTGAATCTGGAACCTGCAGGCGGGGGTGCGAGCAATGGGGAAATTGACATCGTTATCTCTCCGGGGGCTAGACGTGACGATATGCGCCATATGGGCGAGGGTGAGAGCCTTCAAATCTGTTAGGTTTAGCGAGACGCTTCAGAATCACCGACCTCACTTCCACCGCCCCACGCACAAGCGTCCCGGGCGCCAATGCTCCACCGTCACCATCTCTAGCGGGACATCAGCCGCCGCCAGGAGACTTATCCAATCCTCCTTTCGGAAGGCGCGTCGAAACGATACCGGTCCATCATGCCGTACAAGCCAATGCCAACGCACCCACCCAAACATCCGACTACTCCATTCCGACCGTTCCAAATCATTAATAAACCAACCGACCTCCGCAGTCGCCTCCATCCACCTCAGTAGTGCTACGATCTCCTCGTCTTCCAGATGATGTGCCAGTAGCGAACTGACGACGATATCTATCGCCCTCTCCGGGCGATAGGTCATAGCATCGCCGGTCACCCAAGTGATTCCGAGTTCCTTCGGTGTGGACTCCGCTGCAACGCGCGCAGCATAAGGATTCAAATCGATCCCTGTTAACTGCACGGCAATGCCTCGCCTTCGTGTCCACCCTGCAATCTGCCTCAGCAGATCGCCGCCGCCACAGCCCACATCTACGATGTGAATCGGATCGGGCCTCCCCAGCGGCAACTGCTTTAGCCAAGTCATGGTTGGACGATATCCCAACAACCAGCGATTGACGGATCTCAGACTCCGCAGGCAGTCACGGAAATCCTCGTAACTGCAGTTGCCGTCCATCAGCTCCGGCAATTCCCGCGGAGAGACGCGCCGACTAAAGTCAATCTGCTCACTAGACGGCATGGAAGTACATTGTCTCCGCTGTTAGTCCTGGGCCAAACGCCATTGCACACCCGCGCTGACCAGATTGCGCCTGCAGCATGAGCCGCTGCAAAACAAACATTACCGTCGCCGACGACATATTACCGAAGCACGACAGAACCTCGCGCGATGCCGCTAGTGCATCAGCTGGCAACTCCAGCCCCTTCTCCACCGCATCTAGAATCGACCTCCCACCAGGGTGCACTGCCCACAGGTCGATATCATCGCGCTTGGCCATTAGCTCACTATCATGCAGAGCGCGGCCAAGCTCCCCGGGCACCTGGCCCGAGAGCAGCATGTCGAATCCGACATCGCGGATCTTCCATGTGATCAATTCTCTCGTGCCGGGTACCGTCACCGCCTTAAAGTTATCCAGCGCAAGGCCTTGTTCGCGAGCAGTGATCAGGCTTGCTGCCGCGCCATCGGCAAAGACCAGGAAGGAGAGCACCTGTTCCAGCTCCTGTGTCTCCTGCAAATGTAGAGAACACAGTTCCAGGTTAAGCATTACGATACCTGCCTTGGGATCTGAGCGAACTATATGCCGCGCCAGCTTCAACGCATTGATCGCCGCATAGCATCCCATAAATCCGATCATGGTTCGCTCCACGTCCGCCGAAAGCCCGAGATGGTCGACGATCTCAAAGTCGAGCCCTGGCGCGTAGAGCCCCGTGCAGCAGGTCACGAGCACGTGTGTTATCCCGGAGCGTTCCTTCTCATTGAGCGCAAGCTGGTCCACGGCCTTTCTCATCAGCACCGGGGCGCTCTTCTCAAACATCTCCATACGCCGCGCCGTCTTAGGTAGGTTCCCTAGCTGAAATAGCTCATCCACGTCATGTGAAAAGAATTGGGCGCAATCGTTTTGGGGCTCGAAGAATGAATAGCGATGTGTGATATCGGCTCGGCTAGCCATGCGGCGGAAGATCATACGCAGCCGTGGGTCGACAAGCATCTTCTCCGCAAAGCCGACGAAGGCGTCATGCACATCGTTCTCGGGTATGGCGGTAGCGATGCGGTTCAAGTAAGCCGTAGTCATGCACAAATAGCCCTCAGCCGGATTGGAATTGATGTCGTGTTTGTCATGGGGCAAGCTGGGCTATGAAGAGACGACGATCCGGTGACAGTCGACTACTTGAAGAACACACTCCGCATGCTCAGTACAACAGTCACTCGTTGAGACGAGGACTTTGTTCTTTTGATAGCACTTTGCAAGATGGGAAGACGATGACGATTCGTTCATGTGTTGCGTATTCACCGAAGCGGTCCTGAATTTCGTTCGTCCACATGCTAAGTTACGAAACAGCAAGGCAAGAAGGCGCGACTACGAGTGTTTTCGGGATCGTCATTCGGCGCTCCGCCAAGGTCATAATTTTGCGAGGTCGATACTCCGAGATGACATCCGCAGCATTACTGAAATCTGTCCGCCAGGTACACCGCTACCTTGGATTGTTCTTCTCGCCGGCAGTTCTCTTCTTCGCGATTACAGGTGGTTTACAGATGTTTGGTCTGCACGAGAGCGCTCGTGGCAGTTCCTATGTGCCGCCCTACATCCTCGTACATCTCGCGCGATTGCATAAGAAGGGGACGCTTTATCTTCCTCCCCGAAAGGATGCTCCACCTAATTCGGCCCGGTCTGATGAGGCAAACCCAAATGGGCCAAAACTTGAGACCCCAAAACCAACACAAGCATCCCCGGCTACGCTGCCACCCAACGCGCTTCCCATGAAGATATTCTTTGCTGCCACAGCACTTGCACTTGCGGTATCGACCTGTACGGGACTCATCATGGGTTGGAAGTATGCGCGCCGAAAATCGATCGTCCTGCTCGTCCTTGCGGCAGGTGTCCTTATCCCCGTTATCCTGGTCTTTATATAGCGCCTCTCGAATCGATCTTTGCGGAGACGCAGATGACATAATCGTCATCTTTGCATTTATCTGGAATATGCAACTCATGAATCGAACTGTCTTACCATGATTTATGCGACTTCTTCTGGTCGAGGATGAACTCGAGATTCAGGATTTCCTAAAGCAACCCCTTGCCGATGCGGGTTACGACGTGGATGCTGCTAATGATGGGCGATCCGCCACCCAACTCGCGTCCGGAAAGAAATATGACGTTCTGATCGTCGACCTTGGGCTTCCGGATCAAGATGGCATCGACCTGATTCTTCAGCTTCGGCGCTCTGGCATCAGCAGTCCAGTATTGATACTTTCGGCCAGAAGATCGGTCGACGATAGGGTCAAAGGGCTGGAGCAAGGTGGTGACGATTACCTGACAAAACCCTTCGCGCTCGCAGAACTACTGGCAAGATTACGAAACCTCTTGCGACGTAAATGTGCTGCAAGTGAGGAAGCGACGCGCCTCCGCGTACTGGACCTGGATCTGGATTTTATTAACCGTCGAGCGTCTCGCGGTGGTGAGCCTCTAAATCTAAGTCCACAGGAATTCGTGCTTCTTGCTTATCTATGCCAAAATGCAGGCCGTGTCATTACTCGATCCATGCTTCTCTCTGAAGTATGGGGGATGCGATTTCAACCTAACACCAATATCGTTGATGTGCATATCTACCGCCTCCGCGGCAAGGTGGATACAGAAGGTCGTGAGCCGCTGATTCGGACCTTACGAGGTATTGGCTATGTCCTCAAAGATCGCTAATCCGGTCATGCGTAGCGCTGCATGGCGTATCTCTCTCTGGGCAACACTTGCATTTGCCATTGGAACCATGCTGGTTTTTGCCATGCTTCATCGCTTCGTAGCGAATGACATTCAGCGTCGGAGTGACGCATGGCTCACTGGAGAGGTGGCAGTCCTCGGTGATGTGGCAGGGCGAACTCCAAAGGATCGACTCTATGGCCGGGTAGTGAGCGAAGTCGCAGAACTTGCAAGTAGAGAGGTTCCGGACAGAGTACGCGCCAACAGCAATGAGGACGACTCGGTCTTCTTTCTTCAGGCTGGGGACGACGGAATTCCGAAACTTTGGGTGGGTGCCGGTGACGGGATGACAAACTTGGCTGCGATTCGCTCGCACCAGTTTATTTCCGATGGTCCTTACGACTTGGATGTCAAAGGATTCAATGATCCCTTTCGAGTCGCATCGGTACGGCTCGATGACGGTAGCCGCATCTATCTCGGGCTTTCAGAACGCGATGAATTGCGTGTCCTAAAAAATCTCCGCTTCCGTTTTCTCTGGCTCTGGCTGCTGATTGTGCTGTTCGGCTCTGCAATTGTCTTCTTCGTGACCAAACGCATGCTGGGCCATGTTCGCGAGATCACCGAGACCGCATCCAGAATCGGAGAATCGGATTTGAGTAGCAGGGTTCCCACCGGCAAACGGAACGACGAAGTAGGGCATCTGGCACTAACACTCAATCACATGCTGGATCGGATTGAAAGCTCCGTGCACCAGCTGCACACCATCACTGGTTCTCTTGCGCACGATCTTCGTAGCCCGTTGACGGCAATTCGAGGAAAGCTGGAGATCGTTCTATCGAGTGATCTAAAGGTTGAGCAGAGTGAGCCAATCGTATCGGTCATCGATGAACTGGATCAACTAACGGAATTCCTGAATACGTCTCTCGACGTTGCTGAAGCGAAGGCTGACGCGCTAAGGCTTTCACGTACTGACGTCGATCTCGACAAACTGGTTCGAGCCATGATCGACCTGTACGAGCCCTCCATGTCGGCAAAAGGACTTCGCGTGAATCTGCGGAGCGCTGGTCCTGTCACGGTACTGGCGGACGCTGCTCTTCTTCACCGAGTGGTCGCTAACCTTCTCGATAACGAACTCCATCACCTCCCAGCGTCCTGCACCATTTCCATAACGCTGAAAGCAAATGAGGCAGCCGCATTGCTGGTTGTTGAAGATAATGGTCCCGGGTTTGCTTCTGAAATACTCCACCACATATTCAAACAGAGGGTGAAAGGAAGAGATTCAAAGAGGCACGGGCTGGGTCTCGCATTCGTTGAAGCGGTAGTGCGAGCTCACGGTGGAAGTATAACGGCGTCGAACCGGCCAGCGGGAGGAGCTTTGCTGGAGATTGTCTGGCCCATTGGGGCCGGACAATTTGCCGAGGTTACCCATTTTCTTACAGTGGCCAACGGGTAGATGCGCGGGAGTTTTGCACCGGATCGGCGCAAGACATTAGCTTCTGCTGGATGGTTAGGTATTGTGACCACGAGCGCTCGTCGTTGTAGACGCATAGCCTGGCTGAGGATGCGAGTGTGCTTGAGTTGGAGCGTTCTAACTCTCAACCTTCGTCAACCAGCACAGCAAGGGCGTTGTAGCGCGTATGCACTCATAGTCGGGCACCACCCCTTTTAGGCAGGAGAGTTGCATGACAGATCATGGCCCCCGAGAATCGGAACTCGATTGGCTCACCACTCTATATGACACCTATAACGATGAGACCCTGCAAGCGATGAATCCAGAGGAAATCACCAACGTCGCACAACATGCTCTCGTAGCGCAGCTCAACTTTCGTAACCTACAGAGAAGCACTCCCGAAGCCGACAAGTCCCCCGTACTTTTCTTGGAAGTTGTTGTTTGGGATGGAAAAACGATGGTCGAGGCCGAGATGGTAGCCAACATTCTCAGAATGTGCAGCATTCCAGCAGTCACCTCTATTGTGCCCAACCAACCGAGCGGCCACGGATTTCGCGTGACGGTGGCGTCCACGGATGCGGAACCAGCTCTTGCCGTTCTCAAGGACAAACCTGTCAAGGAGTTGGCCAAGGAGTTTTTGGAGGAACTCGAGGCCGCCAACTTCGTTCCTCCGACCAGCTCTGATTGCGGCTCGCAACGTACAGTCTTGGTATCTACTGATCCTGAAAACGAGACGAATCAATGGCTCTGTGAATCCTGTGAGCATCAATGGTCAGAGGATCCAAATTCTGCTCCTGCTGGAAATAACGACTCCACGCATTCCAACGCGTTGTTGGCAGCCGATATGCCCGATTCGCATCGTGCAGATCACGCAAGAGAAAAGAAGCGCCTACGTTGGAATCTCGTTTCGATGGCTATCGGAATCGTGGCGATCATCTATCTCGTACTTCGAGGATGGAACAACTCACTCGCACCGCTTCAATGGTTTGGCTTGGGAATCGTCGTTGTATGTGATGCACTCTGGATCGTTGCTCGGTGGCAGCTTGGTTCGTCATTCACGGGCAAAGCAGAAGCTCACAAACTTGTCACCGAAGGGATCTATGCTCGCATCGAAAATCCGATATACATCTTTGGCGGACTGACCGCAGTTGGCATGTTCTTGTTCCTGAATTGGCTTTTTGCAGCACTCTTGGCGATCGCAATCCTGATACCTACGCAAGGGACTCGTATACGACGTGAACGCAAGATTCTCGCGGAAGTATTTGGGGAAGAGTATGAAGCATATCGAAGACGGACCTGGATATAACTTCTAAGAGAAAGGCCAAAGGAATAACATGAAACCCGTTCTATTGGTACGTGCCGTTTGCATCGAATTATTCAACTGCCTTGATTGCTAGGGATTGACTCCGAAGAGGGCTCCAATCCCCGCGGTTACAGCCATTGCCAGTACTCCTCCCAGGGTGACTCGCAGAGTGCCGGGAAGTATGCTCGCGCCACCGGTATGGGCGGCTAAGGCTCCTAGGAACGCAAGCAGCAGCAACGAATTGACTGATACGGCAACGATCAGCAGATGGAGTGGCACCAACAGCGCGATCAACAGAGGCAGTGCCGAACCCGTAGCAAAGCTTGCCGCAGAGAACAGCGCTGCCTGGATTGGACGCGCGGAAAGAGCCTCGGAGATACCAAGCTCATCCCGCGCATGCGCCTGCAGAGCATCATGTGACATCAACTGTTCGGCGACCTGCTTTGCCAGAGATGGATCCAGCCCGCGTGAGACATAGATCGCGGCCAGCTCCTCGTGTTCCCCAGCATTGTCGGTTTCGAGTTCCTTACGCTCACGTGCCAGGTCTGCTTTTTCAGTATCTGCCTGGGAGTAGACCGAGACATATTCTCCCGCAGCCATCGACATCGCGCCAGCCGTCAACGCAGCAATACCGGCGACCAGGATCGCCCTGTGGTTTCCGTGAGCCGAGGCGATGCCAAGGATCAGACTTGCGGTAGAAAGGATTCCGTCGTTAGCGCCTAATACCGCTGCTCTCAGCCATCCCACTCGATCCGTTCGGTGCGTCTCTCTGTGCAAAGCTTCCTCCGCCACTATTATGAAATGGTACTTTCTCTGAGCGCTGCCTTGTTGTTTCTCGCAGGACCTCGTCGGTCGAACCACTCATAGATCGTTGGCAACAGGAACAAGGTCAGCAAGGTGGAGCTAACCAGTCCACCGATCACAACAATAGCCAGAGGACGTTGTACTTCAGCCCCAGTTGATGTGGAGATAGCCATAGGGACGAATCCCAAACTGGCCACAAGGGCAGTCATCAGCACAGGTCTCAGGCGGCGAGTAGCTCCATTCAGCACCGCGCAATCCAGAGACTCGCCCTCGTCTCTCAATTGATTGATGGAGCTGACCAGCACGACGCCATTGAGCACCGCAACACCGAGGAGTGCGATGAAGCCGACGGATGCCGAGAGATTCAGGTTGAGATGAAATAGCCACAGCGCAGCAATGCCTCCCACCAGAGCGAACGGCACGTTGACCAGGATCAGCATCGCCTGCCTGAAGGAGTGGAAGGTCATGTAGAGCAGACCGCAGACAATGCCGAGCGCCAGCGGGATGACCAGCAGAAGTCGCTGCATGGCACGCTGCTGGTTCTCGAACTGCCCCCCGTAGGTGATCGTGTAGCCTGCCGGCAACTGTACATTGCGACCAACTTTCTGCTGGACCTCGGCGACGAAGCTACCAAGGTCGCGGCCCCTGACGTTCGACATGACGACAATACGTCGCTGGCCCTGCTCGCGGTTGATCTTCTCTGCGCCACGGGTCGCCTCGACATCGGCAATCTGCCCGAGAGTGACGGTCTCTCCACCGGCGGCGTGCAAAGGTATCTCGCGCATGGAGGCGACGTCCGAGCGGTAGCGGTCTGGCAGACGTAAGGCGATGGTGTAGCGGCGCTGGCCTTCGATCACCTCGGAGATCACCCCTCCTGAAGCGCCCGCTTCCACTACCTGCTGCACATCGGAGACATTCAGGCCATAACGTGCGAGCGCGCCCCTACGGACCTTTACGCTGAGTTCCGCAACGCCCGAGTTGATCTCCATCTGGGCATCGGCGGCTCCACGCACGCCGTTCACCTGGCGCAGCACCTGCTGCGCCAGCGAGTCAAGCTGTTGGAAGTCGTCTCCAAAGATCTTGATGGCCAGATCGGCCTTCACACCCGAGACCGTTTCATCGAGCCGCATGGCCATGGGCTGGGTGAAGTCGTAATTGATGCCTGGAATCTGCGACAGTGTCTTGTCCATGGCATTGATGAGTTCTTCCTTGGATTGAAATCGCCACTTGTTTTGAGGAGCAAGCGCGACATAGACGTCGCCTTCATTAATTCCCATTGCCTCGGTCGCGAAGTCCGGACGGCCGATCTTGGTCGTTACGTCCTGAATCTCCGGGAAAGACCGCAGCGCCTTCTCCACACGCTTTGAGATCTCAATCGAGTCCGTAAGCGAGATGCCGGGAAGTTTGCGTGTCTCCACCAGGATCGATCCTTCGTCCAGGCGCGGCATGAACTCGGTGCCGATGAAGGCGAGCGAGGCAAGCGAGACGATCATGACCACCACCATCACACTAATGACAACGGCGCGATGGCGAATCACCCAAGACAGCCCAGCCGTATAGTGAACGGTCAATCGATCCATCCAGTGCTGGGTTGTCGTCTCCTTCTTCTTGCGGCGAAGGCCATTACGAAACACAAACGAGCTGAGAACCGGAATCACCGTGAGGGCAAGCAGCAGCGAGCCCAGCAGTGCCGTACATACCGTAATCGCCATCGGCCGGAACATGCGCCCTTCCAGACCCTGAAGAAAGAGGATCGGAAGATAGACAGCGATGATAATCCCGACTCCGAACGCCATGGGGCGAGCGACCTCCAGGCCAGCGGTTGCGATAGAGGTGATTCCATCTTCTTTATCGCCCTGTTCGTGCATGCGGTGCACTGAGTTCTCCATCATGACCACGGCACCGTCAACAATCATCCCGAAGTCGATGGCGCCGAGGCTCATCAGGTTCGCACTGATGCCGAAGAGCTTCATTCCGAGGAAGCTGAAGAGCAGCGAAAGTGGAATGATCGAAGCCGTAACGAGAGCGGCACGGAAACTGCCGAGAAACAGTAATAGAACGACCGTAACGAGGATGAAACCTTCGAAGAGATTGTGTTCAACGGTACGAATGGTCCCGTCGATGACGGTGGATTGGTCGTAGAAGGGCTCAAGGGTGATCCCCGCAGGGAGGTGCATGGCTGCGATCTTCTGCTTGACCTGCTCGATGACCTGCTTGCCGTTCTCGCCCTTCAGCATGATGACCATCCCGGAGATGGACTCGCCGCTACGCAGCACAGCTCCCTGGCGGGGGGCCGGTCCGATCTTTACTTCGGCGACGTCCCGGAGCAAGACTGGTGCGCCTTGGTTGGCAAGCAGAACAATCTTTCCGATCTCATCGACATTGGATGTTCGGCCCCATCCACGCATCGTGTACTGCTCATAGGCATGTTCGATGTAGCCTCCGCCGAAGTTGGTGTTGTTCTCAACCACACGCATGGCCACGTCTTTGAGCGTCAACCCATATTGCTGGAGCAGGGCCGGATCGACCTTGATCTGATATTGCCTTGTTTCTCCTCCCCATGTATTGACATCGCTGACGCCCGGAACGGTTCGCAACCATGGTTTGATCTGCCATTCCTGTACGTCCTTCAACTCCATGGGTGTGAGCCCGGCGCCCTTCAGCGTGTACTGGTATAGCTCTCCGAAGGCTGTGGATGGCGGGCTCAGGACGGGTTGAATTCCTGCAGGGAGCATCGTCGATACCTGTTGCAGGCGTTCGTTGACGAGCTGGCGAGCGAAGTAAGTAGGCACCGCGTCGTCGAAGACGACCGTCACCATTGAGAGACCGAGCTTCGAGAGCGCGCGTACTTCCTGTTGCTTCGGCATGCCCATTAGCGCCCGCTCGATTGGATAGGTGACGAGCTGCTCGACCTCCGAGGGAGGCATCGACGGAGCATCGGTCACGATCACCACCTGGTTGTTGGTAAGGTCGGGAAAGGCGTCGACCGGGATCGTGCTGACCGCCCAGCCTCCAACCCCAACCAAAGCCAAAACACCAAGCAGCACGATCCAACGATGCGCCAGAGAAAACGTGAGTATCCTACCGAACACGTGTATTAATCTCCCTGCATGGAAGCTTTAAGGAACTGTGATTTCAGGAGAAAGCTGCCCTGAGTTACAACCTCTTCGCCCGGACGAACTCCCTCGGCGAGAACGACCTTGCCGTTGATCGAATTGCCCACACGGACCGGGCGCAGCACGAAGCGGTCGGCCGATTTCCGGACGAAGACGGCATCCTGTCCTTTAACCTGCTGCACGGCCTCAGGCGCGATGACGATGACAGGCGACGTCTCCCCAACCGCGATCTCTGCCGTTGCCAGCATCTCGGGACGCAGAATGGCGCCGGGGTGCTCGAGATCGATGCGGACCTGAAGCCGCCGCGTAGTTGGATCGAACTCCTGGCCGAGATTACTGATTCGCCCGGTAAAGCGCTGGCCTGGAACTCCAGGAAGCGTGACCCATGCGTTTTGCCCAACCTTCAACCCGCTCAATAGCTCCTGACCGACAGAGGCGAGCATCCACAGATGCTTCGTATCTCCCAGAACAAAGATGTCAGTCGCAGGCGCCACGGTCGTCCCAGGGGTCGCATTCTTCTGCAGGACATATCCGCTCGCCGGCGCGATGATCGGAATCAGTTCCGCTGTCTCTTGATTCGCGTTCGGCGGCAGGTCTGCAGGAATGCCGAGGTTCTCCTCGAGATGCGTCTTGCTTCGGATCACGTCGGTCATCCCATTTGCTAGCGCCGTCTTCGCGTTGACCAGCTCCTGCCGCGTCTGCTCTGTCTGTTCGACCGAGGCAGCGCGCAAAGCATACAGCCTTTGCATGCGGTCGTAGTTCACCTGGGCGAGCGACTCGGCGGACTGCAACCGGTTCTTCTCTGCAAGAGCCATGGCATAGGCGGCTCGCGCCTCGTGCACATCGTGGCTGTGCATGCGTGCCAGAACCTCGCCCTTGTGCACGTAGTCGCCCAGGTTGGCGTATACGCGCTCGATGCGGCCTGTCGTCAGTACACCGACATGCCAGCTCTCGTTGTCGGGCAACGCGATTCTTCCCGGAAACTGCAGAAGCGCCGGCTCGTCCTTGGCAGTGAGTGTAGTGGTCGCAATGGTCCCTCGCTGCTCTGTGACGGGCAACACGATCTCCGCGCCGTCGGAGGTACTCTTCGATGCAGCTGACTCGCTCGCCGAGTCCGCTTGTGCATTGGGTCCAGGGACAGGCGAGCGATGACATCCACTTGCGAAACCTGTGATAGCGAACAGTCCTGCGAGAGTCAGCGTTACGTTGGCGAGCCATATCGACCTTCGTTGTTCGATTGGCAGTCTCATCAAATGTCTCAGTCTCAGATCGGTTTCGTTGTTCATGGCTCAAGACCTTCGGCGTATTCCAGCGAAAGGACACTCTGGTGATAGTTACCCAGCGCCTCCACCCAGGCGCTCTGCGTGTCCACACGCAGCCGCTCCGCATCCAGCAACCGGAGCAGGTCTGTGCCTCCCTCACGATAGGCAGCGCGGGAGATGTTCGCGATATCGACGGCCTGATCGAGCAGTGGACGGTAGTGCTCCGAGACCTGACGCCGCCATGTGTCGTAGGACATGCGCGCTATGGCGAGATCGCTGGCGCTCTGCTGCCGTGCCGCGATAAGCATAGACTGGCTAGCTTCTACACTAGATCGTGCAGAAGCTGCAGCACCCTGGTTGCGATCGAAGATCGGCAGATTCACCTGAAAACCAGCGATCATCGTATCGAGGCCCGATGTGCGCTTATATCCGAACAGTGCGTCGATATCCGGTCTGCCCTGCGCCTTCTGCATCATTAGATTGGCGCGTGCCGCATCGATAGCCTGTTGCGCTTGCTTCACTTCAATACGCTCGTCCTGGGGGCTATTCTCGCTGACAGGTTCTTTCCGCGGATTCAGATTCTCAAATAATTCAGTGAGATTCCAGTCGCCTGGTGCTGTCAGCCCCATCTCGCGCGCCAACTTCTGTTTTGCCTGTGCCTCGGCAAGACGGCTCGACTCAACGCTGGTCTCGGCCCGAGCCTCCTCCAGCCGAACACGAAGGAGATCGACCGCGGCAATCTTACCCTCATTGAAACGCTTCTGGTGGTAATCGAGAATCTCGCGATAGTATCCGACGCTCTGTTCCGCCAGCGTTCGCAGGTACTGCAATCGCAACGCGTCCCAATAAGCCTGGGCTACGCGTAGCTCAATGATCCGCCGTTGCTGCTCCAGGGCAAGCTGCGCACTGTGAATGCCGCTGTCCGCCACGGCAACGCGAGCACCACGGCGGCCCGAGACCTCCAGAACCTCGCTGGCATAAGCATAGGTGTCGACATTCTGCGTAAAGTCGCCCCCAGGACGAAGGTTTTCCGATTGATAGAAGAGTCTCGGGTTAGGAATGATGCGGGCCTGGCGACGTAACTGAACCGCGGACTCCTCCGTCTGCGTAGCGGCTCGCAATTCAGGCCGCTTCTCCAATGCAGACGCAAGAGCGTCGTGCAGAGAAAGCTCCTGCTGCATTCTCTGCGCAAAGAGAAGCTCTGAAGAATAAGCCAGTAGAGCGGCCCCTACTGCCAGGAATGTCAATGCTCTGTTGATCGTTTGCCTCATACGTCTGCTAGAGGTAAAGGCAATCGAGTGGCCAAATCAAAGTGCAGTCAAATCGGTGGGAATCGGGTGATTTCAGAGCAGTCTAGCCTCTACTTCAGCGAGAATTCAAACAGGTGTTCAAGATTTTGAACACCTCTTCTACGGCAGCTACAGATTGTATTTTGACAGTTTGTAGCTGAGGTCGCTCTTCGAAAGACCTAGCCTGCGCGCTGCTTCCGTTTTGGAGCCGTTGGTTTTTGCCAGTGTCTGTTCGATGATGCTTCGCTCCAACGATGCCAACGTGCTGCGTAGATGAAACGCCTCCGGCAAAGGCACTCCATGGAAGAGAGGGAGGCCTGACCCCGTTCCGGTCAGATCCTCGACCAGCTCAGGCAGGTCAAACCAGAGTATCTCCGGGCTGCTGGTCAAAATGCAGGCACGCTCTAGCAGGTTACGCAGTTCCCGCACGTTGCCCGGAAAGCTATAGGTCAGCAGTTGCTGCACCGCGTCAGAATGAAGCGTTCGCTTTGCTGTTTTAAGGTCATTGGCAATCTGGTGCAACAGGTATCCCGCAATCTCTGGAATGTCCGCAGTCCTCTCGCGCAGGGGGGAGACATGGATGGGCACGATAGCCAGCCTGTAGTACAGATCCTGGCGGAACCGCCCTTCCTGCACTTCCTTTCTTAGATCGCGGTGCGTGGCAACCAGAACGCGAACATCGACGTCACGTGCCACCGTGGAACCGAGACGCGTGATCTTGCCCTCAGCCAGCACGCGCAGCAGCTTCGCTTGCGCTGCAGGGGACATCTCGCCAGCCTCGTCAAGAAAGAGCGTTCCCTCGTGCGCAGCCTCAAAGAGACCATACCGCGTTCTGTCCGCGCCGGTGAAGGCGCCTCGCTCATGTCCAAAGAGCTCGCTCTCAAGCAGCGTCTCGGAGAACGCTGCGCAGTTGACGCTGATGAGAGGCTTGTTCGCCCGCTCGCTGCTTTTATGGATCGCGCGCGCGACTAGTTCCTTTCCAGTGCCGGTCTCTCCTGTGATGAGCACCGTCGCACTCGTAGGACCGACCCGTAAGATCAGCTCACGCAGTTTGACTGCAGCCAGACTGCTACCCCGTATCTCCGACTGCCCCTCCAGCCGATCGACGGCGCTCCGCAGCAGGTAGTTCTCGCGATGCAAAGCCGAACGTTCCGCGGCGCGATGAACAATAGCGCGCAGATTGTCCGGAGAAAACGGCTTCGTCAAGAAATCGAATGCGCCGATGCGCATCGCCTCCACCGCGAGCTCCACTGTGCCATAGGCAGACAGCATTACTACAGCAGTGGATGGTTCCGACTGCTGTACCGCTTTGAGTACATCCGTGCCCTCACCGTCAGGAAGTTTTTGATCAAGCAGAACGACATCGAAGTCATTGCCATAGACCGCCTGCAGTCCCTCTTTGAGCGTGGCAGCCTCTACCAAGAGATGCCCGTCCTGACGTAGGTTCGTGGTGAGCACCTTACGCATGTTGGGTTCGTCTTCAACGATCAGAACGCGGGCCATTCTAAAACTCCGTATCGAGGTGCAGTTGAGCATCCTTGTTCGGTTCGAGTATCGGAAGCGCCATCGTGAAAACTATATGATCTGGATCGTTCCGCTCCAACATCAGTTCGCCACGGTGCCTGTCAACGATGCTGCGGACAATTGCAAGACCAAGTCCTGTACCGCCTTCCTTTGCGGTAAAGAATGGCTCAAAGATGTGCTGCACGACGTGGGAGGGAATCGCGCTACCGGCGTTCTCAATCCGGATATGGAGGTACCCTTCAGTGACGCTGTCCACTGTGATCGAGATGCGCGCATTCTGCGGAGAGGCTTCGATTGCATTACGCATCAGATTGAGAAGCGCCTGTTGTAGCTGGCCTTCATCTCCAAATAACTGGCACCCATCGCATACCCAGGCATCAATTTGTAGGTTTTTCTGCGAGGCATGAGGCTGCACGATGGACACGATATAACCGACGAGTACGGAGACGTCGACTTGACGAAAGACGCTACTCCCCGGCCGGGCATAGGTAAGAAAGTCGGTCGTCAGCCGCTCAAGCCGTCTGGCTTCGAGTGTTGCGATCCGGGCCATCTCCTCTCGTTCTCTTGGCGGAATCGAAGTTGAGGCAGATGTCTCAAGTGCACTAGAGATGATGGCGACGGGATTTCTGATTTCATGGGCGACCGCGCTGGCCAAGCGTCCAATAGCGGCAAGCTTCTCCTTTTCGATCAGTTTGCTGCGTGCTGCATTCAGGTCATCTACCTGTCGGAGGAGGCGTTCTTCGCGATCACGCAGAAGATTGACTAGCAACCACACCAGGCAGCCGACGACAAAGTACACGAGAACAAGCGTGCTTGCTTCAAGGATCTCACCACTTGCGTAGGGCGGATGAAATCCAGAGACATATGTAACCCAGAAAACGGACACGACAGCGGCTAATGCGGCGACGACCAGGGTGGTAACGAGCGTAAAGTAGATCGCCGCTTCGAGGATTGGCAGAATCAACATGCCAAAATAGTTTGTATCCGGTTGGCGGGTAAGCAGGGCCAGCAGAAGCGAGAAGATGAGGGTCCATGCAATCGACGCGATGGCAAATACCCGGTTCTTCGAGTCGTCCTGTATCGGTATCTGCCTTGCAGCCATGATCTCAGCCACGCGAAGACTGACACCTAATGCGACCAGAAAGAAGACGGGGAGCGGTGGCCTGGGAGCGAACGACGTAAAAGCAAATTGCATGCTGAAAAAGAGCAGCAGAACCGCAAGATAAACCGAGCCGATCACCGAGCGACTGACAATGCCATCCGTAAAGGAAAAGCGGTGGGGTATACGACGTTCTTTTTCGACGATGGAATCAGATTGTTTTTGCATTCGTCTAGAGATCTTTATTGAACCGCCCTAGTACAACTGTTGCATCTTGAATGCCAGTCCACAACCCAACATGCCCCATAATTAGGGCCTCATCCCGCAAATAAAGTTCAAGAAATCGAATGGACAGTACAAATCTTTGAACAGAACGCATCGATACTCGGCAGATGCTGAGCTATCTCATAGAAGTTCCACACACAGGAGATATGGCCATTCAAGTGCCTTCCGTCATTGTAGTGCTCCATGAGGAGAGATATGACGCGAATCCTTGCGACGTGTTTTGGACTGGGCATCCTGCTTCTTCTTATCGCAGGATGCGGCTCTTTTGATTCTGATCCTTCCACAGACATTTCACCTGCGGCCTTACGCTCACGTTTTTCTCCACTTGAAGTGCCAACGATACAGACTTCACAACAACCCCGCATTAACCTTGGCCGTGAACTGTTCTACGACAGAAGGCTCTCTACCGGAGAGAACACCTCCTGCAACTCCTGCCATCTCCTCAATGCCTACGGCGTTGATGGGCACAGCTACTCTACCGGACATGATGGAAAACTTGGCGGTCGCAACGCTCCAACTGTCTACAATGCGTCACTTAATCTGGCTCAATTCTGGGACGGCAGGGCAAAAGACCTGGTGGAGCAGGCAAAAGGACCGATCCTCAATCCCGTGGAGATGGGAATGCCGAGCAGCGATGAGGTCGTCACCCGTATCAAGAGCATTCCGAGCTATGCGTCGGCGTTCAGACAGGCTTTTCCGGACTCCTCTGATGCAATCACCTTCGATCACTTCGCCGAAGCGGTTGCGACCTTCGAGCAGGGCCTGCTCACTCCATCGCGCTGGGATCGATACCTCGATGGCGATACTAGCGCCCTGAATGAACAAGAAAAGCAGGGCCTGAAGCTTTTTCTGAAGACGGGCTGTGCCTCCTGTCATGCCGGTCGCGGCGTCGGCGGCAACTCTTATCAGAAGCTTGGCTATCCGAAGAGCTGGCCAAATCAGCACGACCTTGGCCGTTATCAGGTGACATCGCTTGATCGCGACAGGATGGTCTTCAAGGTCCCCACGCTCAGAAATATTGAGAAGACAGGTCCGTATTTTCACGATGGGCAGGTCGCTTCCTTAAACGAGGCGATCGATCTGATGGCTCAGTATCAATGCAGTGAGAAGCTTAGGTCCGCCGAGATCGATCAGATTGCCACCTTCCTCAAGACGCTCACCGGACCTGTACCGGAAAGATACATTGCAAACGTTGACTCCGCCGCGAAGGACGATACCGTTGCAATGCCACGAAACAAATCAGCAAACGGAAAAGGGGCTGCCCGATGAGACGAACATGGTTGGTGTTAGGTGGCGCGGTGACCCTTATTGCCGCTTTCGTGTTAGTCCTCCACTCCTCGAGCAACGCCTCAATGGCACAGACACGCAGCCCGCGGTTGGCGAGCATGGAGGTAATGCTTGGAGCGGATCCCCAGGTGAAGAGCACCATTCACCGCGCCTGTTATAACTGTCATTCCGACCAGCCCCAGTATCCGTGGTATGCCAGTGTCTGGCCGTCATCTTCGCTGGTACACAACGACAGGCAGACTGCATTGGCGCGTCTGAACTTCTCTCAATGGGACCGCTTGACTCCTGAGATGTCCAAAATTCGTCTACTCGACGCCTGCGCCATGATGACCGACAACAAGATGCCGCTTTGGTATTATCGGCCACTTCATCCAGAGGCGCGTTTGAATGCGCAAGAGGTGCAGCACTTCTGCGCATGGGCACACTCAATGGAATAGCGGGGACGAGTCTATCACTTTGAGGCCGAACAAACTTCAACGATATGACAATCTCGCTCCGCTTCATTGCTACGAGGGCAGTTTCAGAATGAGAAGCGCTCACTTGTAACGACGAGGTTCCTGTTGATGGCTGAGGATTTGCGACAAAGGAACATCTCGCAAAAAAACATAGACTCTAAATATGCTCGCAATGCTGGGGTCACTGCGAGCGTGCTTTTTGACAAGAAGTGGAAAGTGCAAGTCCTCTGTGCCATTCGCAATGGGCCAGTGCGTTTAGGGCAGCTATCGCGGCTTATTCCCGGCGCATCAAAGAAGATTTTGACTCAACACTTGCGCCAGTTGGAAGTTGACGGCATTATCGTGCGAATGGACAAGAGCGACCTTGTGCTCCATGTTGAATATGACTATGTGGAGGATTCAAGAGAAGACATCCTTGCGCTTCTGGATCATCTCGCTGAGTGGCGCGCACAACATCTCGAGGCCCCCAAAAGCGAGATAGGGTGAACGGTCTTTCTGGTTTCCACTACTCGGAATCGAGTGGGGTCGGTGTGCGTGGAATGCCTCTGCCCTGCGATGGAAATCGTATCGCTCCGTTCTCGATACATCGAGCGAGTGATGAATAAACGACAGGGTTCATCAACGTCTACCCACCCTGGGTGAGCCAGTGAAGAACAGATGATCAAAGCGCAGTTCTGAAAAATATTGAGCAGTCGTCGCCGGCGGCTGGATTCACGAAATCCGTTGCACCAAATTTACGTGCGATCGATTCTTTTTGAGGCTGCGTATCGACTGCGATGATGTGCTCTGCTCCTGCCAGCTTTGCACCGGAGATCACATTGAGGCCGACACCACCGACCCCGATTACTACAACCGAATCTCCCGGCTTGACTGCCGCTGTGTTGATTGCAGCGCCGGCGCCCGTAACGGTACCACAACCGAGGATCGCCGCCTGGGGGAAAGGCATCGCCTCCGGAATCTTCACGAGTTGATGCTCATGGACCAATGCATACTCGGCAAATGCTGCCGTTCCGAACACCTGCGTCACAGGCTTGCCGTCTCTTGAAAGGCGCGGCCTCTCGTCGGGCCTCCGAAGTGTCTCTTCTGGATGCCTGCACTGATAAGTGCGCCCGCTTAGACAGGCAAGACAATGCCCGCAAAACTGCACTAAGGATGCTACGACGTGATCGCCTACCTTAAACTCGCTGACATCGGGGCCAATCTCCTTGACGATGCCCGCAAGTTCATGGCCCAGGACAGCCGGGAGCGGAACTCCATAATCGTTTTCAGCGAAGTGAAGATCGGAGTGACAAAGACCAGAAGCCTTGACTTCAACGAGAACTTCGCGGGCTTGGGGCTTGTCGATCTGGATTTCTTCGATGTCGAATTTACCGTTGTTGGAATTCAATACTGCTGCTTTCACTTGGTTCTCCTTTTTGATCCTCGCGATGAGGGCCTTGTCGGAGCCACATGAGCGCTTTCATCTGGTTGAGAAAGCTCCGAAGGTAGTTCAGGCGCATACCAGGCGGGGAGTGTAGCTTCGATTGCGCGAAGAAGTTGTTCGCGGTCTTGTGGTACGGAAAAGCGCAGCCATGTTTCGACTGCACCGGCCATGCCGTGTGCAATGAACCTGGAATAGAGGGCGATATCTTCGCATAGCAATGAGGGCGGAGTGAGAAACCCCTTTTGGATATACAACGCGATGGAAGCCTCAATGTGTTCGGCCAGTACTGAGCGAAGAGCGAATGTGGAAGTAGTCCGATCGGCACTCGCGTAGATTGTTCTGTGCTTTACCGCATGATCAGCCACTTCCCCCAAGAGCCGATGAGAAAGACCCCGCCGAAGTCGGCCTCCCTTCTCTAATTCCACTATCCCTTCCTGACGAACGAGATCGAGTTCGTCAGAAAGTACTTTCACCAACAGTTCGGTAGGCGTTTCGGCGTGGGAATAAAACGTCGTGCGGTAGATTCCAGCGCGCTTCGTGAGTTCGGCGATTGAAGCTGAGCCGATATCGCGTTCACTGGCAATCGATAACACGGCTTGTGCGAGGCGCGCGCGAGTGCGCTCACGTCGAATATCGTCGTTGGTCGAATCACCGGCGCGTGCAACTGTTCTCGAAGACTTGTTGATCGCAGTTCTCGTAACCGTCTCCCCTTTTTGGAGATAAACCACAGCTGTGCTTTATACGCCGTCGCGCTAAGAATTGGCAACAGGTGTGCTTTAGCCCGGGAGCGAGGAGCGACGGACGAGAAGCGCAAGTATTTGAGCAGCCGAGAACTTTGCCCACCGCCGTAAGCGAAAGTCGCGACGCCCAAGGCATTACGGTGTGGTCCGTACGTAGGTTGGCGATGACCAGATATCTCAGCCTCACGACAAATGGTGTCAAATAGAGATATCGACAAAAGGCTCCTGAAAACCAGGAGAGCCGTCCGAGGTCTGGCCCAAGAGGTCGAGATTGTCGGGAGGCTCGTCTGGGTCAAGGCCGGTCGGCGTTGCGGTTCGTATGACACGCAAGCCACAACCGAAATTGACAAAGGAGATTGATAGATGTCTGTACGCAAAAAGGAAAGAGGAGTCTTTGAAGTACGCTGGCGCGAAGGAGGTCGCCACAAGAGTGCGAAGGTCCACGGATCCAGCAAACGAGCCAAGGCTGTGGAGCACAAGAAGCTGACGCTTCGCGACGAAAACAGGTATCTCGACGTTAAAAAGGAGATCAACTACATCATGTCGGATTTGATTGATCGTTACTGGCAGCACTACGGATCAAAGAAGGCGTCTGCAGATCGCGAGAAGAGCATCGTGGAGGGCATCCGTGCCGAGTTAGGCCGGAAGTTCGTACGGGAGGTGGACGGCATCGATGTCCAGCGCTGGTACGAAAACCTCACCGGCGTTCGCGGTTTGGCGGACAACACCGCAGTGCGGCACTTCAACGTCATGCACCACATGATGAAGAAGGCGTCAACGATATGGTCAAAGGATACCGGTCTCGATCGGAATCCCGCCGACATGGTCGAGGTGAGGCGCCTCGATGATTCGCGGGAGCGCTTTCTTTCGGAAGACGAACTCTTCCGATTGAAGAGGGCTCTGGACGAACGCATGCTCCGCAAGGGGACGAAAGACATCAACCAGACGAACCTGAGGATGAGGCTCATCGTGCTGATCGCCTTATCGACAGGGATGCGCTCAACGGAGATTCACCGGCTCCAGTGGTCCGATGTGATGTACAACCAGGGACTCGTCGCGGTACGGACGAGGCTGAAGGGAGGCAAAGTGCGTTATGTCCCGATGTCGTCGGAGCTGGCCGAAGAGATTCGCCGTTATCCGACGGTGATGGGGCAGGAGCGCATCTTTCCTCCCAAGGGGGGATCGAAGAGTAAGCGGCAGCGACTGGAAGGGAGTTTCGAGGGTCTGCTCAAGCGAGCACACATTCGGGAGTTCCGGTTCCACGACCTGCGCCACACCTTCGCATCCTGGTACATGATGAACGGCGGCGATCTCTACGAGCTGGCGAAGCTTCTGGGTCATGCCAACATCAAGATGACAGAGCGGTACGCCAAGCTCGGCAAGGCCCATATCAGCAAGACCGGCGACACGGCGAAGCTGATCTGGAGCCTGTTGGAGAAGAAGCCGGTGCAGCATGCCGGGCAGCCGGAGAAGAAGACGGCGCACACCGCCTGACGTGCGATGTACGCCTAATGTACGTTGAGGTAAAACAGCAGTTCTTTGGAAACCGCTAAGTGCTTTAGAATGTGGTGGCCAGAGACGGGATCGAACCGCCGACGCCGGCCTTTTCAGGGCCGCGCTCTACCACTGAGCTATCTGGCCTTGGCAACGTGCAAAACGCCACATTCGGGGCTCGCCAAGAACGCCCGGGCGTACGTCTGTCGCATAACCTTTGCAGGGGAGCTTCGTCGCCGGTGGAGACCAGCTACTCAAACGCAAATCAAGTATAGCAACCCGGGGCCATTCTCTCCAAACTTCCACAGGAGTACCTGTACATTGGATGGGCAGGCTATCTTAAAACTCAGATTCTTATAATCCAAGGCGCCTATGTTCCGTCCCGGTTTGCGACTCCTTCTTGCCTTCTCGCTCGGTCTGACCTCCGTTGCCCGCGCACAAACCCTCCCCGCCGCTGCTGCAAAATCGCGTGCGATACCTGTCGCTACGGCTTCTGAGCAGCGCGCCATCCGCGCCTTCAATTCTGCTGCAGAAAATCCTCTCAAACTCTCGGGTTTTTTTTCTGAGATGCCCAAGGGGGGAGATCTCCACATGCATCTCTCTGGAGCTATCTATGCCGAGAGTTTTATCCGACAGGCTGCCTCTGACGGTCTTTGCTACAGCCCGGCCACGCATCATCTCTTCAAGCCATCCGCCACTACACGCAGCCTTCCTCCCCAACCGGTCTGTGGAGAAGGGAATCGCCGTGCCGAAGACGCATTTAAAGACCAGGTTCTCTACGATGCTCTCGTCGACGACTTCTCCATGCGTAGCTTCGTGCCTAGTGCAGGAACCAGCGGACACGACCAGTTTTTCGCTACCTTCTCTCGCTTCGGTGCCGTCAGCCACGCTCATATCGGCGAGTGGCTCGATGAAGTAGCCAATCGGGCGGCTTATCAGAATGAGCAGTACCTCGAAGTCATGCATACTCCCAACTTCGCTGCCGCAGCGAAGCTTGGTTATTCCATACCCTGGCCCTCCACCCCGGCTGACCCTGCTGCCAATCGCACCGGCGATGCAACCGGAACCAGTCAAGCCGATCTGGCCAAACTTCGTGAGCAGCTTCTCTCTGCAGGTCTTCGAGACATAGTCGCCTCCGACCGCAATGAGTTCTCCGAGGCCCTCGATTTACGCAACCGCATCGAGCAGTGCGGCACCCCGGCAGCCACGCGAGCTTGTACCGTGAAGATCCGCTTTCTCTATCAGATCCTTCGTGGTTTCCCTCCGCAGCAGGTCTTCGCGCAGACCCTCCTGGGCTTTGAGACGATACAGGCTGAACTGGATTCCGGGCATCCTCGCGTCGTTGGCATCAACTTCGTCATGCCTGAGGATGGCTACCTCTCCATGTCCGAGTACCATCGCCAGATGCTCATGCTCGATTACCTTCACAGCGTCTATCCCCGTGTTCACATCACGCTCCACGCTGGCGAAATCGCGCCCGGTCTCGTCACTCCCGAGGGACTTCGCTTCCACATCCGTGAAGCTGTCGAGCTTGGCCACGCCGAGCGCATCGGCCATGGAGTCGATGTCATGTACGAAAGCCACGCGCAGGATCTCCTCAAAGAGATGGCAGCGCGCCACATCATGACCGAGATCAATCTCACCTCGAACGATGTGATTCTTGGTGTTGCAAAGCAGTGGCATCCTCTTCCGTCTTATCGTGCGGCAGGTGTCCCCGTGGCACTCTCAACGGACGATGAAGGTGTATCGCGCATCGACATCACTCACGAATACACCCGTGCCGCGCTCGACTTCCATCTCGGTTACCTCGATCTCAAGCGCATGGCTCGCACCTCTCTGGAACACAGCTTCCTTCCCGGCGCCAGCCTCTGGGCGCAGCCCGATAGCTTTACCGCCGTCAACTCTGCCTGCGCGTCACAGCCTCTGGGGTCCGATAACCCTACTTCCAAATGCGAAACCTTCCTTCGAGCAAACGAAAGGGCGGCAGAGCAGTGGCAGCTTGAGCATCGTTACCAGCTCTTCGAAGCCAGTCTCCCGTAGCTATATATAGATGTGTCGAGGCGAAGAGTGCATGTAGTATTGTGCCGTGCGAATTCACCTTGTTCTCGCTGCCGTTCTTCTGGTTCCTTTTGCTCGAGCCCAACAGGTCACGCTTCCGCTCTGGCCTGACGGTAGCCCCGAGCTCTCTCAGGGAACCTCCGAGACAGATATCACCAAACCCACCGACCGTCTGGTGGAGGGAAGACCGCTTGCCCACCTCACAAACGTGAGTAAACCAACCCTGGCCTTCTATCCCGCGCCTGCGGCTAATAATACGGGCGTTACTGTAGTTGTCTTCCCAGGCGGGGGATACCGTATCCTCGCCTACGATCTTGAGGGAACCGAGGTCTGCACCTGGCTAAACTCCATCGGCGTCAATTGCGCTCTGTCCAAATACCGTGTCCCCCTGGAGAAGCGTTACCCCGACGACACCTCTGACCTCGAAGATGCTCAGCAGGCCGTACGTATCACCCGCTCTCACGCGACGGAGTGGCATATCGACCCGCACCGCATCGGGGTCCTCGGCTTCTCCGCTGGTGGTCATCTCATCGTTGTTCTCGGCAATCATTCTGACTTCAAACGGCCCAACGAACCGGCCAGCGAAACCGCCATCAGCGCCCGGCCCGATTTCATCGTTGCCATCTATCCTGCCTACCTGGCCGAGCCTCCCGCCCTCACCCAGCTCTCCCACGGAATCGACCCCTCCGCAAACACACCCCCAACATTTCTTCTTCAGGCCGAAGACGACCCGGTTCATGTCGAGAACGTCCTCGTCTACTTCCAGGCTCTCAAGCAACTTAAGATCCCCGCCGAACTTCACGTCTATGCTGAAGGAGGTCACGGTTATGGTCTCCGTCCCTCGCCGCTTCCGGTCTCACGCTGGCCTGCTCTGGTCGAAACCTGGCTGCACACCATCCATATTCTTTCCGGTGCCGCTAAGATGAACTAAGGATCAGGTCAATCAGAAGGCACGCCCATGAAGAAAGCTCTCAACATCGTCGTCCAGTTCATTCTGTTTCTTGGCCTCTTCGCAGTTGGCAGCTTCATGCATCCTCTTAATTGGCACTGGGCTACGACGGTAACGCCGGAGGGTACCCGTTATTTCATCGCCGATGGCCTTCTTCTGTCCGTTGGGGCCTTTCTCGCGATTGTGGTCGTCCAGGCTATCCGCAAGCGCCTCTGCAATACCAGCCGAACCATCATCGCCTTCGTCCTCGCTGTCGTCGTCGGCTATATCGTCAGGCTGGGTTTTATCACGACAGAGGCTATCCGCAGCCAGTATTAGGGCCGCTCATCTTATCGAACATTCATGAACGACTCATCCGATCTCTTTTCTCTTCTCTCCCGGGCGCAGAGTCTCCTGGACGAAGGCTTCGCATCTCTTCCCGCCGCGCCTGCTTCTTCTCTCGACTCCCAGGCGCAAGCCATCCTTGGCGAGGCTGCCCTCCGTCTGCGTGACAACTACCCCTATGGGCATCCTCTATACGCTGGCCAGATGCTCAAGCCGCCGCACCCTGTTGCACGCGCGGCGTACGCTCTGGCGATGTCGGTCAATCCCAACAATCATGCTCTCGACGGAGGCCGTGCCAGCTCTGCTATGGAGATAGAAGCCGTCGCAGCGCTGGCCAGGATGTTCTCCTGGCCTCAACATCTCGGCCACCTCTCCAGCGGAGGAACCTTCGCCAATCTCGAAGCCCTCTGGGTCGCTGGCCAGCTCGCATCCGGGAAAAAGATCGTCGCCTCTGACCAGGCCCACTACACCCACTCCCGCATCTCCGCAGTTCTGGGTCTTCCTTTTGCAAGCGTTCCCTCCGATGTGACTGGACGCATGGACCTTACGGCCCTCGAATCTCTCCTCGCCACCGGAGAGGTCGGTACAGTTGTAGTCACCCTCGGCACCACTGCCATCGGCTCCGTCGATCCGCTCGATCAGATTCTCTCTCTCCGGGAGAAGCACTCCTTTCGCATCCACTTGGATGCGGCCTACGGCGGCTACTTCACCCTTGCCTCCAATCTCGCACCCGAAGCTCGTCGAGCCTACGATGCTATTCCCCAGGCCGATTCCATCGTCGTTGACCCCCATAAGCACGGTCTCCAGCCCTATGGTTGTGGAGCCGTCGTCTTTCGCGATCCCACCGTAGGCCGTTTCTATAAACACGACTCCCCCTATACCTACTTCTCCTCAAAAGACCTGCATCTTGGAGAGATATCTCTCGAGTGCTCTCGTGCCGGAGCCTCGGCTGTAGCTCTCTGGGCCACGCAACGCCTGCTGCCCTATGTCCGCGGAGGTGTCTTCGCGCATGGCCTCGAATCCGGTCGGGATGCCGCCCTTGAGCTGAACCGGCGCATCACCCACGATCCGCGTTTTCTCGCCCCCGTCGCTCCGCCGCAGCTCGATATCGTCTTCTGGGCGGCCCGCGATCCCAAAGCTATCCCCACTCCGGAGTCCTCCTCGACTCTCGCCCAGAAGATCTTCGATCAGGCGGCCTATCTCGATCTCCACCTGGCCCTCGCGAACCTCCCTATCCGCTTCTTCCCGCCCGATACCTTCCCTGGCCATACGACCGGCAACGTCACCTGCCTCCGGTCTGTCCTTATGAAGCCCGAACATCTGGCCTGGATCGACCCGATCTGGCAGCGTCTTGACCAGGCCGCCGCCATAGCCCTGGGGAGCTGAACCGGGCCCATTCTGCAGAATCGCCGTTTGCCCCGCAAAAATACCCAAATCCTGCTATCCCTATGAAAAAACGGTCATTCTTTCGGCCAATTCGCCGATAACCACCTTGTCTTGCACAGTCTGGTATTACCGGTTTGATAAACTCACGCCAAATATACTTAACCTGCTCTACCTTGCAATCTTGCATCACCGAGGTAGCAGGAGAGCCGGTATAAAGCCTCCGGTTTTGATGAGGATTAACCACCGCATGAGCCCCTTCGAATCCGTCTCTTCCCCTGACTTCGATCTCTCCAATCGCACTATTGCCTACTTCTCTATGGAGATAGCCCTCTCCCCACAGGTCCCCACCTACTCCGGGGGGTTGGGCATGCTTGCTGGAGACACGCTTCGGTCTGCCGCCGATACTTCGTCTCCGGTCGTTGCCATCTCACTGGTATACCATCGGGGTTACTTTCGCCAGCAACTTTCCGATATAGGGCAACAGAGTGAAGCCGACGTCCCCTGGGAGCCGCAGAATCTCCCCAGCGCCGGTTCTACGGTAACCCTCACAATTCAAGGCCGTCAGCTCCAGCTCCGTGCCTGGCGTTACGACGTCATTGGGACAACCGGCCACATCGTTCCCGTCTTTCTCCTCGACAGCGATGTCGAAGGCAACGACCCCTGGGATCGCAAGCTTACCGACCACCTCTACGGTGGGGACAGCTACTACCGTCTCTGCCAGGAGGCTATCCTTGGTCTCGGCGGAATCGCTCTCCTTCAGGCGCTCGGCGTAAAACCCGAGGTCTATCACATGAACGAGGGGCACGCCTCTCTGCTCACGATCGGTCTTCTCGAGGAGCGCCTTAACGGCCGTACCTTGAGCGAGGCGACCGACACCGATCGCGAGACCATCCGTAAGCAGTGCGTCTTCACCACCCACACCCCGGTTCCCGCGGGACACGACCAGTTCGGTCTCGACCAGATGAACCAGGTTCTCGGTCATGATCGCAGCGCCGCCATCGAGGCTGCCGGAGGCCTCCACAATGGCCTGCTGAACATGACCTATCTTGCCCTCTGTCTCTCCCGCTACGTCAACGGCGTAGCCATGCAGCACGGCAAGGTCTCACAGTACATGTTCCCGGAGTACAAGGTTCACTCCATCACGAATGGCGTTCACGCCGCCACCTGGATGTCTCCCTCCTTTCAGGAGCTCTTCGACTCCGAGATCCCCGACTGGCGCACCGACAACCGCTACTTCCGTTCCATCTACGGTATCGATCCGGCTCGCATCTCTGCCTGTCATCTCAAAAACAAGCATCGTCTTTTTGCATGGCTCGCCCGCAGGACCGGTCATTACTTCAACCCCTCGGTCCTTACCCTCGGTTTTGCTCGTCGCGTAGCCACCTATAAGCGTGCCGGTCTCCTGCTCCATGATCCGGAGCGGCTTTGCTCTCTGGCAGAAAAGATAGGCGGACTTCAGATCCTCTATGCCGGAAAGGCACATCCGGCCGACAACGCCGCCAAGGCCCTCATACGCGACGTCTACGCCGCTGCCGCTAAATTGAACTCCAACTCACTCAAGATCTATTACATCGAGAACTACGACTGGGAGCTGGGAGCTCTTCTCACGCAGGGAGTCGATGTCTGGGTCAATACTCCCCGGCGTCCCTATGAGGCCTCCGGAACCTCCGGAATGAAGGCTGCACTGAACGGTGTGCCCTCACTCTCCATTCTCGACGGCTGGTGGATCGAGGGCTGTGCGGAGAACACCACCGGTTGGGCCATTGATAACGGTGAGACCGAAGAGGTCGAAGCCAACAATCTTTACAACAAGCTTGAAAAGGCGGTCGCTCCTCTCTGGGCCACTCCCAACGCCTGGGCGCATCTCCAGCAACACTGCATCGGCATTAACGGAACCTTCTTCAACACGCAGCGCATGCTCAGCCAGTACTTCGCCAATGCCTATTTCCCCTCTGGTCCCAGCCGGTTCCGTGTCTCCGCAGAAGATAGTCAAGCTCCTGTCGAAGCAGCTCTCGTTCAGGGAAACAAATAAGGTAGAACATCAAATTGAAAGGGCTGCCGGTACTCGGCAGCCCTTTTTCATCTTCTGTTCCAACGACGGATCGATCCGCGCCTTTCTCAGTCGCCGGTTACCACCTGGGCCTTGTGAACAGCTTTCTTCGGCACGGAGGCCATCTTCTGGAACCGCAGACGTAATCTGTCGAAGAAGAGGTAGACGACCGGCGTCGTGAACAGCGTGAGGCACTGCGACACGATCAGACCGCCGACGATGGTGATGCCAAGAGGACGACGCAACTCGCTCCCCGTTCCTGTTCCCAGAGCGAGAGGAAGACCACCCAGAAGTGCGGCCATCGTCGTCATCATGATCGGGCGAAATCGCAGCAGGCATGCCTGATAGATAGCCTCGACCGGGGGCTTGCCCTCCAGTCTTTCGGCTGCCAGTGCGAAGTCGATCATCATGATGGCGTTCTTCTTTACGATGCCGATCAGCAGGATGATGCCGATCATCGCAATCACACTCAATTCAACTTTGAACAGCAGCAGGGCAACGATAGCTCCCACACCGGCTGAAGGCAGCGTCGAAAGAATCGTCAGTGGATGGATAAAGCTCTCATACAGCATGCCCAGCACGATGTAGACCGCAACCAGGGCCAGCAGAATCAGCATCGGTTCGCTCGAGAGCGAATCCTGGAAGGCCTGCGCTGTTCCTTGGAAGCCTCCACGAATCGTCGACGGCATTCCGATGTTGACGCGGGCCTGCTCGATTGCCACTGTAGCCTGACTCAGTGAAACTCCCGGGCTCAGGTTGAAGCTCAGCGTGGCCGCAGGCGACTGCGATTGGTGATTGACCGTCAGCGGGATCCGTTGCGCCTCGAAGTGCGTAATGGCGGACAGCGGGACCATGGCTCCCGTCGTGCTCTTCACATAAATATTTTTGAGCGAATCCGGGTTGCGCTGATACTGAGGAGCGACTTCCATCACCACGTGGTACTGATTCAAAGGCCGATAGGTCGTCGACACCTGTCGCTGCCCGAAGGCGTCCGAAAGGGTCGAATCGATCGTCAGCGGCGAAACTCCAAGCCGAGACGCAGTGTCGCGGTCGATGACCAGCTGCGCCCGCAGGCCCTGATCCTGCTGATCCGTGGCAACATCCTTCAGCTCCGGCAGCTTCTGCATCGCCGCCATCAGCTTGGGAGACCACTCGTCGAGCTCCTTCAGATTATCCGCAGTCAACGAATACTGATACTGCGTCGCCGTTCCGCGTCCGCCGATGCGGAGCTCCTGGTTCGACTGCAGGTAAAGCGTCGCACCGGGAACGCCCGCGGTCTTCGGGCGCAGACGATTGATGATGACGTCAGCCGTATTTCCCTGTGCCAGTCGCTCTTCATCCTGCTTGAGCGAGATGAACATATTGCCCGAGTTCGATCCTCCTCCGCCGGGGCCACCGCCGCCGACGAAGGACATCACATTCTCGACTCCCGGGTCCTGCTGAACAATCGCCGCCAGCTGAGCTACCTTGGGCTTCATCGCATCGAACGAGACATCCTGCTGGCCACGAATCATTCCGCCCAGACGTCCCGTATCCTGCTGAGGGAAAAATCCCTTCGGGACCAGAATGTAGAGATAGACATTGAGGACGAATGTAAGGATGGTGATCGTAAACACCAGTCCCTGATGCTGCAGCACCCACTTCAAGCCGCGCTCATACTCGTTCGTGAGCCAGGTCAGCGCCTGCTCTCCCCAGATATAGATACGTCCATGCTTGCGCTTGTCGTGCGATACCAGAAACTTCGCGCTCAACATCGGAGTAGTCGTCAGAGAGACCACCAGCGAAACCATAATGGCCGCCGACAGTGTGACGGCAAACTCGCGGAAGAGCCGGCCCACAATTCCACCCATCAGAAGAATGGGAATGAAGACCGCGATCAGCGACGTGCTCATCGAAACTACGGTGAAGCCGATCTCTCTCGATCCGTCCATCGCTGCCTGAAAGGGAGACTTGCCGCTCTCCAGATGGCGCGAAATATTTTCGATTACAACGATGGCGTCATCGACGACGAAGCCGGTCGAAATCGTCAGCGCCATCAGGCTCAGGTTGTCCAGCGTATAGCCCAGCAGGTACATCACGCCGCAGGTTCCCAGGATGCTCAAGGGGACCGAGACGCTGGGAATCAAGGTCGCGGGAACCTCGCGTAGGAAGACGAAGACCACCAGGATCACCAGTAGAACCGAGATAATCAGTGTCCGCGTAACGTCTTTGATTGAGGCCCGGATCGTGGTCGTTCTGTCCAGCGCTACATGGAGCTGCACCGCCGGGGGAATCGCCGCCTGCAACGAGGGCAAGAGTGAGTCGATTCTGTCGACGGTGTCGATGACATTTGCCGTCGATGTCTTGAACACGATTACAAGGATGGCCGGTTTTCCATTGAAGAAACCGCCGGTGTGGACATCTTCGACGCTGTCGATAACCTCGGCGACATCTTGAATGCGGACGATGCCGTGTGCCGCTGCTGCCGGGCTCGCACTCGAAGGTGCTGGAGTTGTTGTAGTTGTCGAAGTCGACTGGCTGTCGACGGCGCTCTGAAGCGAGGCGGGAAGCCCGCTCGATGCCGCCGCCGAGCTCACAGGTCCGCGGTCGGTTGCGACGATCAGAGGAGCATAGGCTGCCGATCCAAAGAGCTGGTCGGTCGTGCTGATGCTCCACCGCCGCGTGTCATTCTGCAGATAGCCTTTAGGCTGGTTGACGTTTACCGTGCCAATGGCTGCTCGTAGCGCCTCAAGCCCAAGACCATAGTTGGAGAGCTGTGTGGGATTGGCCTCGATTCGCACGGCTGGCTTCGCGCTGCCGCCGCAGAAGGTCTGTCCAACCCCTTCGACCTGAGCGATCTTCTGAGCCAGAATGCTGTCGCAGGCGTCATAAAGCTGCGGAACCGACAGTGTGTCCGAGGTCAGCGCCAGAATCATGATCGGCGAATCAGCCGGATTAATCTTCCTGTAGGAAGGATTCTGCGGAAGATTCGACGGCAGCTGGCTTCTCGCGGCATTGATCGCCGCCTGCACATCGCGCGCGGCTCCATTGATGTCGCGGCTCAAATCGAACTGCAGAACGATCGAACCATTTCCCAGCCCCGAGCTGGAGGTCATTTCGTTAATGCCTGCAATCCTTGAAAACTGCCGTTCCAATGGAGTGACGATTGCCGAGGCCACCGTCTCAGGGTCTGCTCCGGGAAGTCCCGCTCCGATAGAGATCGTTGGGAACTCAACCTGAGGAAGGCTGGCCACCGGCAGCATCTTGTACGCCACCAGACCCGCCAGGATCAGAGCAATCGAAAGCAGCGTCGTCGCGACTGGACGCTTGATGAAGGGCGCAGAAAAGTGAACTCCCGCCGCCTTCGGCATCTCAGCCGCTTCCTTGCGAGCTTCTACCAGGTCCTGATCTTCCTTGAAGTTCTCCATTAGTCCGCACTCACCGCGTGCTCATGTGCACGGAACTCTGCATCTGCCTCTGCTGTATGGAAGTACTTCCTTCCGATCCGGTCGAAGAAGAGATAGACCACCGGAGTCGTAAACAGAGTCAATATCTGCGAAACGATCAGACCGCCGACGATCGCGATACCCAGCGGACGACGCAGCTCGCTTCCAGTTCCAGTACCCATCGCCAGAGGAACACCGCCCAGAAGAGCCGCCATCGTCGTCATCATGATCGGACGGAAGCGCAACAGGCAGGCCTGATAGATCGCCTCTTCCGGCTGCATATTGTGCTCGCGCTCCGCTTCCAGCGCGAAGTCGATCATCATGATGGCGTTCTTCTTCACAATACCGATCAGCAGGATGATGCCGATCAATGCAATGACGCTCAGGTTTACGTGGAACAGCAACAGCGCCAGAATCGCGCCCACACCGGCCGAAGGCAGGGTGGAAAGAATCGTGATCGGGTGAATGTAGCTTTCATACAACACGCCCAGCACGATGTAGACGACGATCAGAGCCGCAAGAATCAGGATGGGCTCGTTGCTCAACGAAGCCACAAACGCGCGCGCCGTTCCCTGGAACTCGGCGTTTACGCTTGGTGGAAAGTTCAGCTCGGCCTTGGCCTTGTTCACCGCTTCGACGGCATCGCCGATCGACTTCCCGGGAGCCAGGTTGAAGGAGATGGTTACAGCAGGGAACTGCCCCTGATGGTTGATCGCCAGGGTCGCATTGCGCTCTTCAAAGTGGGTGAAGGTCGACAGGGGAACCTGTGTCCCGTTCGAGCTCTTGACGTAGATGTTGTCCAGGGCCGAAGGGTTGAGCTGGTACTTCGGTTCGACCTCCAGCACCACGTGATACTGGTTCAGTTGCGTGAATATAGTCGAGACCTGCCGCTGCGCGAAGGCATCGTCCAGTGTGTCGTCGATGTTCTGCGGCGTAATTCCCAGCCTCGAAGCTGTATCGCGGTCGATCACAAGATGAGCTTCCAGACCTTCCAGCTGCTGGTCGCTGGCCACATCGGTCAGTTCAGGAAGCGTCTTCAGCTTATCCACCATGCGACGAGTAGCGGTGGCCAGCTCCTCTGCGTTCGCGTCTTCCAGCGTGTACTGATACTGAGTACGGCTCACGCGGTCTTCAACCGTCAGGTCCTGCAGCGGTTGCAGGAAGCACTGAATACCTTCGACTTGCGCGAGTTTTGGCCCCAGCCTCTGGATGACCTCGGTGGCCGAGTCGGAACGCTGCTCGCGGTCGCGAAGATTGATCTGGATGCGTCCACTGTTCAGCGTGGAGTTGGTTCCATCGATGCCGATGAACGAAGACACGCTCTCGACATCCGGGTCCTGAAGAATCACGCGGGCCAGCTGCTGTTGCCGCGTACTCATCGCCTGGAAGCTGATCGACTGCGGGGCTTCGGTAATGCCCAGCAGCACGCCCGTATCCTGTACCGGGAAGAAGCCCTTCGGAACAATAATGTAGAGATAGATCGTCAGCAGGAAGGTGGCAAGCGTTACCAGCAGCGTCAGCGTCTGGTGACGAAGCACCCAGCGCACACCGACAGCGTACTGCGCAATGACGTACTCAAAAAACTGCTCGCTCTTGTGGTAGAAGGCGCTCTGCTCGCTATCGGGCTTGTGCCGCAGCAGCTTGGCGCACATCATCGGCGTTAGCGTCAGCGAGACGACAGCGGAGACCAGAATGGTGACCGACAGCGTTACGGCGAATTCGCGGAAGAGCCTTCCGACGATGTCTCCCATGAACAGCAGCGGGATAAGCACTGCGATCAGCGAGATGGTCAGAGAGAGAATCGTGAACCCGATCTGCTCGGAACCCTTGAGCGCGGCCTCGAGCGGCTCGTCGCCTTCCTCGAGATAGCGCGAGATATTCTCGATCATGACGATGGCGTCGTCGACGACGAAGCCGGTCGAGATCGTCAACGCCATCAGGCTCAAGTTGTTGAGGCTGTAGCCCAGCAGGTACATCACCCCGAAGGTGCCGACGATCGACAACGGAACGGCAATCGACGGGATGACAGTTGCGGCGACCGACCGCAGGAAGAGGAAGATCACCATCACGACCAGTGCGATGGTCAGCATCAGTTCGAACTGAACATCTTTTACGGAAGCCCGGATGGTGTTCGTTCTGTCGGTCAGAACCTCAAGGGTCACACTGGCAGGAAGCGTCGTCCGCAGCTGCGGAAGAAGCTTCTGCACCTCATCGACCACGCCGATGATATTTGCGCCCGGCTGCCGTTGAATGTTGACGATCACGGCAGGCTTCAGCTCCAGGTCTCGTGCGGGAGTCTCCTTGCCGTCCGCGTTCTTGCCTGCGGGACGAGCCGAGGTGCCCATCCACGCTGCCTGATAAAGGTTTTCTGCGCTGTCAACCGCATTGGCTACATCTGCGAGCCGCACAGGCGAGCCGTTGCGGTAGGCGATGATCACCTTGGAGTAGTCCACGCTCGAGAGCAGCTGGTCATTCGCGCCGATCGTGTAAGCCTGGTGCGTGCCATTCAGATTGCCCTTGGCCTGATCGACGTTGGCCGTTCCAAGTGCTGTCCGCAGATCCTCAAGGCTCAGCCCGTAGTTGGCCATCGCCATCGGGTTCGCCTGAATGCGAACCGCGGGCTTCTGGCCGCCGTTGATCGAAACGAGACCTACGCCGGAAAGCTGAGAGATCTTCTGCGCCAGCACCGTATCCGCAAGATCTTCCACTTTGACCAGGGGGAGCGAATCGCTCGTCAGCGCCAGGGTCATGATCGGCGCATCAGCAGGGTTTACCTTGCTGTAGACCGGGGGATTCGGAAGGTCCTTCGGGAGATAGCTGAAGGCAGCATTGATGGCAGCCTGTACGTCCTGCTGGGCGATGTCGATCGACTCTGAGAGGTCAAACTGCAGCGTAATAACGCTGCCGCCGCCCGAGCTGGTCGACGTCATCTGGGTCAGGCCGGGAATCTGGCCGAACTGGCGCTCCAGAGGAGCCGTAACCGACGACGCCATAACCTCCGGGCTTGCTCCCGGATAGAAGGTCATCACCTGAATCGTCGGATAATCCACCTGCGGCAGCGCCGAGACCGGCAACTGCATATACGCAACCCAGCCGGCAAGCAAAATGGCCACCATCAAAAGCGAGGTGGCCACCGGCCGCAGAATAAATGGCCTTGAAGGGCTCATGGCTGCTGGCCTCCTGTGCTTCCCTGGCCATTTCCAGAGCCCTGCTGGCCTCCGGAAGACACAGCACCGACACCGGTATCGGCGCGGTTAGGATTAACGGCGCGAGGCCCATTCGGGTTCGCCGACTGCCGCGGAGTTACACGGCTGCCGTTTCTCAGCTTCTCCTGGCC
>Ga0255336_100770_pt1 | contig 36678 bp, 34 predicted proteins | sample MeOH1_35cm_T3_17_FD_189102 | JGI IMG/M metagenome (GOLD analysis project Ga0255336, IMG submission 189102) | Sandy soil microbial communities from University of British Columbia, Vancouver, Canada - MeOH1_35cm_T3_179 | ecosystem: Engineered > Artificial ecosystem > Sand microcosm > Unclassified ...
AAGCGGACGCGATAGCTCAGCGACGCATTCACGGCCCGAGTTCCTTATTCCATCAAAGCATAGAGATCCGTCGCTTAATAACTTTCAGGCTTATGATAGCAATTTGACCGGATCTTGGTCAGATCCCTGACTGGCTCCGCCGTTACAGCGATAGCGGGCTTGTCTTCACGAAACGCCCGGAAGGTCGCATGGCGCAGCTCACCGCCCGGAGTCCATTCGAGGAAGGCTACCTCTGCGACCATTTCCGGTCGCAGCCAGATCAGTTCGCGGTCGCGATCCGGAGTCGGCGGGTTATAGAAAGCAGATTCCGGCTGCGCCAGACCGTGCGCGTGCTCCGAAAATGCCGCGGTGGCCCGGGGTTTAAGGTACGGCTGTACGCTGCCGGCGTAACGCAGCGAACCGTCCTTTTCAAAAACGCCAAGCAGGAGCTTTTGCACCCCACCTTTGGCGCCACGCGCACGCGAGAAGCCGCCCACGACAAACTCCTGGCTACGGTGGCATTTGAGCTTGATCCAATCGGGCGAGCGACCCGAGCGGTATGGCGCGTCCGAACGCTTGCCAATAATTCCTTCAAGCTTCAGTTTGCACGCGGACGCGACTAGGGAGGCCGGATCCTCATCGAAGTCTTCGGAAAAGCGCAGCAGCGGCTCGTCCAGCTGTTCGAGCAGATTGCGCAGCAGGTTTCTGCACGATTGCAGCGGCTGCTCCCGAATGTCTGTCCCGTTGAGAAATAGCAGATCGAAAGCGAACATCGTTATCTCGGCTGTGCTTCGTCTGTCGAATGCGTTCTGCAGGGCATTGAAGTCGGGCCTGCCGGACGCATCCAGTACGACGCCTTCGCCGTCAAGCCAAGCCGTATCGACCGGGAGGGCCGCGATTGCGTCGCGCAGCTTCGGCATGCGATCCGTCCAGTCGTGCCCGTTGCGCGTGAAAATGGTCACTTTGCCGGAACTGACCCGACACATGAGCCGATAGCCGTCGAACTTGATTTCATACGACCACGGCCCTGCAGCAGGCGGCCGGTTAACGAGCGTCGCGAGCTGCGGCTCGATCAATGACGGCATTTGTCCAGGCGCATCGTTGCCCTGCGCACGAGGTGGACTTTTCCTTGGTGAACTCCAACGACCGGACATAAGTGGGCCCTACGATATGCCACTGTGGTCGGCGCCAACGGCGGGCCTGCGCCGGTGCCGCACGTCGGCTCCGGCGACGCTTCAAGCAGGTACGACTTCCGTGTAGTCTCCTTTCCGACGCCATATTCGTCTCCGGGTGTCCCCTCATCTAGCACGATAGATGCCCATCCGCCGGATCCGCTTCGCAGTGCATCGACAACGCGGGCCTCCAGATTTGGTGTAAAGTACTGTATATCCATACAGGATATCGCCATGTCAGTCGCTCCAATCCACGCCGAAGCAATCCACCCCGCCCTGTGGCGAGGGACGCAGCTCGCTCGCGGCGTCGGGAAAACGGTCGATACAGGCTATGCGGCACTCTCCGCCGAGCTGCCGGGAGGTGGATGGCCCATTGGCGCGCTCGTTGAGTTGCTGGTGCAGCAGCCCGGCGTCGGCGAAATCCGGCTGCTCCAGCCGGCGCTCAACACGGTCAGCAAGCGAACGGTTGCCCTGATCCAGCCACCGCATGTGCCCAACGCAGTAGCTTTTTCGTATCTGGGATTGCCCATCGAAAAGCTGATGCGTATCCGCGCGCCGAGGACCGCTGATGCGCTCTGGAGCGCGGAGCAGATACTGCGAACAGGCAGTTGTGGCGCACTGCTTTTCTGGCAGCAACACATCCGGACGGATGCCCTACGGCGGCTGCATCTTGCGGCGCAGGCAACGGAGACACTCTTCGTGCTTGTCCGCCCGTTGGCCAGCGCATCCGATGCATCACCGGCCGGGTTGCGGCTGGGCCTGCGCCCTGCTGACGGAGGACTAGTCGTCGACATACTGAAACGAAAAGGTCCCGTTCGAAACGAGACAGTGTCTGTCACCCTTCAACCTTCACCGATTCTGCTAAGCCCCTATGGCCGTGTTCGTCGCCATTCACCTACCCCGGCTATCGCTGGAGGTGTTCCGTCCGAGGTGGTCGTCTAGGACGGAGCATGGATGCGTCGTGCTCGAGCGGGAAAAGGTCCTCGTCGCCGACGCCGTCGCGCGGGAGGCCGGTGTCGCCGTCGGCATGCGGCGCGGCGGGGTCGTCACGCTTGCACAGGATGCACTGGTTTATGAACGCGACACTGCACGCGAGCAAGACGTGTTGCTCGAAGTCGCGTATGCGGTCATGCGGTTCTCGCCAATGGTCGCTCACTGCGCAGAGGACACTGTTCTGGTCGATATCACCGCGAGCATCCGCCTCTTCGGCGGCGTTCGACGCATCTGCCGCTCGATCAGGCAAATCGTTGAGACCATTGGCGTCACGGGCCGCATAAGCCTTGCGCCGACAGGTCAAGGTGCGTGGCTGTTGTCGAAATGCGGTCAGACCCGCGTGCTCAAGTTGCAATCGCTCGCTCGCATGCTGGACACACTACCTTTCGAGGTCGTCCCGGAGATGCGCCGCTACGCCGACTGGTTCAGCGGGTTGGGCTGCGTCCAGCTGAGCGATATCCGCCGGCTACCGCGGGCGGGCCTTAAGAAGCGCTGCGACGTCGCCCTGCTCGACTCGATGGACCGCGCGTACGGTTTCGCGCCCGAAGTCTTCGAATGGCTTCAGGTCCCACCATCTTTCAACGCGCGCGTCGAGCTGCCGGACCGGGTCGAGCATGCTGATGCGATCCTCTTCTCTGCTCGCCGGCTCGTGGTGCAGCTCTGCGGCTGGCTCACTGCCCAGCAGCTGGCCCTCACAAAAGCGACCGTGCTACTTGAACACGAACGCGGTCGGGACGCCATCGAGCCGACGGCTATCGAAATTGCGCTGGCTGACCCGACGTGGCACGAGGAGCACTTGGTACGGCTGCTTAAAGAACGGCTCGGGCGTATCGAGCTAAGCGCCGCAGCCATTGCGGTTAGCTTGAACGCTACGCAGGTCGAGGCTGCAGAACCGCCCAGCGATACGCTCTTTCCGGAGCCGGGTGGCTCGGCAGAGGACCACAACCGGCTGGTCGAATTGCTCGTCGCGCGTCTCGGATCAGACAACGTCGAGCGACCGGCGCCGACCGCTGATCACCGGCCAGAGCGAGCGAATCGCTGGGTACCCATGCAATCCGCGGAGAAGTCCGTCACCGTGGCGCGGGGCTTGCCCCGCCCGACGTGGTTGCTCGAAACTCCGGTGAAGCTTCTCATCCGGCAGCATCGTCCTTTTTACGGGTCGCCGCTCAAGCTGGTGTCGACCGCAGAGCGCATTGAAGCCGGCTGGTTCGATGGCGAGATGACCGCACGCGACTACTTCGTCGGGCAGGCGGTCGACATGAGTTGTTATTGGATCTACCGTGAGCGCCCAAGCGCTACTTCCGACGAAGTCGTCTGGTATCTGCACGGCTTTTTTGGCTGACGGTCGAAGCGATGGAAGTGTTCTCCCCAGCACTGCCGGAGTATGCGGAGCTTTTCTGCTTCAGCAACTTCACTTTTCTGCACGGTGCGTCGCGCGGCGAGGAGCTTGTGAGCCGCGCCGTGCAGCTGGGGTATGCGGGGCTGGCGATCACCGATGAGTGCTCGCTCGCGGGGGTCGTGCGGGCACATGTGCAGGCCAAGGAAGAAAAGCTGCCCCTCGTCATTGGCTCGTATTTCCGGCTCGTCCAGGCAGACAAGACTCCAGCGTTCGGATTGATTCTCCTGGCGCAGAACCGCGAAGGGTACGGCAACCTGTCCGAACTCATTACCCTCGGACGGATGAGGGCAACCAAGGGCACCTACATACTTACGCCGCAGGACATCTCCCGGCCGTCGCATGGAAATGAGCACCTGCGTGGAATGCCGGACTGCCTGGCCATCCTCGTTCCGGACTTCCCGGCGAAGGCGGAAACCTTGGGCCCGCAGCTTGAGTGGATGGCAAAGACGTTCCCTGCCAGGGCGTGGGCTGGGCTCACGCTTCACCAGCGCGCGATGGACGATATTCATCGTGGCATCGTGGAACACGTCTCTGACAGTTATCGTGTGCCGGTCGTTGCAGTAGGCAACGTGTTGATGCACGTGCGCTCGCGCAAACCGCTGCAAGACACGATGACTGCCATTCGGGTCGGCAAGGCTATCGCTGAATGCGGCTACGACCTCGCGCCTAATGCGGAGCAACATCTACGCTCACGGCTGCGGCTCGCGAACCTGTATCCCGACCACACGCTGCATGAGACGCTCAACGTCATGGAACGCTGTACCTTCTCGCTTGATGAGCTTCGGTACGAGTACCCGGATGAGCTGGTCCCCGCGGGATACACCCATGAAGCGTATCTGCGGCAGGAGACTTACATCGGCGCGCACCGGCGTTTCCCCGATGGGATTCCACACAAGGTGCAGGAACAGCTTGAACACGAGTTGCAGCTTATTCGTGAGCTGGAATACGAACCGTATTTCCTGACCGTCTACGACATCGTGAGGTTCGCACGCAGCGAGCACATTCTGTGTCAGGGCCGCGGCTCGGCAGCAAACTCTGCTGTCTGTTACTGCCTCGGCGTCACCGAAGTCGACCCGTCAAGAAGCGCCATGCTCTTCGAGCGTTTTCTCAGCAAGGAGCGAGCGGAGCCGCCTGACATCGACGTCGATTTCGAGCACCAGAAGCGTGAAATCGTGATCCAGTATATCTACCGGAAGTACGGACGCGACCGGGCAGCCATCGCGGCCGCCGTGCACACCTATCGGCCGCGAGGTGCACTTCGCGAAACGGGAAAAGCGCTTGGCATCGACCCGCAAATTGTCGACCGTGTCGCCAAGAATCATCAGTGGTTCGATAGCTCCAGGGATCTGCTCAAACGCTTCACCGAATCGGGACTCGACCCGGACAACCCGATGATCGCAGCTTGGGCATCGCTTGCGGGACAGATTCTGAATTTTCCTCGACATCTCTCGCAGCACTCAGGGGGATTCGTCATCAGTCGCGGAAAGCTCACTCGCCTCGTGCCTGTCGAAAATGCGGCGATGGCTGACAGGACGGCAATCCAGTGGGACAAGGACGACCTTGAAGCGTTAGGGCTTCTCAAGGTGGATATCCTCGCCCTCGGCATGCTTTCGGCGATTCGGCGAACCCTCGACATCGTCTCCGAGCAGCGGGGCGAACGCTTTGAAATGCAGGACATCCCGCCGGAAGATAGAAAGACGTACGCCATGATTTCGCGTGCCGACACGGTTGGTGTTTTCCAGATTGAATCGCGCGCGCAGATGTCGATGCTACCGCGCCTGAAACCGCAGACCTTCTATGACCTGGTGATCGAGGTCGCGCTTGTCCGGCCTGGCCCGATACAGGGGGGCGCCGTACATCCGTACCTGCGCCGACGACAGGGACTGGAGCCTGTGACCTATCCGAGCGAGGCTCTGGAGACAGCGCTCGGCCGTACGCTGGGCGTGGCCATTTTTCAGGAGCAGGTGATGCAGGTTGCGATCCTTGCGGCGGGCTTTACTGCTGGGGAAGCTGATCAGCTACGGCGCGCGATGGCTGCGTGGAAGCGCAAGGGTGGCCTTGAGAAATACTATGATCGCATCGTCAACGGGATGCTTGAGCGCGGGTACGAGCGGGCCTTCGCCGACAACATCTTCGAACAGATCAAGGGCTTCGGCGAATATGGGTTTCCGGAAAGCCACGCTGCCAGTTTCGCGCTACTCGTCTACGCGAGTAGCTGGTTGAAGTGCCATGAGCCAGCAGCATTTCTCGCAGCGATGCTCAACTCGCAGCCGATGGGCTTTTATTCGCCCTCGCAGCTCGTGCAGGATGCAAGACGTCACGGCGTTCGCGTTCTCCCGGTCGACGTCACAGTGAGCGACTGGGATTCGGTGATCCAGCGTCCGTCGCCAGACTCGACGCCATACGTACGGCTCGGTCTGTCGCTGCTACGCGGCATGCGGGATGGCGCGGCGGAGCGTATCGAAACCGCGCGGTCCGTCAAACCTTTTTCGAGCGTCAGTGACCTCGCCCGGCGCGCGCAGCTCGACCGTCACGATCTGCAGGTGCTGGCCGCAGCGAACGCGCTTTCATCGCTGGCCGGCAACCGGCGAGAAGCGTTGTGGCAGTCTGCTGCGGCGATACCTGACAAGGACATGCTCGCCGTCGCGCGCATCGACGATGACACGCCGGAACTTGGGGCACCTTCGGAAGGCGAGGATCTGCTCAACGATTACAAATCGACTGGTCTGACGCTCGGCCGGCATCCGCTCGACATTCTGCGACCGGTCCTGCGCGAGCAGCGCCTGATGCCTGCCGCAACGCTGAACTCCTACCGGAACGGCCGCCTCGCACGCGCATGCGGGCTTGTCACGGGGCGGCAACGCCCCGGAACGGCGAACGGCGTGATGTTCGTTACGCTGGAAGACGAAACCGGAAACGTCAACATCATCGTCTGGCAGTCGGTCCTGGAGAAGTACCGGCGCGAAGCACTTAACTCTTCCCTGCTTGCCGTGTACGGCACATGGCAATCGGAAGGCGGAGTACGTCACCTTGTCGCGCAGTTGCTGATTGATATGTCGCATCTTTTAGGTGATCTGACATTGGCGAGTCGGGACTTTCACTAACGAGCGCTCAGCGGGACAACGGTATGAGCGCCCCTATGCGACCAAAGGGTTGGCAATGCTGCCCGGGCGGTCGTTTGCGTCACGGTGCTCCAGCGTCGTCTTCCTCGTTCCCGAATCGGTGGCGATCGAGCGTATGTACAGCAAACACGAATACGCCGATCAGCCAAAGAAAGCCGGCCCGGACCCCAATCTGTCCTACCAACGGAATCAGCACATCCGACATGATCTCCCAAAGCGCCGCGCCCAATAGAACGAGCGCACCGAAGACACCGCAAACCAGGACTGACCGTCGCCGCTCGATCGCGGGAGAAAGTGAGCGAGCGAGAATCACCTCCCGGCAGATGAATCCCGCGAGCCCGGTAGGGGCCGCCACAAACGCGCATGCGAACGCTATCTGCAGAGCTGTATCCAGCGAGCCGCGGCTTATGAGCGCTAAAAGTATCGCGAACGCCGTCGTTGCGGTACCAAGCGTTGCTAGTTCAACGAGCCGCAATAAATGCGGCGGCCGCTCTGAGCGCACTCCGGCAGCGCTCGACGGGGATGCGTCAGGAGGATTTGAAGCCACGGCGGTCACAGTCCATCAGCAGAGCGTTGTGTACCGCGATCGGCATGCTCGAGCGAAGCAGGGGCTCGAGGGTCGTCACGCCCCTGTCAACCACCTGGGTTGCCTGCGCGATCGTCATGCCTTTTAGGCACGCGGCAAAGAGTGGCTTAGTCTGTTCGAAAAAGACGCGATCGTAGTCAAGCGCCCCGGCCACGTAGAACTGCCGCTGGTCGACGGGTAGCGTCGGGTAGAGAGCTGGAGAGACGGCCTGCAGGAGTGGGTCGGGCGCAGCCGGCGTTTGCGCGAAGACTCCCGGGGTCAAAAAAGCGCAGGCAAGGGTTGAGGCGATGAATTTCAGTTTCATTGATTTCCTTGGCTAGAGAACGTCCAACCGGTTTAACGGCAGCCCTCAAGGGGGGCTTTAGCTCCTTGCCCTTCGCTGCGGGAACCGCGTCGCGACCGGAGTACGCATTTACCGCTCACCGTTTCGCATGCGAAAGCGCCCTTCCCTTGCCCTGTAAAAAAAATGCACACATCTGATAACTGGAGTTATCGCGAATGGTGATTTTGCTTGTCAGATTGAGGGGTCAGTGATAGCCTTCGCCCAAGTGCTTGATAGCAAAGAACTATTTGGTGTGGATGCCATCGCGTTGTCGACCGTGAAACGAAAACGCCGCCTGCCCGGAGGGGGTGAGGCGGCGTCAGAGGTCACCTTTCGATGTACTCGCACTGTGTCAATCCAGTATTGGTCGCGAACCCGGACCTGTAAAGGAACTGGCCAGAACGCCCTTAACTACAGCCATGAACCGACGCCTGACCCGCCAGCACTTCGCCCTGTACCGGGGCTATCTCGACGGCCTCACTGACGTGCAGCTGCACACGAGCTACGGCGACACCGGCACGGACGTGCGCGTGACACGCCGCTTGATCGCCACGTTGCGCGACACGCTGTCGGTGGCCGCGCGCCGTGCCCGCGACATCGAGGCCGCGCACCTGCTGCGGCTGAAACCGGGCAGTATTCCGCCGGCCGAGCTGCACGCGCAGGACTCCGTGCCGACGCTCGACGCGTACCGCGATAACGTCGACCCGGACGGCGTCTACACCGAGGCCGAACTGCTGGAGCTGTATCGTGCGGACTTTCCGCCCGAGGCCTCGCCCCGCGTTGACCGGCGCATTGCACGTAACGCCCGCCTGCGGCGCCGGCAGGCCGACGCGCTGGCCCGCATGGAAAAGGCGCTGGTTCACGATCCGGTGCCGCATCACCCGCTGGAAGGCTGGTTCGAGCCCGCCGTCGTAGCGCGCCTCACGGCTGCGGGCCTGGCGACGCTCGCGGACCTACTGGCCCTGATCGGCCGACGCCGCAACCGCTGGCACGCCGAGGTGCCGAAACTCGGTCCGAAGGGCGCGCAGCGCATCATGGATTGGCTGTCGCTGCACGCCGGATCGCTCGGACAGGTACTGTCACCACTGGCAACCACACCGCGCCGGCAGCTGCAGGCCGGTCATCCCGCGCTGTTACGGCCGCCGATCGGTGGCACGGTGCCGGACATCGTGCCGATGGAGGCGCTGCGCGTCTCCGTCGAACTCGACGGCTCGCAAGGCCTGAACCGCGCGCCCGTTCCCGCCCACCAGGCCGAGCTGAACACGGATCTGGCGGCAGTCTCCGCGTGGGTGAGGATTCGCGGCGCCCGCAGCCCCGACACCGCGCGGACGTATCGGCGCGAGGGCGAGCGCCTGCTGCTATGGGCGATCGTGCAGAAGGGGAAACCCCTGTCGTCACTGAACACGCTGGACTGCGCGGAATACATTGATGTGTTCCTGACGGACCCCCAGCCAGCCGCGCGCTGGGTTGGCCGCGGCCGCGTCGAGCGCTTCGAGCCCGCCTGGCGACCGTTCGCTGGCCCGCTGAGAGACCGCAGTCGCGAGGACGCGCGCAAGATCCTGCGTGCCATGTTTAGCTGGCTGGTCGGTCAGAGGTATCTGGCCAGCAACCCGTTTGACGGCTTGCCAAGGTCCAGCGAGGTCGAGGCGGTCAATACCACCGGGCGCACCCTCACGCATGCCCAATGGAAATACGTGCTGCAGACGACGCGGCGGATCGAGTACACGCCGGAGGAGCAACGCGACCACTTCACCCTGCTATTTGCGTATGCCACCGGCCTGCGCCGGGCGGAACTGGCCGGGGCAATGACGGGTGATCTGACGCGTGCGGCTCTGGACGGCGCACTGGACGACGCGTGGGAGCTAAAGGTACGGGGCAAGGGGCGCCGTAACCGGCGCGTGCCCATGCCGGAAAAACTGATGGCCGAGCTGGAGCGCACCCTGACGTCCCACGGCATGCCTGCGCTGTTGGAATGCCCGAAAGAAACACCGCTGATTGGGCATCTGCAGACCGGCAGGCGCCTGACGCCGGACGCCGTTGCCCGCCTGTTCAAGCGGATCTTCGAGCGCGCGGCGGAACAGTTGGAGACCCGCTACCCCGGTGCCGCGGCCGATCTGCGCAACGCTAGTACCCACTGGCTGCGCCATACCCACGTCAACCACACCCTCGACAGCGGCGCAGACGTGCGCGACGTGCAGACGAACCTCGGGCACGCCAGCCTGGCCACGACGACGATCTATACAAAAGGGGACAGCGCGCGGCGTTACAGAGCAGTCAACGCGTTCTTCGAGGACGCGCTTCTCGACGCGCAAAGCTAGTTTTTTCGCATGCGAAAGCGTCGGTTGCAGCCTCGTCCGCCTGCGCTTTTCCTCACGTAATTTCTCACGAAAATCCGCCGAACCCAGCATTTACAGGGCTCCCAGGCGATACATCCCCGTAAAAGTTAACTTGCGTTTACCCAAGGCGACAGCTACGCTTCGGGAAATTCTATCGGCTGGCCGTATTTTCGCCCAAACGATAGAACACAACCACCGGAATGGAACGCCCTAAGAACGCTATGGATCTCGACCTCGCGAATCCCGGAAAGACGACGCCCGAAGACCTTATCAAGCTCGCCGGCCTATCTGACTTCATGCTTCAGAAGATTCGCGACGAGCTGCTTGAACCGTTCCCGCGGAAAGTCCCGCCGATGATCAGTTCCGCCCGGGTGCAAGAGATGTGTGGCATAGACACGCAGCGGATGGCGTACGCCTTGAAGAAAGGCGAGCTTCCGCAAGGCACGCAGTCCCGTCGAGGCGCTCCACGACAGTTTACCGTGGAGGAGGCGGTCCAGTGGGTCAAGGCCGAATTGAACCCTGCCCCACGTAGCGGCCCAGGCAAAGTCATTGCCGTAGCCAACTTCAAGGGCGGCGTCACGAAAACTACGATGTCGACCATCCTGGCACAGGGGCTCGCGTTGCGGCGGGGTCGACGAGTCTGCCATATCGACCTAGACCCGCAAGGAAGCGCCACGACGCTTTATGGGATAAATCCGCACGCTGAGGTTGACGCGTCGCAGACGATCATGCCTTTGGTGGAAGCGTTCTTGAAGGGAGAGCCGTTCGACATGTCGGCGCTTCCTCAGTCCACTTACTGGCCAAACCTCGATCTGATCCCTTCGTCGACGGAATTGTTCAACGCGGAGTTCATGCTGCCCGCTCGCGCTTCCGCAGGTGCCCGTGGAGAGCGCTTTGAGAACGTACTGCACAAGGGCCTTGAGGCTCTGCGCGATGAATACGACTACATCATCCTCGATACGGCCCCCACGCTTAGCTACCTGACGATCAATGCCATTTTCGCGGCTGACGGTGTGATTGTGCCAGTCGTTCCGGACGTACTGGCGTTCGCGTCTATGGTTCAGTTTTGGCACCTCTTCTCGGACTTGGTGACCGGCATGGCAGCTAGAGGGGATGAGTCGAGGAAGGAATTCGATTTCATCGATATCTTGGTGACCCGGATGACGCCAAAGCCCGCGGCGAAAGCCGTTCAGTCTTGGATTTCCCAACTCTACGGCTCGAGGGTGATACCTGTCGAGATACCCGAAACCGACGTTGCGCGAAACACCAATATGCGGTTCGCGACCGTCTACGACCTCACGGTCTATGAGGGCGGCGCAGAGACTCTCCGGCGAATCCGAACCCCGTGCGACCAGTTCGTCGACCGGGTGGACGACAAGATCTCGAGTCTCTGGCAAAAAGGATAGACGACCATGGCGACGATGAAGAATTTCGCATCTAAGGCGGCTGGCATCAAGCTCACGAGCGAAGAGGTGGCCGCGGCTGGGAGTCGTCCGGTCGGCTCCCCCCGGACCGCTCCGGGCCAGCTCATGCACTTGCAGGCCACCGCCGAGCAACAACATGATGAAATTGAGCGCTTGAAGCGCGCGCTCGCCGAACGCACAGCCGAGGAAGAAGTCGATCTCGACCTCATCGACGAGGTAGAAGGCAGGCGCCGAAAACTGAGTCCGGAAGAATACGCTGAACTCAAAGCCAACCTCGAACGTAACCCGCTGATTACACCGGTGGTATTACGCCGCCGGCCAAATGGCCGACGTGAATTGGTCGCCGGCCACAACCGTACTGCCATTTATCGCGAGCTTGGCCGGCCACGCATTCGTGCCGTGACCCAAGATATCGCCGATGAGGATGTCAGCAAGTTCGCGTTTTTCAGCAACCTGTTGGCCCCCTCCCTTTCGGACTTCGAGAAGTATTGGAATTTCCTTCAACTGCAGACCGAAACGGGACTGGACCACGCGGCATTGGCAGAGATTGCGGGCATTAGCCGCGTGCATGTGACTCGGATCATGCGCTACGACGCGCTGCCTGAGAAAGCGAAAGAGATCCTCTTTCGACGGCCTGAGCGACTAGGCAGTACTGCGGCGCAGGCCCTTTCTCAGATAGCAGAATCGGGGCGGACCGAGGCAGTCATTGCGGCCATCGAAAAGCTCGTCAACGACGAGACCATGACGCAAGAGCAGGCTGTGAGCATGGCTCGCGCACAGCGACCAAAGACTGCTGCGCCGGAAAAATTGTTCGTCAAAAGCGGCAAGCGCCACATCTGCGAAATTTCGGTTCGCAAAGGGGTCGTAGGGGTGCAATTCAAGGGCGAGGACGCAGAGTCTGCAAGCGATTGGGCGCAGCGGATTCGAGAGTTTATCGCCGACCAGATCACGAGCAAGGAGTGATGTACGAGTCGTACATACTTATAAATCAATGACTTACTGGAAAAGAAAGGGGCTTAGATGCAGTCGATGACGCTCTAACGCTAGAAAGACAAAAGCCTTCGGAACGGCTAATTCCGAAGGCTTTTGAATATTGGGCTTGCTGTCGCTCGCCCCTCCTGCTGCACTCCTCCGACGGCTAATCGGGCGAAGCACTGACACTTCGGAGTGTAGCGGAAAGCGATCGGCAGTCAAGCATGTGTCTTCCATTTTCTGAAAATGGACGCTCGACATGTCTATCGCGCAACGCTCTGTTGCTGGCGAGGGTGAAGCTCATCCTTGCGAAGCAGAAACACAAACCGCAGAAGGCGACGCACAAGCTCGCGCCGAATTCACCTGCGACACAACCAACTTGCCTTGGGTGATATTCCGGGCCGTCCATCGTGCCGCGCAACTACAAGGCGTCAGCGCACGCTCCCGCGCCCTGCTCGCCGCTCTCGCCCGCACCGTGGACGCCAAACGCCCCTACGCCGCCATATTCGCGCGCCGTGAGCTGCTTACCGGCCGTGCCATGCAATCGATGCGGACCTTCTATCGCAGTCTCGATGATCTTGAAGCTGCAGGCCTCATCACGCGCCCCCCCCAAAGCCGATATGGCCAAGCTGGCCTGTTTGGTCGCGCCTACCTCCATCTCACCGAAAGCGCGGCCTTGCTGCTTGGTCTCGTCGTCAAGGAAGCTCCAGCCAGTCACACGGCGTCACCAGATGCCAAGGCCGAAGGTGCGCAGCCAGCCCGGGGCGAGTCGCTGAATAGTCGGTCTGCCAACGTGGCAGACGGAGCTATATATAAGGATCTTTTCCCTGCTTCTCAAAAGAGACAACCAGGCACCCTCCCCGCGGATCTCAAACGCCTCACTTCGCTGGGATTTCATGAATTTCTGGTCTTCAAACTCATGACCGAAGCCAAAGCAAACGGCAAATTCCTCTCCGACGTCGTCGACGTCAGCTGGGCTGGACTCAAAAAAGCGCACGCGCCAATCAACTACCTCCGCGCCCTTCTTCGCAAGCCTGTTGACTTCGCGTATCGTGCCCGGCAGCTTCGGAACCAAACCGTTCTGCAGCAACGAGAAGCAACCGAAAATGCGGAAGTGACGGCCACGGTAGCGCGCTGTGTTGGCCAAAGCTTTTACGACGCGATCGGAACCCGACGAATAACCCTCAGCGTGGACGGAAGCACGTTGACCGTGGTTGATGCGGTCGAAGGCATCCCGCGGACCGTACTGAATGGATGGCAATCGGCGTTTGCCAAAGGCATCCGGAAAGGGGACTTGCAACCGGCGACCGAAGCTCGTGACGCCACGTTCGACCGACTCGCGAGCAATGCCCCGACGCAGACCGCTGCAGCCAAGACTGAGTCGGCTGGACAACCTCGACAGCTCACGGGCGGCATTGCGGGACAGCTCGACGCTATCAAAAACGCGCTGCGTGCGGCGGGGAAGGGGAAGTTTGCGACGGTCTGGTCAGGACAGGCGCAGAGCCGTCCCGCGAACGCCGCCTCATAGCTCACTGCTTGTCCAGGGAGGCAAGTTTCGAGAACGCGGTACCCGGATCAATGCCACAGGCGCGACACCAGTCGAGGTAAAACAAAACATCGACATATCGCTCTCCGCGCTCGATTTTAGAAACGTTCGGCTGGTCTACGTGCAGCCGCTGAGCGAGTTGCACCTGCGTGAGGTCGGCAGCAAGTCGAAGCCTGCGCATATGGAGACGCAGACGCTTGTAGCGCTCGTCATTGATGTTGATCGAAGGGGGCATACGCGTATGCTCCCTACTATCATCAAATATGCCATTTTGACCTATTCGCGATATGATCGTCCTGCGGGCAAACGTACGACGAAACTAGTTGAGCTTGGCTCCAACCAGTGTGGCCGCGTTACGGACAATTCCGATGTCGAAGTTCACCGACGCGCGGAGGCCTTCGCCAAAGCTGGTGAAGAAGTCAGTCGAACCGCCATTAGCCGTGTGGGCCATGACCGCGGCTTGGATGAACAGGGCGCCGAGCAGGCAGAGAACGAAACGGATCATGTCGGTGTATCACCGCGTCAAAGCGGCTTCGATAGGTAAGGGTGGAGGATCATATGTGCCTAGTTTCACTTTCTCTCTGATCCGGGATATCTGCCGGCCGATCACAGCGGCAGACATGTTCAGCCGGTCGCCAACTTCAGCTCTCGTACATCCGGAGTCCAGCAGCGAGACGATCAGCTCCTGATCCGTTGTTATGACGCCGTCCGATTCACACTTTCGCATGCGAAATTTTACTCACTGTTCGACCGTACTGTAATTTTGTACGGAGTGCGCGCAGCGGCGCAGATATGAAAGACCTTCCGACTTCAGCAGTCCTGTCCATCCGGACCAGAAGGGCCGTCGTTCCCGCTCGACTTTACTTGACCAAGCCGGGCCTGACTCGCGGCGTCAGCAGCCACGAAACCTCGCCTTTCGGGCACTTCGAACGCACTCAAATACGAGCGATTCTAGCCGAACCACGTAGCCCGATCCAGGGGGATATCGGACTTATTTCGCACCATCTATTGACCGTCAACATTTCTAATAATAATATCCGTTGCACGTGACCACACGTCACCCATCAAAAATCAATGGACCGTCAATAACCGGAGCGTCTCATGTCCAACACCGTGCAATCGCGCATCTACCAGGCCCTTACCGAACTGATTCCGAATCTTGGAAAGACATCGAGCCGCACGCACTTTGCTCCGCCGCGAGTGGCCGGTGATATGGCCGTCCATTGCACTGTTGACGAGACCAGAGACGGTCATCTCACCGTCGAGATCGCCCACGACCGGCCCGCGCGCGGGAGCACCAATCCGGCGTCATGGATCTGCTTCGACGTCGACCCGGCTCGGGCTGTCGCTCGTGTTACGTGCTTTCAGGAAGGCTGTCACTACAGCATTGCGGGCCAACACACCGATGCGCAATCGGCGCGAGTCAATCTTTACGCGGCCAACTGGCTGGCTGTCTTCAATACGTTGGGCCGCGTGTTCGAGCCGATCGAGCAGGCCATCTACGCGTAAGGCGGGGAGAAACATGCACAAGGTTGGAATTGCGAACCAGAAGGGCGGTGTAGGAAAGACCACCACCGCGCGACACCTGTCATTCACGGCTATGGAAAGGGGATTGCGCACGCTCGTGATTGATCTCGATCCGCAGGCGAACCTCACCCGAACCATGCTGTACCGGTTGATGATGAATGCGGACGAAACGCTGATGCGTGCCCGATCCGTAAATTGGGACAGCATTCAGCTCCCAGCCATCGCGCCGGACAGCAGTGCTCACTTACTGTTCATGAGTGGGCAGGAACCTCGGCCTATGTCGATCGCGCCTGGTGTCGACCTGTTCGCCGGGTCGGACGACCTCATAGAAGTACTAGGGTGGCCACTCGATTGCACCCAACACGCACGGTCTGCGCTGAACCGGCTGGACGATCAGTACGACATCTGTGTGATCGACACGCCCCCGACGATGAGTAACCTGCTCTTTGCCGGAATGATCTGCGCGGATTACCTGCTGATGCCGTGTGACCTGGACAAGGACGCGACCAGCGGGCTGCTCGATCTCACACAGAAGGCTCAGATCATCGCTGAGAACTTCAATCCGGATCTCGAACTACTCGGCGTGCTTCTCAACAAGGTCAACAAACGCCGGGCCTACGACCAGACGGAACGGATCACGCTGCGCCAGAAATGGGGTGACGCCGTGCTGGATGTTGAGCTGCAGGAACGTTCTGCAACAAAACTCGCGAAGGAACATCCAGTCTGGAAAAGCCCACGCGGTGACAGCGACCGGCGCGCAGCAGCGGAAATGCGTTCCGTGTGTGAGTCGCTGTTCAAACGTATTGGTCTGTAAGGGAAAATGATTATGCAGCTCAAAAATGGCCAACAGCTGACGAGTCTCGCTCAGCTATCGAAGATGAAGCCCGGCAGCGCAATGGCCGCGGCGATCGAGGAAGCAACAGGCGCGATCACTACTGAAATTGCGATTTCGAAGATCGTAACCAAGCCGCAGGACCGCGTAGACTTTAGCGACATCGAGGCGTTCGCCGAGCGCCTGAAGACGGTTGGCCATGTCCACACCGCGATTCTCGTACGCGCACTGGAAGACGACCAGTTCGAACTGGTCGGCGGTGAGCGACGAGTGCGCGGCAGCATCTTCAACGGATGGCAGAAAATCCCGGCAAAGGTCTTTCCGGCAAGCACCCCGGACATCGTCATCCGGATGTACCAGATCTCGGAGAACGTCGATCGCAAACCGCTTTCTGCCAAAGAGACGGCCCTGGGTTTGGCGAGCGACATCGACAGATTTGGACGCGAGGAAGCCGCACGCCTGTGGACTAACCCGAAGGGCAAGCAGCGTAGCGAGTCGTGGATATCCAAACACCTTCGGTTCCGGAAGTACGGCCCAATCACGCGGGAACTGTTCGACGCCGGCATGTTCGACGACATCGAGGCCGCGAACAAGATGGACGATATTGAGGCCGAGAGCACAGAACTCGCACACGAACTGGCCGCCGCGATAAAAGCAGGCGAGAAATTGGGCCGGGTGACGCTTGACGCCCGGCTTTCGCATTTGAAAGGTACGGCGCAAAGTGACGCGCATATTGTGGCAGCCTTGCCGGCAGCGGCCGATAGGCCGAACAGCCCCGCGAAACACTCGGCCGATGAACGCGGCGACCCCGCCGACTCCACGGCCGATGACGCCGCCGGCCTGCCGACATCCCATAATGAGGGACCGGCTGACGATAGTGAGCACTCGGTGTCCGCGCCTTCGGTCGCACAGGCTGTCCAGCAGGCATTGCAGTCGCAAAAAGCTCCCCGGGAAGCAGCGGCCGCACCGCGACCGAAGCAGGAGAGGGCGGGCGGCACCGACCCCATGAAGACCGTCATCTGGCGGGCGGAGGAACTGTTCCAGGAATCGACCGGATCAATCCATCGCCTGCGTCAGCTACAGGCAGATCTGGCGGCCGCTGGCGTGCCAGAGGAAGACGCGGACTGGAGGCTTTGGGTCGCATTTGTCCAGCTGGCTTGTTCTGCGTTGGTCGGCGTCGGACAGCCTCGGGCAGGGAAAATGATAAACAGGTTGAATGATGAGTTAAATTCTAAGAGCGCAATAGAGCTACTGAATACGTTGCATCCGAGCCGCAGGGCGGGCGTTTTGCCAGACGATTTCAGGTACGATACGGACCGTGAGATTCATCCTCTCGCGCCGAACAATTGGGCTCTCTAATGCGCAGGAAAAAGGGGCAGATAAGCCCCTTTTTTCATAGCCCGTCAACCATATCGTGTCGGATATTTACTTTGGCAACGTTCCGTCTTACTGCGAGAAAATTTGCGGCACTTGATTCGTTCATGCGCAAGCAGGTCGAGCTGCAGGGCACCAAGCCTTTTGCCGAAAAAACACGGGACATTGCACGGGCGGTGATCGTCGACGGTGAAGCGTCGATAGACGTGCAAACGCGGTTTGAAGTGACGAAGCAACGAGTCAGCTCGATTGTTGGTCGTTACTACCAGGCGTACCTGACGATGAATGACTCCAAGGGCGATATTGCGGCTTTATGGCTAACGCATGGCTTCGAATTGCCGATTAACCTAGTGAAGCCGCTCGAAACGTTTCTTGCCACAGCGAGACGCAGCAAGGACGCTAATAAAATCCAGTCTGCCATCGCCGCCGTCATGGAAGCGCTCGAGATAGAAAAGAGCAAGCTGGAATGAAATGAGGGGTTAGTGCGATAAATGAGCACCATCGAACAACAAAGCAGTCACTCACTGCGCAGGCCAATACCGGGGCATAGCAAAACAAAGAAGGACTATCGGCGATCCGTCGAACGCGTTGTCAACATGACCAGTGACACGCAGGACGCCGAGATGTCTGTTTCACAGGAAGAGGCGTTTCATGACGCCGAGCAACTCGAGCTGTTCGCGGCCGAGCGCTTGCTCGCAACGTGGAAGCCGCGTGAGGATCTTCATTCTCTCGAATTCCCGCTGTTTTCTTTGCAAAAGGGCAAAGACACACGTGTCAGGGTGTATCGCAACGGTGAACAGATCGTGCGAATCATCCCGAGCGTCGTCGGCGCCGCCAACATCTTCGACAAGGACGTTCTTGTCTACGCAGCGACTCAGATCTGCAAGGCCGCGGACGCAAACCTTCCGGTTTCCCGCCGCATCCGCTTCAAGGTGCGGGACTTTCTCGTCTACACGGGCCGCAGTACAGGCGGAGCGTCATACACCCGCATCGTCGACAGTTGCCGGCGTTTGAAGGGGACGATCGTTGAGACCAACTTCGATGCGTCGCGGCTAGGCGCCAATGAAGAGGGCATCCACGAGAGCCTTTACGGATACGGCCTGATCGAAAATTACAAGATCATCACGTACACGGGCAACAAGAAGGGCGCGCTTGAAGTCGAATTGATCCTGTCGACGTGGACCTTCGACTCATTGATCAATCGCAAAGTACTCACGATCCATCCTGGGTATTTCGATCTGGCGCAAGGACTCGAACGCCGGCTGTACGACCTTGCGAAGAAGCATTGCGGCGAAAAGCTGTGGTTCAAGATCGGGCTCGACAAGCTCTACGCCAAGTCGGGATCGGCACAGGCTCAGAAATACTTCCGGCGCGACGTCGTCGCCGCTATGGTGGCCGATAAGATGCCCGAGTTCCATATAGCCCTGGACGACGACAAGGCGATGGTCATTTTCTTCCGGTGCGATCGCGACAACCAGAAGCAGAACGCCCAGCTCATCGCCGGCATTCACAGGGAGCTGCTGTCCAAGAAGCTGCTGAACTGGTATTACACATTGCGCAGATGGGATTCAAAGTCGGACCCGAAAGCGCAAATGGATCTGTTGCCAGCTTAGCTCAGTCCGCTTCACACAAGTGTCGGTAGCGGCCGCGCGGCCGCACAGCGCATTCCACCCGTCAGGATGCGCTGCCGACCGAGGCCTTCCCCATCCTTTACCTCCTGCACTAACCGGGGGCGTTCGTCGCTTCAGCTTGCCCGCCAGATGCTGCCGCGGTGGTGTCCGCCAACCGCTGCAGCATGGCGATCGCATCGGTTCGGGCCAGGTCGGGAAATAGCTCAGGCTTGTACCGGATCTGCATTTGTAGCTCGCCCTCGTCAGTGAGGTGGCTAAGCACAATGTCCACATGAGACAGTACGCCAAACAAGCCTTCGTCCAATGTCCGGAACAGGACGTTGATCGGCGTAGGGAACTGCCGTGCGACTGCCCTGATCAAGCCGACGCGGGGGATAACATGGAGATCCGACAGCACGTTATAAGGGTTCGGTTTTGCTGGCTTGATCACCTTGCGTGCGTCGTCGCTGCCGTGAAGGCAGGCCAGGAATAGCATCACGATCGCATCATTGGCGGCCAGCCCGGTTGCGGCCGCGAGTTCGACCAGTTTATCTTCGACGTCCCTGCGGTTTTGCGTTGCCACCTTCTGTACGACGAGCGGTGCGGCCTTCGTGAGGAAGTCCGCTCGATTGTCCCACTGGCTTTCTTTCATGCCAGCAAAAAGCTCGGCCGCAAGGCCTTTCAGTCCGCTAAGATGCGCAGCGTCCGTGTTGGCCAGCTTGAAAAACTGACCGATCGCATCTGCCTCTGTGTCCAGACACAGGGCCTTTTGGTCGACATCGTCTTCACGTCCCTTTTCGCCCTCCATAATCGAAAGGATGGGGCTGATGCTGTTCTGCGGTAAATCAATTGCCCTCAATGCCTCAAGGGCCGCTTGTTTTTTATCGTCCGGCTGTTCGTTGCCCGACACCGCGGTCTTAATGATCGAGACAACATTGCGATCGAGGAGAAAGAGGGTTTCGGTCCGTACGGACACGGGCTGCACGTTCATCGTTGGGCCTCGCAGATGGTTGTGCTCAATCGTCTAGCGCTTCTTCGCGCGCGATGAACAGGTCGTGATGGAGCTTCAGGGAATCCGTTGAAGGGCGTTCCTGCATGTCGACGGGAAGCGCGACGAGGCGCCGGCCGCGATACTGCGCATATTCCGTCCACTCCAGGGACCGCGAAATGGTCACGCGATAGTCAGAGTCAACCGAAATCAGGTAAAGGTCAAAGAGCGTGTGTATGTCCGAACGCAACAGCATTCCGTTGGTGGTGGCGTAGTTAGTTGCGAGCGCGTGCGGGACAATGTGCGCAGCTTCCAGCAGCGCTTCGACCGATGAGCCGCTAACTGCGCAGGCGGTGCCGTACGCCCGCAGAAGCCTCTCACGGAAATCCGGCTGGCCACGGCGTGTCTTGATTGCGACGAGCTGTCGCTCCTCGCTCTCCTGCCTACCATCGCCGTCACTGGCCGCCGGCGCCGCATCGCGCTGGCCCGGCTCGACACCGCGGGTCTCGCCAGCATTGTCCTCGCGGCCTTGCGGAGTGTCAGCTGACGCCGCCTGGAAGCGACGAAAATCAACGTGTTGCTGCTCGAGGCTATAGCCCGTCACTCGCCATCCGGCTCGCTGCCATGCGTCCGCCCAGACATGCGTGCGCCCTTCAGTGGTGTTGCTCCAGAACGGCGGATGCTCGTAAGCCGAGCGCGGCAATGGCGACGGTAGGATCTCGTTGATCTCAGCAAACGTGAGCCGTACGAAATTGCCGCTCAGGTTTCGTAGATGAGTTTCGAGGGAGTCGTATTTCGCCATGTCACAACGGGCAGCGCACGAGATGCGCCGCGTGCCGAGTTCCGGGATGGACAGCATAAGCGCAAGGGAGGCTCGGCGGGAAGAGAAAACCAGTAGGCAGCGCAGGCTGGCTACTCGGATCCGGCCGGTGTTCCGTGTCGCAGGTAGTGAAAACTCACCATCTGCTTTCGCTAGGCTTTTCCAGCCCTTATGTCACGCTCGCGATGTCCGCGTGGAGTGGCGGGAGCAACACTTGAGCTTGCTCAGGACCAGAGACAAACAATGGGATCGCGATAATGAACGTGCCAAGGAAAGTGAAATATCCCTCGCGCACTGCCGCAGTAAGTGAAAAAACGTTGTGTTCCCATCAGCACGCTCTCAGTCGATAGGCGGTCGCAAGCCAGTGGCTTCTCGTCGGCTGTCCGCGACGGGCAGCCGCGCGTGCAAAAACGAGGCAACATCCATAACACCCCCAACCGCTTTGTTGTCGGCCAAGAGGTCCAACGCCACCTGACGTCGGACCTCCTGATGGCTTACGCGGCCATGCCGGGTTTCTTTTTGTACTCGTCGAGGAAGGTTGCGATCCCATGGCTGCGCGGGAACGCTTCCTTGACGGCGTCGCCCGTGACCGACCCGGCTTCGAGTAGGCTGCTCAGCTCGTCTTCCCAACGGACGACGCGATGGGCGGTCATGAACTCGTCGACCTCTTTGAACCGCTTCAGCGTTCCGACGTCTTGGCCGTTTGCGATGTACAGGTCGGCGACCGATGCGGTGCCGTTGCTCTTCGGGATGTCGACGGTCGCGGCGATGGCGATGATGCGCTTCAGCAGGCTTTCCTCGTCCTCCGAACCACCGTAGCGGGACGAGGCCATGAACACCTGCGCAAGATCACTGCCGTAGGCCCCGCTGATGAGAAGCGTGTCGTTGCTGACGCCGAGCAGCTGCTCAGAACGGCTATAGCTCGGCGTGTAGATGATCCGGCGGTACCCGCGTGCGTAGGCGCTTTCGATCGACGGGAGGTACGGCAGCGCGCGAATCGCTTCCGGCACGTCCCAGTCCTTCGAGGGGGTGGAGCGGTGGCGCGGCATGACACGAGCCGCCGGGCCTGCGGCCTCGGTCAGGGCGAGCGATGCTGCCACCAAGTGGATCGCCGGATGCTCGTCGATGCTCCCCGACCCGAACAGCACCAGGCCGTTCGTCTTGCCGGCCAATGCCTCGCTCAGCCGACCCTTGATCGAGGCCGGGAACGCGTCCGGCGCGGCCACAGTGGACACCAGCTCAACGCGGGGCCACGGTTGCGCGAACGGCGTGCGCGGTTCCAGCTCCCCGTCGTCCGTTACCACACCCATCAACGCCTTGTCGTGATCCGTGTGGTCCGGGCGCGACGTCACAAGCAAGCGAACATCCTCCTGGGCGGATTCAGGCGTGGGGGTGTCGAGGAGAACAGCGATGCGATGCCCGGAGTTCAGGGCATGGTTGCACGCCATTTCGAGACGCTCGCCCGCGTCGTTCCACGATTGCTGATCGAGCTTTAGTGGTCCGACGATGAGCAGCGTGCCGCTGGGCACTCGGTCCAGGCCGGACGACCAGAGGCCGTACTCGCCCAGGTCGATGCTGCCCGCCCACTGATTGCCAGCGCGCTCGGAGTAGACGACCGTGCCGTCGGTGGCGTCTTCATAGACTTCCAGCAGGGCGTCGATGGCGTCCTGCGAGGTGGTGAAGTAGACGCCGGGAACGGGGCCCGCCGGCCAGACGTGCGGTGCGCTGCGCCTGACGACCGCTCCGGGCGGTGACAGGGCTGCGAGCAGCTCCTGCGGCGACATGTCGACCGCGTAGCGCTTTTTCAGGCGGAACGCCAGGCGACCGGTCGAAGTGGTGTCCAGCTCGGCCGCGGCGACGCGATCCGGAAACGCCATTACTTCGGGCCAGTTACGAAGCCCGGGGAGCGCTGCGATCAAATCGAGCGATTGGCCGTGGCCAAGGGAAGGGTGCGAGGGCTGCAAAAGGCCGCGGACGAGCCCGGCCAGCAGCTTCAACTGCTGAGTGTCCATTGCTTTCTCCTGGGCGGTACATCCGGTGCACGCGTTGCGGACCGCCCATCGAAAACAACGACGATTGAATGGGGTGGGTGCGTTGATGCATCGTCTTAGTCATGCCCCGAAGGGCGCGTGCGGCGGGCGACGACAGCCAACGGCAACTATATCAGGAAAAGAGTGTGGTTCGGACAAGGTGCCGACTCATCTTGCCGTGGGCAACCCTTCCTACTCCGTCGTGTCTGGGATCGTATGCACGGCGCATCAGACAGTAGCCGGCCATCAACGGTCTTTCGTAGGTATGCCGCGACTGTCCGGTATCTGGCGAGCCCGTGAGCCTCACAAATTCCGTTGACCCGTTACTGGTAGGATGGGTCACATTCCTTCCCTGTAATAGCTGCCGATGGACTCAATCCTGAAGAACGCTGTGCAGTCGATCCAAATCGGTGTCGAGGATTTTCAATCCCCCGATCCGCGCAGGGCGCTGTCGGCAACGCGCAACATCATGGCCGGCGTTCTGCTGTTATTCAAAGAAAAGCTTCGCGTGATGTCGCCGAAGGACTCCGACGAGGCTTTGATCAAGCAGAACTTGATTCCTAAATATGGCCCTAATGGTGCGGTAGTGTTCAAGGGCGAAGGCAAGAAGACCGTTGACGTTCAGCAGATCAAAGATCGCTTTAAGTCGCTGGATATCGTCGTGGATTGGTCGACTTTCGACAAAATCAGCAAAATCCGCAACAACATTGAGCACTATCTGGTTACTGAGTCGGCCAATGCGATCAAAGAACTGGTTGCAGATTCGTTCCTGATCATCCGCGACTTTGTGACCAAGGAGCTTGGCCAACAGCCCGTCGATCTGCTGGGTGTCACCACGTGGAACGCGCTGCTCGAAACGTCTGCGGTTCTGGAGACGCAACGCGCAGAATGCAAAGCAGCTATCGACGAGATCGAGTGGGATAGCGAATTGATGGAAGGCGTGGCTTCGGAACTAACTTGCTTGAGCTGCGAATCATCGCTCTTGAAGCCGGTCGATCCTGACGTCCCGCAGAACGCGTTGGAATTCAAATGCACTGTCTGCGGCGATCAATTCGAACTGGCGGACTTGTTGGGGAAAGCGCTCGGCGATTATTTCGCATACGACATCTACATTGCGGCCACCGATGGTGGAGACTCGCCTGTCGGAACGTGCTGGGAGTGTGGTCGGGACACGTATGTGTTAGAGGAGAAGTTGTGTATTGCTTGCGATGCAACGCCTGAGCACGACGAATGCGCGGTATGTGGTGCGGGGATCGGTCCTGACGAGCAGGAATTCAACGGCCTGTGTGGGTACCACTGCAGTCAATTGATGAAGGACGACTAGGACATTGGATTTTGGCGCACATAATCGAAGCAAATGGCAAAGTCCGATACTGATAAGCAGAAGGGGAGGGCCAATGCTATTTACTGTCTCGATCGGACTAGAAGTAGGCCCGCCAGAAGTCCGTACGCGGCTTCGCGTGCGTAATGACATTCAGCCACGTAGCAACCGCCTGTAGCTCTGCGTCAGCCTGTGCATCGTTTATTTCGCCGCCTCGCCAAGACGTCCAAACCTTCTCGAACATTCTCTGCGTGACGGCAGGCGGGTGGATGCTATCGTTCCCCATGATGCCCTCGACGGTCCAGCCGCTCCATGCTGGGTCCGCGTTATCCTGCCAGGTAGCCCGTGCGCGGTTGGCTCCCCTAGTGATCTCCATGTGGTCCCGTTCGAGTTCGACCTCGTACGTGTCTTCATGGCCCCAGCGCGGGCTGAAAATCTGCAACTCGACAGTGATGCTCATCGTCCCTCCGACATGTGATTAATTGTTTGCGATTGTGGGCGGACCTAGATTTTAGGTTTGCCGAGTTCGCAAGTACCCGAGAACCGCGTCGAGGTAAAGAACGCCAAGTAGGTGGACTTCTTGGTCTTTTGATCGTAGTCGCCACGAACGTGATTATCGAGCCACTCCTCGTCAACGCGTAGGTTCACGCGATCAACGACTATCGTAACCACACCGGCCCAACTGTCGGGGTACTTCTTGTAAAAAGGGCCTGTCTTGGTGTCGAAGTCCTTCGCGCTCTCCCAGTCGTGGATGTACAGGGCGCGATGCACTGAGCAGTCAGAGGAGAATGAGTAGGTCGTTACCGTACTGTTGCACAGAGGATAGCTCCTGTCGGCTATCTTCCCGCCCCCCCTCTCGGTGATTGCATTGCCCTGCATTACGTAGGTGCCAGACAGATTGCTGTCACGCGGAGGGATGAACGCGTCTTTCGGTGCGTTGATGCCATCTCCCCACTCATCTCCGACACATTGAAGAATGGTCGGCTGTGGCGACTGGGCTCCAGCCTGAACGCTGGCGACAACTAGCAGCAGGGTGACGGACGCACTTATTGCACGTTTCTTCATGTGATCTCTCGGGCTATTACCGCCTGCACTGTAGCGCACCCGGCCCGATTTTGATCCAGATTTCTGCGGGACCTTACGCCGCTCGCCCGCACACGTACGCCCCCGTGCGGCCCTCTTGACGCGTGCGCGATGCGTGCGATTGCTCCTCTGTTGGGCTTCGGATTGCCTGCGGTTCACCTCATGACGGCAGTGGGCACAGCACGCACAAAAGGGCCGCCGCCCGGATTTCTTCACTAACCGTGTCAGCAGTTCTTCACTTACCTGGCACAGTTTTCACTTTCTGTGTCACCCGACACGTGTCGGGTGTCACCATTAATGAAAAAAAGCGTCGTTGAATTTAAGGCGATTTTTCACGAAGAGTGGCATCGAGCGACCAGCACGTGCCAAGGAAAGTGAAATATCCGTCGCGCACCGCCGCAGTAAGTGAAAAACCCCGGACGATCAGCGACAGGCGAGGACCGGCCAACTGCGGACATCCGAAACAGCAACGAACATCGTCAGCAATCTACGATCGTTTCCGTTTCAATCAGAAACTACAACTCGATATACTTCCGGGAGTGCGCTCCACCATGGACGGAGGAAATGGCGAACAACAATCAGATGACCATCAGCCGATACACCGCGATACTGGCTGAATACGACCTGATTCTAGACGAAGCCTGCGGCTTTTCCAGACGTCTGACCGGGCGAAAGGCCGTCGAAGAGCATCTGATACATGCCGAAGTCATCTTCACAAAGATGGTCTGCCATGCAATAAGCCTGCGACGTATCTCGCCGACGTTTCAAAACGGTTCGAATCCGGAGCTGTGGGACATCGGTGCCGCATGCGCGATCGCTCGTACTCTGGTCGAGTCATTCGATGCGCTCGCGTATATCGCATTGCAACCTGTGACTGATCCCGAACGTGAAATGCGAATTCTGCTATGGGAGCTTCATGACAAGGAACATCGGCTGTCCATGTTAGATGGTATCGGTGCGGCAGGTCCGGACATTGACCAACTCCGGGATGACGCAAAAATGCTACGTGACGCTGCGATGGCCCATCCCTTCTACGGAAAGCTATCAAAGAAAGTTCAGCAGAAAATAACTGCTGGCGAAGCGCCCGCGTACATCCGGATCCAAAGCGATCGCAATCAGTCGAGCGGGATCAATCACGATTACTACCTCAGCGTGATCATGCAGTTGTCTCAGTACGTGCATACGCTGCCGTTCGCGTTGAGCCAATTGCGACTAACTCACGCCGGCGATCCCGGCGCATTGCAGATAATGTCGCTACCGCTCCAGTACAGTATGCCTTTCATGGCAAAGGCGATCGAAGGCATGGGCCAGCTCTGGCCAGCTCTGCGCATAAAATTGCCTGAGGACACACAGCGCAAAATTGACCTATGGATTCTGCTAGCCTCCGACGGGGTGAAAGGCGCAGGAAAGTAGAGCTGGCGTGCTATTCCAAATTGTTGATCTGTAGCCCGGCAAATCGACCTTTGAAGGGCCGCTTTACAGATAGCCATCGGGCAGCCTGGGGTCGACTTCTGCCCGACGCGGACCGATCACTGGCGGCCCACTCCGCCAGTTCAACGTCGGACCGGGTTCGGCCAGGAGCGGCCATTGGCGAGCGCTCAATCGTCCAGTCCCTAGTCACATACCGGCGACGCTCCATTGCCTAATCGTGCGGCCCTGAAGATCGCGGTGGCGCCGGAATGCAGTGTCGCAGATGCGACGAGCGCGACGGGATCGAAACGCCGGCGGGTTGGTTCGAGGACGCGAAAACTCTCCCGATAGAGAGTTCCGGCAGCCGCGCTTTTTGGTCATCCAGGGGCCCGCCGCGGCAGTTCGCCTGACGCTGCACTAGCCTGTATGCTTGGTTTCCGGGGAATTCGGAGACGGGGACATGGCGATTTATGAGGAAGTGCTGGCGTGGGCGGACAGGCTGCCGCCGTGGCGTCAGGACGCACTGCGGCGCCTGTGCGTTCAAGGAGAATGCGACGATGCCGATCTTGGCGAGATTCTCGTTCTTGCCAAGCAACACCACGGAATCGGCAGCGCGCTAGACCCTGCGCCGCAACCGATCCCGTTCGCCCGGGATCATTTTCCCGCCGAGGCGAACCAGGACGCGACCGTGGTGCTCACGTCCCTGCATACGCTGGTCAACGTCGGGAAAATTCCAGGCGATCAGACCTTGGAGTTCCAGTCGCAGGGTCTCACCATAGTGTACGGCGGCAACGGCACCGGCAAGTCCGGCTATGCGCGCGTGCTGAAGCAGGCGTGCCACGCCAGGAGCCCCGGCACTGTCTATGCCAATGCCTACGACCCGAACTTCCCGCAACTCACGCCGAGCGCCGCCATCGCCTTCGAGCTGGACGGCGCCCCACATCAGGCGCTCTGGAGCGGTCAACGCGGCCACGTCTCTCGGCGCGAACTTCGGGGCATTTCCGTCTTCGACGGCGACTGCGCCCGCCACTACCTTCAGGAGCCGGAAGCGGCCACCTTCCAGCCGGTCGCCCTGACCTATCTTCAGCAACTGGCCAACGGCCTCAGTCAGGCGCTGCGTCCGCGGCTTCAGGCGGAGATCACCGGGCTCGCGGTGGATGTGACGCCGTTCAACGTCATTCCCGCCGATACCGACGCTGGCCGGGCCGTGCATCCGATCAGCGCCACAACGGATCTGACGCGGGCGCGCGCACTTGCCGCGCTCACCCCAGACGAGCAAGCAGAGCTTTCACGCCTGCCCCAAGAAATCAGCGAAGCTGATCCGACGGCCAAGGCGACGCTGCTGGACAACGTCGCGACCAGGGTCGACGAGTTGGTCAGCGCCATCGGCACCGCTGCTGGCGTCGTGTCCGACGAAGCGATCGATACCGTGCAGTCGGCGCATCGAAGGTTGCTGGACGCCGAAGCAGCCGAGCGGGCCGCGTCGGCCCTGCTGCAAGCCGAAGATGCCACGCCGCTGCTTCCCGGCACGGGCCAAGGCCTCTGGGCGCTCCTGTTCAACGCCGCGCGCGAGTATTCGATTGGCGCGGCGTATCCGGAAGAAGCCTTCCCGGTCACCGGCGAAGGTGCGCAATGCGTGCTTTGCCAGCAGGAGCTGACGCCGCCGGCGAAGGATCGTTTGCAGCGCTTCGATCGCTATGTCCGGGACACGGCGTCCGAAGCCGCCCAGGCCGCGCGCAACGCTTGGCAACAGCTCGTGCGCGACGTTAGGCAAGCGACGGTCACGTTTACCATCTCCCAGGTCATGTCCGACAGCCTGCACGGGCGCATTGAGACGCTGCCGGACAATATCCGGATCTTCCAGGAAGACTTGCTCTCTCGCCTTCAGTGGCTCAGAACCGCGGTGGCGAACGGGGAATGGCAGGACAGACCGACGTACCGCGGCACGAATCCGACCGCTTCGATCCGCCAGATCGCGGACAACTTGCGCGCCGAGGCGACGGCCTTGCGCGCAAACCTCGACGCGGCAGCCCTGGCGGCGAAGCGGCTTCGCCTGAAGGGACTGGACGCGCGGCGCCTGCTGTCGGAACACATCGACAGCATTGCCCAGGTGGTCGGTAATCTCGGCTGCAAGGTGAAGCTTCAGAAGTGCCTTGAAGATGTCGGCAACACGCGCCCGGTCAGCCTATTCGCAGGCCAACTCGCCAAGACCTACATCAGCGAAGCACTGGCCGCCAGGATGAACGATGAGCTCAGGAAGCTAGATCTCTACCATATTCGCGCCGGGGTCAGTTCAACGGGCGACGCGGGATCGGTACGGCTCGGCATTCTCCTTCCCGACAGCCGGCTCGAGCCGCACCTCGTGCTCAGCGAGGCCGAGCAGCGCATGTGCGCGCTCGCGTACTTCTTCGCGGAACTCCACCAATCGGGATCCTCTTCCGGGATTGTGTTCGACGATCCGGTTTCGAGCCTCGACCACAACCATCGAACTGCCGTGGCACGAAGAATCGTCGAGGAATCCGCCGTCCGGCAAGTCATCATCTTCACCCACGACGCGGTGTTCTTCGGGGATCTGACCACGCTTTGCGGTGATGCCAGGCAGGCGCCCAGCGTGAGGTCGATCAGCTATCGCGCCGAAGGCCCGGGATACATCGACGCAGGATTGCCCTACGACATGCGGCGACACCGCGAGCGCATCGCGCAACACCGCGCCGATCACCAGCGGATCGCCGCCAACTTCAACAACCCACCGGGGGACGAGGAACGGCTTGCGATCCGCAACGCCTACGACGACCTTCGGGTGACGATCGAGGTCGGAATCGAGGACACCATTCTCAATGAGACCGTCGTGCGGTTCCGGGACAACATCTCGGTCGGCCGACTCGACGGCGTGATGATCGTGCAGGATGTGGAGTACCGCGAGGTCCAACGCCTGCACGATAAGTGCTGCCGAAACGTCCGGGCGCATTCCCACGCCGCGGGCCAGCAACGTGCGGTGACGCAGCCAGCCGAGCTGCTGCAGGACATCGACGCGGTGAATGCGCTGTTCCATGAAATCCGCAGACGCAGAGGCCGATAACATTCATCACTCGGCGACGCACCCTGCGCGATGGGACAAATGCTTTAGGTGATTGGAGGACAGAGGCAATCCGAGCCCGACCGACCGCAATAGTGGGTCGATCAGCGACAGTCGGGGACGTCAGCCTCCCGTCGGGTAGGGGGCCGCCGCCCGGATTTTTCACTAACCGTGTCAGCAGTTTTTCACTTACTTGGCACAGATTTCACTTTCTGTGTCACCCGACAACACGGCGCGCAAGTGACAGACGAGGCCGACCCGAAAGCGCGTCTATCGCACCACCCGGAGCCAGCGACAGCCTTTCGGGATGGCGTCTCAACTCCTGCCACGCGATGCAAAAAAACTCCCAATAATGCGTCTATCGCACCACTCACGCGGCTGCGTCTATCGCACCACCAGATGCAACACACGGCCCCCTTGGAATGTGTCGATCGCACCACCACCCCGCGCGTCTATCCCACCACCGCGAAACGGACCTTGAATCGATAAACGCCCGCTCTGACAGGGCTATGCCCTTGATTAGAGTGAATATTCAATTGGCATAGACCGGAGAAAAGCTGTTTTTTCGACGCGTCTATCGCACCACCCATCCCATTTTTGTGGATAACATTGTGGCCTTCGCGTCTATCACACCACCGCCCGCGTCTATCGCACCACCTAGACTACGTCTATCCCACCACCGCCGACGCGTCTATCGAGCCACCGAACGCCCCGCAAACCCTCGCCCCGCGGGCGTCTCGCGAACCGTAAACGCGCGCGCGGTTAACTTCTTCTTTTTTAACTGTTTTTAACTGCGATTTGAACAAGGCCCCACCCTCAGTGAGGGGGGTGCAAGCACCCCCCGGCCGGGTTCGACGGCTAAAGCCGTCCCCACCCCCCCGGCCACACCCCCCAAAAGCAAATCGTGGCCCCAAAGGGGCAGGCCTGGAAGAACACCGACCAATAGCCAAGGACATCGAGCGGCAGGCACTAAGGGCTACGGGGCGCCTACGGCACCCCGCACCCCTAAGTGCGCGATAATCGCCAGCGTCCGACAAGTCGGACCCCGGCTCCACGCGCTCGTGTGCTCGCCTTTTGCCGTACAACCGAAACGTTTCACCACGGCTAAAAAACCGAGTTTTGCAGGGAAGGGGGGCGTCCGGTTGATTTTCGGCGTGTCCGGCCAGCCCAAACAGCCACAGAGGGCTTTGCGACCGTTGCGGAAGGGGACGGGTAGGTCGCATGTCGCCGGCCGCTCCTGGGAGCTGAGGCGCGTGAGGGTCATTGAGAACAGGTATCAGCGTCTATCGGACCACGTGCTGGCCAGAGCTGCATTCGTAGCTGCCAGGTCGACCGAATCTCAGCGGCCACAATGAAAAACGGCCTGCCCTTTCAGGCAAGCCGTTTTAACCCGATCAAAAGCTCGGGTGAGACTCGGTCCGCAATCCCCACACAACTTTTACCGCGATGGCTCTCCTAGTTCGTAGCGCCCACTAGAGGCCGAGGGACCTAATACGCGCGGGCCACCGCCGCGCTGAGCGTGAATTTATCATGACCGTCGCTGCCGCGACAAGATCGCGTGCCAGCGCACGGCCCATAAATTACGCGCCCTAAAAAGCCAAAAGCCCGCTGGTTAGAGCGGGCCTCCGACTGCCTTTTCGGAAGAAACAAACTTTGCTTTCGTGCGCTGCAATTAGCGTCGAAGCACTGTTATTTAACCCCAGGTGAAACCCTGAACGCAAGGATTATTCAGAGGATTTTTATTTCAGTTTTCTTCCGCTCACTTACGCGAATATCGACATCAGAACCTGGCCGCGATCCGCGGCTCAATGAATCGATAAACGGCCGCAGATTCCTGCGGCGTTAAGCCGGCGACGAGCGCGTACTCAATGCAGCGCTGTGCGAGCAGCTTGTCAGCCTCGGCCATCGAGCGGAGCGCGAAGAGACTGCAGACCATGTCGGGATGGACTATCGAAGCGAGTACGTCGAGAAGCAGCGCACGTGCGCCAGTCTTATCGAGAAGGATCGCCTCGATCGCGTCGGTGAAGGGATAGGGCAGCTGCTGGGTCATGTGAATGTCGAAAGATAGCGAAACAGTATAGCGTCGCCACTGCACAGATCGCGAACTGATATTGAGAGATGCGCTTCATCGGAAGTGCCGCTGTACATCAGCAGCGTCGCACGACGTTGCATCCACCGACGGCAAAACGCAGTGGGTCCGATCAGCGCACTACAGCCGCCCCGCATTCGCGAGGCGGTGATCGTTTGAGCGCGAGCCGGGCGTTGCCCTTTTCGCGCAGTCCACCCCGACGAAATGTCGCTCCGCGGCGCTATCGCTTGCTACGCGAGGTTGCGCTCGCCGCGCGGCGTTTCGCTTCGCCACGGCTCTCAGTGCCGAATTCCCGTCCCCCTCGTTTCGCCGTCCTTTTCTCGCGATCGTAGCCACGTCCTGCGCTGCGTCAAGGCGCGCGGGGCCGTGTTAGTCGCTAGTCGCTCCATCCCGCCCCACACCCCGCGCTTGAATCCTTGACCCAGCTCCGTCCGCGTCTCCTTTGATCGCGGGACGACGAACTCAGGGGAACGGCGGCAACGGCGAGAGACGCCGCCGACTCAGCAGAAACATCTTTCACGCCGGGACTTCGGAATCTAGGGGCCCGGTCAGCGCAAACCACCAGAGGGGTGCATATGACGTTTGAGGAATACAGGAAACGCTTTCCGGCCACACGCGGCTTTCAGCGCTACACAAGCGAGCAGCGCGCGAACCACGCGTCGAGCCACCGGCTCGGACACAACAAGCGCATCTCAGTTGGCGAGTACTTCTATGCCCACCAGCATGCCCCAGGCGTCTGTTTCCCGAAGCGCTTGCAGGCAGAGCGCGCAGGGTATGACCGACACCAGCAGGTGGACGCCGCTGCGCCGACGCCGATCGTCGAGCAGGACGCAATCGAAGCGCGAAAGCCGTCCCGTATCCATCTGACGCACACCGGCCCCGCTGCCGGCGCAACGCTGTGCGGCGCACCGCGCGATGGCAGCGTCGCTCACCATGCGGTGTATGCGCCCGTTGAGCGCGATGAATATCGCGCGCAGTGCTGCGTTGCCTGCTTGAAGGAATTCGCCCAGGCATGGGCCGGTGAAAAAACCAAGCCGGATTGGGTCAACAGTGTTCTTTCGGCTGACGTGCAAGACGTCGTCAGCACACAACTTCCTCTTTTCGCGTAACAGGAGCGCATCATGCAGATCGAACTTTCGTTGTCCGCTGAAACCATCGCCGCCGAAGCCATCACGGCAGCGAAGAAAAACTCCGCGCATATGTCGCGCGTGGCGCGAGTTTTCGACGCCATGCGCGCCATTGTCGAAAAGCCGGACGCGCGCCTGCGACATTACACAGTGGACTTTTATGAGCATGATCGCGCATATCTGCAGCGTACCTACGCGACAGGCATGTACGGCTGGGTTATTCGCGATAGCGGAACCCATCTTGTGCAGCTCGGCAGACATCCGCGCATGAACGAGGAACTGGACGCAGCGCTCCACACTGGCCCGAGTCGCGACTGTTATCTGATCGACGCGCGCAACGCGACAGTGAAGGCAGTAACGGAAGGCAAGCTGCGCGAGGAAATGGCGCGCTTCAATTACGTTACCGGCCCGCATACCGTGGCAAAGAACGGCCGGACCATCGCAACCATGGACGTCAGTATGACGCCGTGGACCCACGCGAAACCCCCACAAGGCATCGTCCGATTCGGGTCGCTGGACGTGCCGCTCAGCCATGAAGATCTGGTAGCACTCGCACAGATCGGGCCATCGGAAGTAATCCGGGTCTCGCACTCTCTTTTCACCGGTACGCAGACCATTGAACTGGACGGCGCCAACCTGTTCGACCTGATCGAGCAGCGCGCCGAATAGTCCGTATCGCAAGCCGCGAGGAGCTGCAGGGCTCTTCGCTCTTTCGCATGCGAAACCGGATACCGCGCCCGCAGTCAGCCGGGCCGGGGCGAGCCGCCCGCCAGGCTTCGCCTGACGCGCCGCTCGCAGATTCCCCGCCCCGGTGAACAGAAGCGGACCGCTCTAGGGCTTCGCCCGGCGCGGGCCACCCAATCCAGTCGCGTCGCGATGCTCCGCGAAGGGGCGCTACCCGCGCGGGCCTTTCGCGCGATCGCATAGGTCGCATGCCGTCCATTCCCCCTTATCGCCCATACCCGCGACCTTAGCCGGCCTCGGCCTGACGTCAAGGCGTGCGGGGCCGTGTTGTCGCTGCGCGCCTGCCCGCCCCAACACCCCGCACTTGCCTCCTTGACGCACGGCCTCAACCGGCTTGCGTCGTCGCAGGGCGATGAACTCAGGGGAACGGCGGCAACGCTGGAACCTGACAAGCGCCCGCCGAAAGGAAACCCCTACGATGGGCTCCGAATCTTGGGGCCCGGTCAGCAAAAAACAGGAGCTTATGCAATGACACGACGCCGCCACCCGAAGCCCGAGATTCACGCCATTGTTTTTGCGCAGCACGAACACTGTGTAACGGAATTGATTGTCGAACTGAGTCACGCCGTCATCGGTGCGACCGGCTATGTACATGCGGGCAATATCGAATTCCGCGCGAACGTGAGTGACCACAGCGCGGAATCGTTCGGGCGTCGCGTCGCGTTCAGCAATGTCTGCGGCGCAGAACTGGACGAGATGCGTGCGGCGGTTCGGAAGATCGAGCGCATCCGCAGCCGGATGATGAAGGATGACAAAGCGCTGGGCGAGGCCCCGAACTTTGCGGAATTCGCGCGTCGTGCGCTCGTCGCCGCCGGCGTAGCGATGGTGCATGTAGCTCGTGATCTCGCGGGCCGCCCTCGCAACGCCGCGCATCACATCGTCGTAAGCACGGCAAACGGAGGCGACGTACTGGATGCAATCGGACGATTGGAAAAGATCGCGTTGACCATGTTCGGCAAGCGTGTGGAGGCAGCATGAGCGCGCAACTGGTTGAACGTTGGGAAGGGGCCGCGAAGGGTGGGCGCTATCAGATCGACGTGCTGCGATTCGAGCCGCGTCCGGGCCGCGAATTCTTCGACATTCGCCTGATGCGCGATGCGAAGCAATACGGCTCGACGGTTGCACGGTCTCCCGCCGAAGCGCGCGATCGCGTGCAGCACGCGGTCGATTGGGCACTCTCTTATGGCCCCGCGCCGTACAAGCGAACCTACCGCGACGCAAAGCTCGCGCCTGTCGTGCGAGACAGCGAGCCGCTTCTGACCGCGCAGGCTAATCGTTTCGAACTTGCTGCGAGGCTTGCGCTGTTTCTCGTTGCCCGTACCGGTGACCGTCTAGCGAAGTGGCAGGGCACGCTTCTGGCCGCCGAGCAGCGCGCGCTGTTCGGGCGCTTCTTCGGCAAGGGCACGCTGACTATCGACGGCACACGCGAGCGCATCAAGCACACCGTTACGCGCTCCTTTGGGATGGGCCGTGAAGTCACTGCGGATGTAGCCTGGAGCGACCTCTGACCTGCAGCCGCGCCCCGGCGCTCACTATCTAAACAAATCGTGGAGCGCTCAGCCAGCGCTTCACTTCGATTGAGAATCATCATGCAAATCCACATATCCGCCAGCCTCACACTTCCGGCGCGCTGGCCATTGCGTACACAGGAACCCGTGCGCTGCGCGCAGATCCGCGTGCTGCTGAACACGATCGTAACGGATGCTCTCGCCGTGTGGCGTCGTGCGCCACGTCGCACGTGGAGCGATATCGGTCGTCTGGTTCACAAGCAATTGCGCACGCTTGACCAGCTTTATCCGGAGGCAGGAATTCTGGAGGCGGAGGCGCGGGCCGTTGCGCTGCAGTTCTTCGCCGCAAATGTCGATCCGGGAATTCGCAGCTTTGTGCATCGCGACGGCGATCCGCTTCCCGAGGCAGTCGTGCGCCTCAGTAGCGCGTTAAGCGATGCACGACGCCAGTAACAGATCAAGGACGCACTGAGTATGACCGCCATATCATTACAGGACGGAACGACGATGACCAACGCAGCCAAAGAATTGCACGACCGCCAATCGCACTATGAGCGATTGCACCACCAGAAGCGCATGCGCGATCTGTCGCGACGCGATCAGCTCGATCATACCGATCTGCGCCTAAAGGAAGACAGCCGCCGCATTCTCAATGGAGAGGCATCGTTGACGCGGTGTGTGGACCTCGCCGATGCGGCGTACCTGGCCGAACTCGACGCATTCGAGACTGAGCAAGCCACGCGCAAGAGCAGGGGCTTCTACGAACCGGACTGGGAAACGTGTACGCACATCGGTCAGGTGGCGGACATCGCACAGGCGATGGATCGCTTCTATAAAAGCGACCGACTGAACCGGCCAGGTGGAACGCGTGAGCGTCTGATCGCGAGCAACGAAGAGGAATTTGCACGAAAGGGCTTCGCGTGTATTGCGAGCTACCATGATTCAGTAGTCGGCCGGTCAATCTTCGTGCGACCGGCTGACGTCGGCCTGGCCGTGTACAGCAGCAACCGCGCGTAAGCGGATCAATGGCTCGACGAGCGCCGGCCACGTGCCGGCGTTTCTGTTTCCGGTACCGCCGTAGCAATCCAGCCGGGACGCGGCACCTTGCGCGCCAGGCTGCGCCCGTCACGCAAGCTGACGATCTCGCATCCCGGTGAACAGGCACCCCCGCTCTTGGGACTGCGCCGCGTCCCGCGGACTTGCCCCGGCGCGTGCCATCCCCTCCAGCCTCGCTGCCTGCAGCAGCTCGGTGAGCGCGCTCGCCGCGCGGGGCGTTTCGCTTCGTCGG
>Ga0255336_100771_pt1 | contig 36635 bp, 32 predicted proteins | sample MeOH1_35cm_T3_17_FD_189102 | JGI IMG/M metagenome (GOLD analysis project Ga0255336, IMG submission 189102) | Sandy soil microbial communities from University of British Columbia, Vancouver, Canada - MeOH1_35cm_T3_179 | ecosystem: Engineered > Artificial ecosystem > Sand microcosm > Unclassified ...
TAATAGAGCTCTCAATAAAGAATTTAAAGGGATAACGCCTGATGTACTTGAAGCGTTTAGAAACTATTCATGGCCGGGAAATGTTAGAGAACTTGAGAATGCAATTGAAAGGGCTGTAAGCCTAGGAAATAACGCCTGGCTGACATGGGCTGATTTTAGTAATATTTTTGAACAGGAGCGTATCGGGATAGTAAATTCTACGAATAACTCGGCTTCATTAGCTCAAAGTAATTTGGACAAAACGCTACTAAAGGGGAACTTACAACAACAGGAAACGGAATTGATTCGTTGGGCTCTCACTGAATGTACAGGGAACAGAGTAAAGGCAGCTAAGCTTTTAGGTATAAGCCGTTCCAGTTTCTATGAGAAACTTAAGAAACATGACATTCTTAATCCGAGTTCAGCACTAACTCGAATGTAGACTATCGTTCTGGTCCAGTGGATACTGGCATAATCCAAAGTGATCCAACAACTCCTCAGACTGAAGGGTTGTTGGATTTTATCATAAATTGGACAAAATTGTCCGGCGGTGACCTGTGTGTAACCGATTCCGAGGGCTATATAAAGATTGTAGGACGTAAAAAAGATATCATCATTCGAGGTGGAGAAAATATTAGCTGCAGAGAAGTCGAAGATTTGTTGTATACTCATCCAGATGTGGAAGAAATCGCAATTGTTGCTCGGTCGGACGAGCGTCTTGGAGAAAGAGCTTATGCTTATGTGGTATTAAGCCAGGGGAAACAGCTCTCGTTAAAGAATATTCAAAAATACTTGGAAGCTCACGGAGTTGCCAAATATAAGTGGCCAGAAGGGATGGTTATTGTAAAAAGGTTACCCAGAACAGCAAGTGGAAATAAATCCATTCTTAGAGAAGAAATCAATAAGTCTGAGTGAATAAAGCCTTATGGATGACCTGCGTAAAAGAGTAGAGGTTGTCCACAAGGCTTTTACAGTAATCCTGTGTGTGAAAATCAAGACAGCTATGTCCGATATGTTGGATGCTTTCGGACATCCAGACAAAACGCACAGACAGTTAAGCAGTCGCGGCGGAGTACTAACCTACGGCCAAACACGGTTTTTTCAGTTAAATCGGTAATCAGGTATGTTTTCTTTTGTTGGATAACTCGTGTTGGTATGGTTCTTGCTATAGATAATAGTATCTTTGAAAATAGGAGGAGGATTTCCATGACTAAAGTAATTGATTACTGGCATCAACCGTTCACAGAGGAAGGAATGAAGAAAGCGTATATCGATGATCCTGAACAAAATCAGGTTGCTAAATGGTGGCACTTGGACATTAAAGGAAGGACACCCGAAGAATTCATTGCAGATATGGACAAAAATGAGGTAGATAAAGTTCTTATCCCTTCGGGTAAAATTAAATCTTATAATAGGCAGGTTTTGCAGTGGAACTTCCAAACTGAGGATGTCTACAAAATGATCAAAGACCATCCAACACGATTATACGGACTTCATGGAATCAATCCTGAAGAGAGAATGGATGGAGTTCGAGAGTTAGAACGAGCGGTTAAGGAATTTGGTTTCGTGGGCGCACATCTGCACACTTATGGTTTTGGTTTACCCGTTAATGATAAAAGATACTTCCCCTTTTATGCTAAATGTGTAGAACTGGATGTCCCTGTTGTAATGCAAATTGGGCATTCTGCAGAAGCAATGCCCAGTGAAATGGGACGCCCGATCTATCTGGATGAGATTGCCCTCTACTTCCCAGAATTAAAGATTGTCGCTGCGCATACCGGTTGGCCGTGGTGTGAAGAATTAATCGCTATGTCTTGGAAACATCCAAATATCTATATTGGCACCACAGCTCATGGCCCGAAGTATTGGGATAGTAAATTAGTAGCTTTTTTAAATACCAAAGGAAGAGGACTGGGTAAAGTCATGTTTGGTACGGATTTCCCCGTTCTTAACTGGCCTACCTGCATAAAACAAATTGATGCCTTAGAACTAAAACCAGAAGCAAAGAAACAATTGTTGAATGGATGTGCCACTAAAGTCTTTAATTTCAAGGACTAATGGATGAGGTGGTATTTATGAATGCATTTGAATTATTAACGATTGATATTAAAGATCATATTGCGTGCGTAACCCTCAATAGACCTCCTGTCAATGCCTTAAACAATGAGTTGGCTAAGGAGTTGGTCGCGGCATTTCTGGATCTCAAAAACGATCCGGAAGTAAGGGTTGTTGTCATTACAAGTTCACGAAAGGTTTTTGTGGCTGGTGCTGACATCGCTATGATGAAGGGAATTGCAGAAACCAAGAATCTTGGAGAAATGTTGGATTTCGACCGGCGATTGCAGTTTGCCAATTCTATTCTGGAAGATATGCCTAAACCTACTATTGCTGCAATTAACGGTCACTCCATGGGTGGTGGTACTGAGCTGACCCTCTTTTGTGACTTCCGATTTATAGCAGAAACAGCTACGATGGGTTTGCCTGAGATAAATCTCGGCTTATTGCCAGGCGCAGGTGGTATTCAGAAGATTGTTCGAATTATCGGTAGAACGAAGGCACTTCGGTTAATGTTGCAGGGTAAAGCCCTTTCCGCCCAGGAAGCTTTAAATTTGGGTTTAGTCGAAGGCGTTTGCCCGGCGGAAACTCTAATGGACTCAGCCCTGGAACTAGCTCGCGATTTGGCTCAGCGGGCAGCAGTAGCAGTGGCGGAAATTAAAAAGTGTGTCAACGCTGCTCTGGAACTGGAACGAGGTTCTAGTTTGGCCTATGACGTACGTGGTTTAGGTGAGTTGTTTGTGACAGAGGATGCTGGAGAAGGCCTTAAGGCCTTCCTTGAAAAACGAGCGGCGATGTTCAAAGGTTTCTAGCTTACTTAAAGGAGGGAAAAATCCAATGCGTTTAGATGGCAAGAATATAATTGTAACAGGAGCAGGTTCAGGTATTGGCAAGGCAATTGCTTTAATGTGCGCTTCTTACGGTGCAGACGTAAGTACAGCAGACCTAAACACTGAAGCCTTAAAGGTAACCAGTGCAGAGCTCGAAAAGCTGGGGAGCAAGTGTGTTGCAGTGACCACAGATGTTACAAATTTTGAGTCCGTAACAGCGATGGTTAAGCAAACCCAAGACACTCTGGGAGAGATTGACGCTTTAGTGAATTGCGTGGGCTGGGATATCATTGAGCCTTTTTGGAAGAACTTGGTAGAGTATTGGGACAAAGTCATTGATATCAACTATAAATCGGTGGTTTATTGCTCGCGTGCTGTGCTTGACGGCATGATGGAGAAAAAAGCTGGCAAGATTATCAACATTGCCAGTGACGCCGGTAGGGGTGGCAGTAGTGGAGAAACAGTGTACGCTGGGGCCAAAGGAGGAGTAATTGCGTTTACCAAGTCATTGGCTCGTGAGGTTGCTCGCTATAACATCCTGGTGAATTGTATTTGTCCAGGTCCCACCAACACACCACTATACCAAGGACAACCAGAAAAAATGAGACAGGCTTTAGAAAAGGCAATTCCACTAAAACGGGTTGCTGAGCCTGAGGAGGTTGCGGGGGCAGCCGTGTTCTTTGCTTCTGATTTAGCGAGCTTTATTACAGGTCAGATTATCAGTGTAAGTGGAGGATTGACACTTTACGGTTAATAAAACTGTTCGGAGACTTAGGTTTTGCATAAGCAACAAGTGAGGGTTACTCAAAGAAGAACTCTACCCAATACTAACGTAATTGCTGCCTACCAAGCTTAAGTCTCTCTTTTTCACTCGGGATTGTACAATTATTGGTTCACCAAAATTAACGAAATATTTAGATGAATGTGGGGTAAGGTTATTGAATAGCCATTTCGCTGAAATGCCTGGCGAAGAGGGTAAGAGCAAGATTATCCCTCTAGAGCAAGCCGTTAGACAATATATAAAGCCTGGTATGGATTTGCATTTTGCCTTTGCTCATTCGAGAGCTCATGCTGTAGCTATGGAAATCGTACGACAGTTTCGGCAACAGCCTATGCATTTAACGCTAACAGCGACGGGAATATTGGAATACGGAATTATGCTATCGTGGGCTGGGCTTGTTGACAAAATGATTGCGGGGTTTATTGGGGATACTTACCCGTCGCCTGCGCCAAATCGTTTTCTTCAACAGGCTTTTAAAGATAATAAGATCGACTATGAATGTTGGACGAACCTGACGGCTACTTTAGGGCTGTTGGCTGGGGCGCTGCATTTACCATATATTGCTACGAATTCTTTGCTTGGGAGTGGACTGTTGCATGAAAATCCTGAGTCCTTCAGGGTAGTGACTGATCCTTTCTCAGGTAAAGAAACTGCCGTGGTACGCGCTTTAAACCCTGACTTGGCCATTGTTCACGGGTTAGTGGCAGATGCGTATGGTAATACGGTCATTGGTCCCCCTTTTGGTGAAAATATGTGGGGAGCTTACGCTGCCAAACAGGGTGTTATCGTTACAGTAGAAAAGATTGTATCAACCTCTGAAATCCGCAAACTCAGTAATTACGTAAAGGTTCCAGGTCATCTGGTTAAAAGTGTCTCCGTAGTCCTTTTTGGGGCGCACCCTCAAGGGATGTCTGTTGAAGGTATACCCACTTTACAGGATCTTGGCTATAGCGAGGATTATGAAATGCGTCATCAGTTTAGGGCAGCTGCTTCTAGTGCCGAAACGCTTGATTTATGGATGCGAGAATGGGTAATGACTACGACACAACAGTCGTATTTAGAAAAGGTGGGTCATCGTAGGCTGGAAAAATTACGCTATGCGCTGAAGAATAATGAGGCTCCTGCGGATGCTGCTATAGCTACAAATAGGCCTGACATTAATGATGAGGAACCCATAATCAAAAGTGAATTTCTGATGATTAACGCAGCCCGGGTAATTCTGAAAAAAGTTTCTTCTGGTGCTTTTCCCACTCTACTAGCAGGTATAGGGACAGCCCATTTAGCAAGCTGGCTAGCAAAATATCTTGACAAAGAATGCACTTCTCAGTGGGAATTGCTCACTGAAACGGGATTTTACGGTTACTATCCTCAATTAGGTGATCCATATATCTTCAACTACGCCAATATTCCGACGAGTAAAATGCAAACCAACTTTCTGGATGTTCTGGGTTGCATCGTGGGGAGTGATGGCACTCAGTGTCTTGGCCTTCTCGGTGCGGCTCAGGTTGATCAGTTTGGTAATTTCAATTCGACCAAGATTCCCGAGAAGAATCTCTTCTTGACGAGTGGCGGTGGATCAAATGATGTCGCTTCGACTGCAGGTGAAGTAATCATTGTTATTACGCATTCTCCGAAGCGTTTAGTTGATGGGGTTTCATTTGTTACGGGTAACGGGGACAGAGTTCGGGTAATTGTTACGGACAAAGCGATTATGCAGCGTAGTAGTGCAGACGAAACGTTTAAATTAATGGGTTGTTTTGTCCCAGAGGGAAAAAGCTTGGATACGGCTATTCAAGAGGCGCAAGAGACATGTGGATGGGATTTGGAGATTAGTGATAAGGTCATGGTGTTGCCTCCTCCTTCTCGCGAAGAACTGGAGTGTCTACGGGCTATAGACCCGGAAGGAGATATCAGAAAATAAAACGGTAGGACCTGCAGTATTTTTGGCCAGCGCTGTGAACCGGTGTAGAAGTTAATACCGATTGAAAGCTGAGGTTAAGGAAATGAATGACGTAGTCATTGTCGGCGCCGCTAGAACGGCTATTGGGACAATAGGAGGTTCTCTTAAAGACATTCCACCCCAGGAATTGGGTGCTGTTGTGATTCGAGAAGTGATTAGGAGAGCGGGCATGAACGCTGAAGCAGTGGAGGAAGTAATTATGGGCTGGTCACGCCAGACCACAGAGGCTTCTAATATTGCCAGGGTATCTGCGCTCTTAGCAGGAATCTCTGAGACGGCGGCTGCCTTCACAGTTCATAGGCAATGTGCCTCAGGCCTGCAAGCCATCAGTAACGGAGCCCAGCAAATTCAGACAGGGCGGGCTCACGTAATAGTTGCAGGTGGGACTGAGAGTCTAAGCCGGGCACCTTATTACATGAAAAATGCGCGTTTCGGTTACAGAGCAGGGGATGGAGTTCTCGTTGATTCCCTAACGGAAGCAGGACCAGGCAGCCAACCTCAATCCATCTATGGTGCAATCTCGATGGGGGACACAGCAGAGAATGTTGCTGAACAGTTCGAAGTGTCTCGGGCAGACCAGGATGCTTTCGCCTTTCAGAGCCAGCAACGGTATTTAAAGGCGTTTACAGAGGGCAAGTTTAGGGATGAAATCGTGCCTGTAGAAGTAAAGACCCGTAAGGAAACACGTATTTTCGATACAGACGAACAGCCACGGGAAACAAGCCTGGAGAAATTAGCGACTTTAAAATCGCCCTTTCGTAAAAACGGATCCGTTACGGCCGGCAACTCCTGTGGTCGTAACGATGCAGCAGCGGCAGTAGTTCTCATGTCTGAAGCTAAGGCCCGGGAGCTTTCCATTAAGCCTTTGGCCCGTATTATTACCGATGCAGTGGTGGGCGTACCTCCACAAATCATGGGAATCGGTCCTGTCCCAGCAGTATACAAGGCTTTGAAACAAGCCAATTTGACACTGGATGATATCGACCTGATTGAACTCAATGAGGCCTTTGCAGCCCAGTCTCTCGTTGTAATTCGCGAATTAGGCTTGGATGTAAACAAAGTGAATGTTAATGGTGGCGCTATTGCTCTGGGTCATCCCGTCGGGGCCACTGGGACCCGCATAATGACCACTCTTCTGTACGAAATGCGTCGTCGTCATGCGTGCTACGGAATAGCAACGCTTTGTATCGGCGGTGGGCAGGGCATGGCTACTATAATAGAAGCGCTTTATTGAAGCATTGAAGGGATAGGGTTGCTTTGGCGATTTATGAGTTTGAAGGATGTAAGCCCTTGATCGGAAAGGGTAGTTTTATTCACCCTGAAGCAACAATTATTGGCGACGTTATCTTGGGTGAAGGCTGTTATGTAGGCCCAGGGGCCTGTATAAGAGCTGATTGGGGAAAGATTATTATAGGACCAGAGTCCAACATTCAGGACAATTGTGTTATTCACGTATACCCCGGGGAAACTGCACGATTAGGGCCTCGAAGCCATATTGGACATGGAGCAATTCTGCATACGCCAAATTTAGAGGAGCATGTGGTCGTTGGAATGGGAGCAATTATCCTGGATCATAGCAAAATTGGTGAGGGGTGCTGTATCGGGGCAGGTGCAGTGGTCACGGAAAACAGCGTGATTCCGCCATACACATTGGTTGTCGGAGTACCTGCCAAAATAATGGGCAATGTAAATGAAACCATGCAAAAAAGACTTGAGCGAGGAACCGCTCATTATATTGAATTAGCATCGCGCTCTAATGAAAGATTAAAAGAGCTGACAAAGGAAACGCGTTGAGCGGAAAAAGAAAGAACTTTTTTGACTCCTATGATGGAAATGAAACATCTATCATAGGGGTCTTTGTATGACGGGCCCTTCCCCAACCGTCAAACTGTATCAAGTCTTTGAATTGAGAAAATAATAAAGTGGTCGGTATAGGGAGGGGCTAAGTGCCCCTCCCTATACCGACTCAAAAAGATAAGAAGTTTTTCACTTAGAAGGAAGGGAAAGCATCTCTGCCGAAATTATTTAGTTAACTTCATATAACATTGGACTTTGTTTACCAACGGAGCGGGACACTAAATATTCTTATTCCTTAGAGGAAGGGCGGAAGGAAGAGTTTGAGCCATAAAGAAAAGGATTCGCATGAATGGCGAATGGGGTATACTACAGGAAGCTGTGCTGCCGGGGCGACAAAGGCTGCCTGTCTTGTGTTAAAAGATGACCAGCTGAAATTAACGGTTGAAATACCGCTACCGAGTGGGGAACGCTTAAACCTTCCTCTTAAATGGGCGGAAAAGGAGAGCTCCTGGGGCAAAGCGGGGATAATTAAAGATGCCGGAGATGATCCAGATGTGACCCATGGTTTAGAGATCCAGGCTTTCATCAGAGTTCTCTCCGATCAAGGTGTGATCCATATCCGTGGAGGAAAAGGAGTAGGTGTCGTCACCAAAAAAGGGCTCCAAGTGCCCGTGGGCGAAAGCGCGATCAATCCGGTTCCCCAACTGATGATTCGGAAAGCGGTTCGCGAAGTATTTCCTGAAGAAGAAATCGAAGTGGTCATCGAAGTTCCAGAGGGAGAACGCATCGCTCAGAAGACTCTGAATCCAAGGCTGGGGATCGTCAGAGGTATCTCAATCTTAGGAACTACGGGAATCGTGCGGCCCATGTCCGAAGAAGCGTTTAAGAATTCGATTTTGCCTGAGTTAGATCAAGCCATCGCTTATGGGCATCAGACGATCATTTTGACGCCAGGTCATTATGGTTTTAGAACAGCAACCGAGCAATTAAGGATTCCAGCGGAAGCAGTCATTCAAATGAGTAACTTTGTAGGGTTTCTTCTGGAGGAGGCAGCCTATCGCAAGATCGAAAACGTAATTCTGTTGGGACACATTGGTAAGCTCATAAAAGTTGCGGGTGGGATATTTCATACACACAACCACGTCGCGGATGCGCGAATGGAGATTCTAGTGGCTCATGCTGCGCTTCATGGGGTTCCACTGGATCAGTTAAAGAGCATTGCTGAATTTCCGACGGCTGAGGGAGCAGCAACGGAACTCATTTCCTGGGGCGAACAAAGCTTAATGCATGAGCTTGCTTCTTTGGCGAGCCAGCGTGCGATGGACCATGTGCAGGGTCGGTTGAAAGTTGGTACGGTACTGACCTTATTAGATGGAAGTTTCATTGGTTGGGATAAAGCAGCTCATCAATGGATTCAGGAAAGATGGAAGTGGCCTGCAAAATATTGATCAGAAAATTACTTCAATTTATTCTATAAATTGAGAGGATTTTTACGCATGCCCTAGAATTAATCAGTACGAGAATTAAATGAATATGAGAAGTCAAGGTTCCTCTTTGGAGGATGAATAGGGAAGTCGGTGCGATTCCGACGCGGTCCCGCCACTGTAAAACAAGGAGTTTCTTTCGATATACCCACTGGGAAACCGGGAAGGGGAAAGGAACAAAGACTTGAAGCCAGGAGACCTGCCTTGAACATTCACTCAACCTACGAGCGATAGGTGATGTGTTTACTGTGCGTAAGCCATAAACCATAAACTATGATGAGTCGGTCGAGACTCATCTTTTTTTATACTAACAGAAAGTATAAGTTTGGGGCAGATAGCATAAGTGCAACTAAGGCTTCCGCCTGCGCCAGAGGCTTGGCGCAAGCCAAGTTTTCTTTATACTAACAGAAAGTATAAGTTTGGGGCAGATAGCATAAGTGCAACCAGCGGTTTTCGCTTTCGCAAGCTCGGCGAAAGCCGGGTTTTCTTTATTTTCCATTACTTTAGAATATTTGAATATGGAAATAACTTGAATTAGGATACTTAAATAAGGATATATGAAATCTAATTCGGGCAGATGTTTTGAACTGTGGAGGTTGAGGGATGATAAAAGTTATAGGAATTGGCCCAGGAAACAGGGCGTGGTTACCACCTGCTATTGATGAAATTGTCGCGTCATGCGAAGTGTTATTTGGAGGAAAACGCGCGCTCGAACTTTTTCCAGATTTCAATGGACCAAGCGATACTTTATCCGGTAAATTAAGCGATAGTGTCCACAAAATACGTTTAGCTTTAGCTGAGAAAAAGCAGGTAGGCGTCTTGGTGTCCGGGGATCCTGGATTTTATAGTTTTCTTCCGATGCTGAAGCGGGAGTTTCCGGAGACGCAAATTATAGTCTATCCAGGAATCAGTTCAATGCAGTTCGCTTTTGCACGAGCTGGGATGCCCTGGCAAGAAGCCGAATTTTTCAGCGTCCATGGTCGGCCGCTGAGCCGATTGCCGTTAACGTTTCAGAAACCTTTAGCGATTCTGACGGGAGGGGAAAATACCCCCCAAGAGATTGCTGCTTATTATAAGGAGCATGGGCTAAGCTTGAAAATATCTGTGGGAAATCTATTAAGCTATCCAGAAGAAGAGTGGTATACCACCGACGTGCAAACGCTAGCACAAGAGAAGAAAGCATATAACCATGCGGTCGTAATACTCTATCCATCCTCAGTAAAAAACGAGGAAAATCTAACAGAGAATAAATCCGCGGATATTCGGGAGGAAGTTCAGGTTTCAGAAAATTGGAGCTTGGGAATCCCTGATGAGGAGTTTATTCGGGGGAAGGTTCCCCTCACGAAAGCGGAAATTCGGGTTCAGGTTCTCGCTAAAGCGAAGATTAGAGAAACCGATAAAATCTTGGATGTGGGGGCAGGGACAGGCAGCTTGAGTATTGAGGCAGCCCGGTTAGCCCGCCGAGGACTGATTTTTGCAGTGGAAGAAGACAGCGAGGCCCAGGAACTGATTTTATTAAACCAAGCAAAATTCGGGATTACTAACCTGCAACTCATCAGGGGTACAGCTCCTCAGACCTTTGAAAGAATCCCACAAGTCGATGTGTGCCTGATTGGGGGAAGTAACGGTCGACTCAAAGAAATCTTAGAAAAGGCCCCTCTTCGGTCAGGCGGAAGACTTGTTTTAACTGCGGTTACTCTGGAGACGGTGGGGCGGGGGCTAGAACTTCTAAAGGAGCAAGCTTACGAGGAAATCGATGTTATCTCAATCCAGGCTGTTCGCTGGAAGGGGATTAAGGATTTCCATATGGCTCAAGCCATGAACCCTGTGTTCATTATTAGCGCAAGGAAAAAGTAGAGTAAAACGTAGCTTTTCGCGCATCCGTTCACTCGCTTCCGAGGCAGCTCTGCCAACCCTTCTGCTTACTGCAAGTGCGTCGCTCCTGCGCGTCCATGCGCCCGCGACATCAGGCCCTCCATGGCCAAGCCCTCGGCGACGCTGTCCTACGGAAGCTTCGTTCGTCTCAACGCCCCTCCGAAGAAATCGTTCACTCGTACGCGAAAAGCTACAATTCCGGATCCTTACCCAAGTAATGCTTCGAAGCGAGTTACGATTACAGTAAGCGAGGACTATATGTCGAGCAGAAACCAAGCTTGGTCAAAACTGCGCTTACTTAAGCGGGACGAGTCACACGACGTGACTCGCCGACAGTGAGCCAAGGATGGCGAATTTGGAGGGTATCCCGCAGCTTTAATTTAGCAGTTATGCCTTAGCTTGGTCTGCGAGCGTCAGTTCGAGCGTCTGTAACGTAACTCCGCTTGCAAAATCCCACAGCAGAAGGAGAGAAAACGCATGACAATAAAAGGAAAGTTTTATGGAATTGGAGTTGGACCGGGGGATCCTCAACTCATCACTTTAAAAGCGGTTGAGGTGCTTAAACATGTTGATAGTGTTGCCGTGCCGAAATCCCGAATGGATCGAGAAAGTGTGGCTTGGGAGATTGCAAAAGTTCACTGCCCTCTGAATATTCGGTTGATGGAATTGGAAATGCCAATGACGTCTGATGAAGAGGTTCTCCAGGCGGCTTGGCAAAATGCAGCCACACAGATTCTAGATGTTCTGCATACTGGAAAATCCGTAGCTTTTTTAACCTTGGGAGATCCCTCTCTCTATAGTACATATACCTATCTTTTAAACCTATTGAAAAAAGAGCTTACCCCGGGACAAATTGAAACCGTTCCGGGAATCATGGCTATGGCTGCTGCAGCGGCTAAGGTGAATCAGCCCCTAGCTACCGGCGATGAACCGCTTCTTGTCTTGCCGGGGATTGAAGGGGTGGATAAATATCCGGAAATCCCGAATCTGGTCGTGATGAAGGTCTCACGCAACTTACCTGAGGTTCTTCGGAACCTTCGTGAAAGTGGAGGAAGAGCGGTTTTGGCAACTCGAGTCGGGCAAGTAGGGGAAGAGATCCGCGAACTGACGGAGCAGGAAGAAATGGGGAAAGTGGATTATTTGAGCTTAGTGCTGATCAATAGATAAGTGTGAGCTGAAGAGATGAACTGAATCTGTATTGGAGGAGAGAGTTATGGTTGAAAATAATAAAGGCCAAGTCATTTTCATTGGAGCAGGCCCCGGCGATCCGGAACTGCTAACGCTCAAGGGCAAGAGAATCCTTGAAACGGCTGATCGGGTGATCTATGCGGGTTCCCTTGTCAATCCGGAGATTCTGAACTATTGTCGGGACGGAATTCCATTGTATGATAGTGCAGGTTTAACCTTGGAAGATACCCTCCGCTTAATGGTTGAAGGGGTAGAACAAGGGGAAACCGTAGTTAGGCTGCACACGGGGGATCCCAGTGTTTACGGAGCGATCCAGGAACAGATGGAACCTCTCGAGGAACGCGGAATTACTTACTCCGTTATTCCCGGGGTGAGCTCAGTTTTCGCAGCAGCAGCCTCGGTGAAAAAGGAGTTTACCCTTCCTGAAGTTAGTCAGACCGTAATTTTGACGCGTTTGGCTGGGCGTACCCCCGTACCCGAAAGGGAAAGCTTGTCTGAACTCGCTAAGCATCAAGCAAGCATGGCGATTTTCCTGAGTGTGCAAGATATGGGCCGTGTAGTTCAGGAATTGCTGACGGGTTATGCGCCAGAAACGCCTGTAGCAGTGGTTTACAGAGCAAGCTGGGAGGATGAACAGAAAGTTTTCGGAACTCTGGCGACGATCGAAGAGAAGGTTAAGCAGGCTGGAATCAGGAAACAGGCTCAGATTTTAGTAGGGGATTTTCTCAATCCTCATGAAGGATTACGATCTAAACTCTATGACCCTGAATTTACGCATGAATACCGAATGGGGCAGAAGGTATGAAGCCTGAAGCAAGATTAAGGGGTCAAAGTGCTGTCATCGTGCTCACAGATCAGGGTTTGGCAACGGGCGAAAGGATCCTCAGAAGTTTGCGCGAAGGGCAATGTAGTTTTCAGATAGAGGAATCAGAACCTTCGCTTGTTTCTCAGACAGAGCGATCAGAGCTTTGGGTTCATCGGAAATGCCATGTTTCCGAAAGCGGTGAGGAAGAGTATCATACTTTTGAACGGTTGGCGGGGATTCTACCGGATTTATGGACGACGTCCTCTTTACTTATCTTTGTAATGGCGACAGGAATTGTGGTCCGGCAGATTTCCCCTTTCCTTCAAAGTAAGGATCGTGATCCAGCAGTCCTCGTCCTCGATGAAAAAGGACAATTCGTGATCTCCTTGCTCTCTGGTCATCTTGGAGGGGCCAATGCTTGGGCCAGTGAGATCGCCTATCGGATTAATGCCCAACCGGTGATTACGACAGCGACTGATGTTCAAGGCCTGATTGCCCCCGATGAATATGCTCGCAGGCTAGGGTGGATGGTTGAGCCAGTCGAAGGCTTAAAAAATGTAAACCGTTGTCTTCTAGATACAGGGCGTCTTAAGGTTTGGTCGGAGGTCAGCTTGTCCCCGGAGCATCCGTTACGGAAGGATGAACATTACATCTTTGTCAGCGAGGATGAAAAAGAAGATGCTCCGGTTTGGGTGACTCCTTTCCTGATATCTTCCACGAGTGCAGCTAAAACGGTAAACAAGGAAAAGATGAATTTGCCGTGGATTACATTAGTCCCGAGAATCCTGAGTATTGGGATAGGAAGTCGGCGGGGAATTAGCAAAGAACTTATTTTAGAAGCAATCCAGGAGGCTCTGACGGAAATTGGCGCTTCCGAGAAGAGTATCTTCGGGATGTTCAGTATTGATATAAAGCAGCAGGAAGTCGGGATGATTGAAGCGGCACGTGAGTTGGGTGTACCGTTTCGAACCTTTGCAGCAACTGAAATACAGTCTATCGTAGAGCAGCAGGAATTGTCCCGGTCAGAGTATGTAAAAGATAAGATTGGAGTGGATGGGGTATGCGAAGCAGCCAGTCTATTGGGGACGAGGCAAGGGAAGCTGATTCTTCCCAAACAGAAACGGAAAGGTGTCACGGTCGCAATCAGTATGGAAAGATTTTTGTCGTAGGGATTGGACCGGGAAGTCCTGAACATATGTCGGTACGTGCTCAAAAAGTTTGGGAGGAAGTCGATATCGTCGCTGGCTATATCACGTACATAAACCTTGTGCGTCCCTTGATTGGGGATAAGACAGTGGTAGCTACAGGTATGCGTCAGGAAATTGATCGTTGCCGGGAAGTTGTGAAGTTAGCCCAGGATGGACATTCGGTCGCTCTGGTCAGCAGCGGCGACGCTGGGATTTACGGAATGGCTGGGATTTTGATTGAATGTTTGCAAGAAGCGGAGTGCTTAGATCTGCCCTTGGAGATTATACCGGGTGTGACAGCGGCTAATGCCGCGGCTTCCCAGTTGGGAGCACCGCTAATGCATGATTTTGCCGTGATTAGCTTAAGCGATCTTCTTACTCCTTGGAAAGTGATTCTTAAACGGGCTCGTTTGGCAGCTGAAGGAGATTTTGTGCTGGCGATCTATAACCCGAAAAGCAAGGGACGTCAAGGGCAGATTGAAGAGATCCGCAAGCTCCTATTGGAGATTCGTTCACCTGAGACTCCAGTGGGGATCGTTCGCGAAGCACTACGGGGAGAGTCACCGCAAGTTACAATCTCAACGTTGGATAAGTTCACGAGTCTACCGATTGATATGTTGACTACAGTGATTGTCGGAAGTTCGCAGACGCGAGTCATCGGCCCCTATATGGTTACACCGCGAGGATATGTTCTATGAACCTCTTGGTTCTCGCCGGAACAGAGGATGGGCGATGCTTAGCGAGCGAACTCGAGTCCCATGGACATCAGGTTTGGGTTTCGACTTTAACGGAGTACGGAGCGCAGATTGCCGAAGCTCAAGGTCTGCATACTCGTCACGGGGCATTGGATGAAGCAGGACTTTTTAATCTATTTGAGCAAAATTCAATTACGGGCTTGATTGATGCGACCCATCCTTATGCCGAAAAAATCCACGAACTTGCCCGTAGGGTGAGTAAGGAGGCTGAAATTCCCTATTTTCGTTGGGAAAGGCCTAAGATTTCAAGTGAAGATTCTCCACTCATCCATTGGGCGGCCGGATTAGAGGAAGCGGGTAAGTTGGCCTGCCACTTGGGGCAGCGAATTTTCTTGAGTACGGGGAGCAAGAATTTAAAAGATTGGTTGGAAGTACAGGGGTTTAAGAAGCGAGAAATTTTCGTACGAGTCTTGCCGAAGGCTGAAGTGTTACGTCAGTGTGAAGCTCTCGGATTTAAACCGTACCAGATCATTGCTGCCCAGGGACCTTTTAGCCAACGCTTTAATGAAGCGCTTTGGGAGCAACTTAAAATTGATGTCGTTATCACCAAGGAGAGCGGTCAGGTCGGAGGAACGGAAGAAAAGATTAAGGCCTGTCTTAAATTAGAGATCCCGATCATAGTTTTAGAGCGCCCCCAAAGTGAGAAATTAGAACCTGTGGAAACAATAGAGGAATTTTTGCAAAGGGTGGAGGAGTTTAAATGAATACAGAAATTATACTTCTCGGGCATGGAAGCCGGCGGAAGGAAGCCAATGAAAGTTTACTGGAAGTTGGCCAGAAAGTGAGCGAAATCTTAGACCGTGAGGTTACACCAGCGTTTATGGCTCACTGGGAACCGAGTCTGCCAGAAACCGTTGAGGCGAAAGTTACGGCGGGTGCCCAGAAAATTATCATCATGCCTTTATTCCTTTTTCGAGGAATGCATGTGACAGTGGATATCCATGAGGAAGTTCGTGAAATTCAGGAAAAATACCCGGAAGTGGAGATTGTCTTTACATCTGAACTGGGTGCGGATGATTCAATTGCCTTCTTAGCGAGTTTGCGGATCAAGGAGGCTTTAGGGGTATGAATAATTTCTTAACGGATCCGGCCCAAATCGAACGCGATAGCATGTCCTTCATCCATCAAAATCTGCAACGGGTGTGGAACGCACAAGAGCTAAAAGTCGTAGAGCGGTTGATTCACACGAGCGGAGATTTAGGGCTGGAGCCTGCGATCGCTATTCATGAACGCGCTATCGAAGTAGGACTTCACGCTTTGAATCAAGGGGCTTCAGTGATTACCGATGTGGAAATGGTACGGGCAGGCATTGCCAAAAAGGCCCTAGCAGAATTAGGCGGGAGCGCGGAATGTTTTTTAGGGGATCCACGTATTCCCCAAAAAGCGGCTGAATGGGGGCTTACCCGGACGATGACTGCTCTCCGGCTGAATAAAGAACGTTTGCGGGGAGCGATTGTTGCCGTAGGTAATGCACCGACTGCCTTGATCGAGGTATTGGAGCTTGCCCAAGATCCGGAATACCGTCCGGCCTTGATTATCGGGATTCCTGTGGGCTTTGTCGGAGCGAAGGAATCGAAGGATCTGCTTTGGCAAAAACAGGAGTTTCCCTCGATAACGGTTTTGGGAACCCGTGGTGGGAGCCCGCTTGCGGCAACGGTTGTGAATGCGTTGATTTACTTGGCTGTCGGGCGGACGCTGTAGGGTTGTGCAGTAGGTTTTGCAAGCGGAGTTACGTTACAGACGCTTGGACGTACGCTCGCAGACCAAGCTAAGGGTATAACTGCTTGATGCAAGCTGCGGGATCCCCTCCCAATTCGCCGCGCAGAGCTGCTATGCCGTCCATGGCGCACTCTGCACTAGGCACGTCCTGTGCCGTCGCCTTGGCTCACAGTCGGCGAGCCACATCGTGTGACTCGTCCCGCTAAAGGAAGCGCAGTTTTGCCCAAGCTTGGTATCTGCTCGCGTAGAGTCCTCGCTTACTGTAATCGTAACTCGCTTCGAAGAGTGGACTGGGCAAAGACCCGAAAGCTACATTACTGGCTCTTCAACGCTATAACCATAGCGGCTTATAGGAATAACTGACATCTTGGAGGTGATTAATCATGAATAATGAAGCCATAGAAGCTGATTACCAGCAACCGCTAAAGCCAGGTCGTGCAGCTCGTCTGATGGTTCAAGGGACGTCTTCAAATGTGGGCAAAAGCGTTTTAGCGGCGGCCTTCTGCCGGATTTTCTATCAGGAAGGGTATCAGGTTAGTCCCTTTAAAGCCCAGAATATGGCCCTCAACTCTTTCATCACAATCTCAGGCGGAGAAATGGGCCGGGCCCAGGTTGTCCAAGCTCAAGCAGCTGGGGTAGAACCTGATGTGCGGATGAACCCCATTCTCCTCAAACCGACTGGTCATACGGGTTCTCAAGTCGTGATCATGGGGAAATCGCAGGGGATGATGTCTGCTCTGAGCTACCACGGGGAATATCAGAGAAAGACCTGGCCAGTGGTACAAGAGGCCCTTCATGCTCTTCTGCAGGAAAATGAAGTCGTTATTATTGAAGGCGCGGGAAGCCCAGCGGAAGTCAATCTTAAACAGAATGATATTGTTAATATGAGGGTTGCGCTTGAGGGACAAGTTCCGGTGCTTTTAGTTGCGGATATTGATCGGGGCGGAGCTCTTGCTGCAGTTGTTGGTACCTTGGAATTGTTAGAGCCGGAAGAACGACTGATGGTTCGCGGGATTATTCTTAACAAGTTCCGTGGGGAACTCGCACTTCTTCAGCCTGCACTTGACTTTTTAGAACAAAAGACTGGGATTCCGGTAGTTGGAGTGGTCCCTTATTTTAATCACTTTCGAATTCCTGAGGAAGATTCAGTTGTGCTGGAGGAACTGGGGACTCAGGGAGAAAAGGTCGACAAAAGTGGAGCTAATGAACCCCGGTTAGATATTGCGGTCATTCGCCTGCCTTATCTTTCAAACTTCACGGATTTTGATCCTTTAGAAGATGAGCCAGATGTGGCTTTACGTTATGTGAAAAGCGTTGAAGAATGGGGAAATCCGGATTTAGTCATTGTTCCGGGGAGTAAAAATACGTTGGCTGATCTCCGTTTTCTCTGGGAGAATGGGTTGGCGGAAAAACTCCAAGGCTCCTGGAAAGACGAAGTTCCTCTGATTGGGATTTGCGGCGGCTATCAAATGCTAGGGCGGGTCGTTCGGGATCCTCTGCATACGGAGTCAGAGCTTGAGGAAATTGAGGGCTTGGGAATTTTACCCCTCGAGACAGAGTTCGCATTGGCAAAGCATACCGTTCAGAGCCGAGGAACCGTGCTCGCAGGGCCCCTTTTTCTCCAAAAATGTCTGGGCGAGGCGATCCAGGGCTACGAAATTCATATGGGCCGTTCCTTTGTTGAGGGGGATACACTTTTCGAGATTCAGGGTCAGGATACAACCTATGGAGATGGTGTCCAGGCTGGAAGTGCTATCGGAACGTATTTGCATGGGCTTTTTGATAATGATTCTTTACGAACAGCCTTGCTTGAGTGGCTCTGGGAAAGAAGACGAGAGAAACGTTCGGTTACGAGCTCTCCCTCGCAGGCTGCAATTCGGGAACAGGCGTTTAATGAGCTCGCCGAGCTTGTTCGCAAGAGTGTTGACATGGAAAAGATTCGTCAAATCATGGGACTTGAAAGTGAGTGTTTGGCGTGATCACTCCCGCACCTTTGACCTACCTCTTCGGTTTTGTCTTGGACCAGATCATAGGGGATCCTCGAGGATGGCCGCATCCTGTTGTTGAGATGGGAAAAGTCATTTCCTGGGCGGAGAAACATTTGAATCAAGGAACACGTCAATTTCGGCATCTCAGCGGAGCGTTGCTTACAATTTTTCTTGTAAGTATTAGTTGGCTCTTGACAGCGGGAATTATGGGGGGGGCAACTCGAATTCATCCTCTGCTAGGAATTGGGTTAGAAGTCGTGCTTTTTGCTTCCACTCTCGCCAGCAAGTCCCTGTTAGATGCCGGTAAAACGGTCCTGGCGCCATTGCGGCAAGGCAATCTTCCCGAAGCACGCCAGAAACTGGGGTGGTTTGTCAGCCGAGATACTCGTAACCTTTCCGAGGCGGAGATAGTCCGAGGAACGGTGGAGACTTTAGCGGAGAATTTTGTGGATGGAATTCTGTCTCCCCTTTTTTACATGACTATTGGCGGAGCACCCCTGGCGATGGCCTTTAAGGCTGTGAGCACACTCGATTCAATGATTGGGTATCGGAATGAACGTTATCACGATTTTGGTTGGTTTGCGGCACGCACGGATGACTTGGCCAACTATATTCCCGCCAGACTTGCGGTAGGAATTCTGCTTTTAACGGGAGGGTTGAAAAGATTGCCCGTCCGCCACGCTTATCAGATCTGGAAACGGGATGCCAAGGCTCACCCGAGCCCGAACGGTGGAAACCCGGAAAGCATTGTCGCAGGATTACTGGGAGTCCGTTTAGGGGGAATCAATATCTATCACGGGAAATCTCACCACCGAGCAGAGATGGGGGATCCCTTGCATGAATTAACCTGGAGAGATATTTTGGTTTGTGAAAGCCTAGTCCGATGGGCTACTTGGCTTGCTTGTGGGATATTCTGGGGAGTTCTCGTAGCTCTTAATTCAGTGATATAAGTTAAACACACATTATGCCTTTAGAGTTTGGCGGAGAGGAGGGGTGAATCATGAATATTCCACGTGTCGTGATTGCCGGAACCCATAGTGGAGTGGGCAAGACAACTTTGGCGACAGGAATTATGTCCGTCTTAACTAGCCGGAAACATCCTGTGCAAGGTTATAAAATCGGGCCCGATTATATCGATCCCACGTTCCATGCCTTAGCCACGGGTAGACCCTCGCGCAACCTAGATCGTTGGCTGCTTGGAGAACACCTCACTTCTGTTTTCGCTCGGACGGCGGCAAATCAATGGGCTGTCATCGAGGGAGTGATGGGGCTTTTTGATGGCATGTCCGGAACGCAGGGCTTCGGAAGTACTGCCGATGTGGCGAAACAACTGCAGGCGCCGGTGATCCTGGTGATCGATGCCATCAATATGTCTCGTAGTGTGGCCGCCTTGGTTCAGGGGTTTTGTACCTTTGACCCGCAGGTGAAGATTCGTGGGGTCATCTTGAACCGGGTTAAATCCAATGCTCAAGAGGAATTATTGAGAGAAGCGATGGCTGAGATTAATGTTCCTGTTTTGGGAGCCGTCCCTAAGGAAGAGTCCTTACATCTTCCAGAGCGGCATTTAGGGTTAGTCCCCTCCCAGGAACGGAAATTTCAAGAAACCTTTTGGGAAGATCTTAACCGTGTGATAACAGCCTACCTTGATCTTGAACAACTGGAACAGGTGATGTTGCAGGCAGAAGATTTTTCTGATGAATCCATCAACAATTCTGTAAATAAGCTTCAAACTAGAAAAGCAGTGGAAAATAAAAATCCTTTCCTCGGAAAAACAGGGGTAGAAGTCCAAGATTTTCGTCCTCGCTTGGGGATTGCCTCGGACGAAGCCTTTACGTTCTATTATCAAGACGCTTTGGAAAAGGCGGAAGAGTTAGGATTTGTGCTCGTTCCCTTCAGCCCCTTACACGATTCAGTCCTGCCTGAGGATTTAGCAGGAATTTTCCTCGGCGGAGGTTTTCCTGAACTGCATCTTGAGCAGTTGAGCCAAAATCAGACCTTTATCCAATCCTTGGCTGAGCTTGCGCGTGAAGGTAAAGGAATTTATGCTGAATGTGGCGGCTATATGTATCTAAGTCAAGCGATTACCGATTTCGAAGGTAGACGTTTTCCGATGGCTTCGTTAATTCCTGAAGAGGCTGAGATGATGTCCCGGTTGCAAGGAATGGGTTATCGGTCTGGGGTTATGACTCGAGATAACTTTTTGGGCCAGGCGGGGACAACGGTACATGGACATGAATTTCACTATTCACGGGTTCAATTCAAGGGGAAATCTGAAGCTGAAGATCACTCTGCCTGGCAGTTGTTTAAAGCAGGACAGCTTAAGCAGATGGAAGGATATGCCCGACAAAATATTTTTGGATCTTATCTTCATATCAACTTTGCAGGCCATCCTGAACTCTTGGATCACTGGAAGAACTGGATTCAGGACAGAGGAGTTCGACGATGATTCGGGTGTATACGGGAGAGGGCAAAGGAAAAACAACTTCGGCAATCGGTCAGGCTTTAATCGCTTCTTCCCGTGGAGCGAAAATTCTGATCCTCCAATTTCTCAAAGGAAGCACTTATATGGGAGAACTCTATGGCTTAAACCGCCTGGGGATACCCCTTGTACAATTTGGTGTCGGGTGCAAATGGGCAGGGATGATTCGTACGGGTCTTAGACATTGTACTGGGTGCGGAGAATGTTTCCGGAAGAATCGTGATCCTGAGTTCGCACTTCCACTAGTACGGGAAGGTTTAACCTTTTTAAAGGAGCAGGTCCAAAGTTCTCACTACGAAATGATTATTCTAGATGAAGTCAGTCATGCGCTAAACCGTGGGTTCTTACCATCAGATGAACTCCGAAGCATCCTTCAATCTGCTCCTGCAATCGACTGGATCTTAACGGGGCGAAATTTTCCGCAGGAATGGTTAGGGGAGGTCGATGAGTGGTGGGAACTGAAAGCGGTGAAACATCCCTTTCAAGAAGGTATTCGGAGTCGCAGGGGGATTGAATATTAATGAGTTCTTATTATGGTCGAGCCCGTTGCCCAGGTACCTGTGGAGAGTGGATTCAAGGAGCAAAAGAGGGGACCCCTTTTCTGATTGATTGCCCGGTTGATCGCTATGTCGAAGTCGAAACACGCTGTGTTAGGCTTCCCCAGAAAGCGGGAAAGAGGGGCTCATGGCAGTTACCTGCTCATAAAAGGAAAACCGAAAAAGCTTTAGCCCTTCTGGCTGAACGATTTGACTTCAAGTGTGAGGGCAGGGTGAATTTCTGTTCTGAGCTTCCAGTAGGTAAAGGCATGGCAAGCTCAACGGCCGATCTTTCAGCAGTAATGGCAGCAGCACTCAGTTCCTTGGGAATATCTTGGGAACCTGTAGATCTGGCTCGTATCGCCTTAGCGATCGAACCCTCTGATCCGGTGATGTTTCCCGGCCTTACAGAATTCGCGCATCAGGATGGAAAATACATTCGGAAAATCGGAGCCAATGTGCCAGCGCAACTGTTGGTTCTCGATTGGGGAGGAACACTTGATACTCAATCTTTTAATGCCCGCTCTGAGCTGAATGTTCATTATCGAAAAAATGAAGGAAGGATTCAGAAGGCTTTAACCATTTTCGATGAGGGCATAGCTCATTCCGATTTAGAGAAACTGGCTTATGCCGGGACAATCAGTGCCCAGTGTAATCAAGAGATCAATCCCAAGCCTTATGCCGCAGAACTCCTTCATTTGGTGCAACAGATTGGCGGCTTAGGGATGATTACCGCTCACAGTGGGACTTTACTGGCAGGGGTCTTCCCTCCAAACCTATCGGTGCTCCAGAAAAAGGAGATTTTAGAAAACATTCGTTTCCACTTTAATCCGGTCAATATCGAATGGATGGAAACGCGCAATGGTGGGATTCAAAGCTTCTCAACCGAGGGCGAGTGGGAAGACACAAAGCTGGAACAAAAAGGGGGGGATACGAATGCATGGGGGCAACTTACGCGCAGCTCAGGAGAGATACGGTAGAGAAAAATTTATCGATCTATCGGCTAATATCAATCCTTTTGGACCGCCAGCAGGTGTTTGGCAGTGTCTAAAAAGAGCTTTACCCGAAATCACGCATTATCCCGATCCAGAATACAAGCGTCTTACTTCAAAATTAGCCCAGCAATTCGAACTCTCACCCGAGCAAATTTTGGTCGGAAATGGGGCAGGAGAACTTCTTTTTAGTCTGACGCTAGCTTTGCAGCCAAAAAGAGTATTGATTCCTGTACCCAGCTTCGGTGAATATCAGCGCGCAGCCCAGGCTGTAAATGCAGAAATACGCTATTTAACTTTAGGCGTTCAAGGATGGAATAGCTTACCCGGTGTGGAAACATCTGAAGAACGCGAAGAATTTATATCATTATGGCAAAATGCTCTGACCGGCTGTGATCTAGTCTATCTTAATTCACCTCATAATCCGACGGGTAGTTTAATGGGGCCAGAACAATTTAAGCTGATCCTTCAAATCGCGGAAACGTTAAACTGTTGGGTTTTCTTTGATGAGTCTTTCTATGAGTTTTTGAGTGAGAATCATCGTTGGACAGCTAAAACCTTTCTTCAGGAGCATCATCAACTGGTTGTCCTATATTCGATGACCAAGTTTTTTTCCTTACCGGGGATTCGGTTGGGGGCACTTTTTGCTCACCCTGAAACCCTAGATTACGTACGAAAGTTTAGAGATCCCTGGTCTGTCAATGTATTGGCCGAAGAAGCGGGAAGAGAGGTATTAAGGGATTCTGCCTTTCCCGATGAAGTTCGTCAGAAGTTGAACGAGAGCAGGGACTTTTTCTATAATCAGTTTCAGAATGCTTCATTGGCACATTTAACTTTACATTCAACATTTGTCAACTTTGCCTTGATCGAAGTGCAGGATCGGACTGCGGCCGAAGTTGTGGAGAAACTAGGGGCACTGGGGATTCTGGTCCGTAATTGTGATAACTTCCAAGGGCTGGAGGGTCAGTATATTCGGGTGGCCATCAAGGATAAGTTGAGTATGCAGCAATTGATCGAAGGTCTACAGACTGTGTTTAGCCTTTAAGGTATCAGAAGGGAGGAGATTGAGAGAACGGCCTACCAGAATATTTCTAAAGAGGGCGAATAAATGGATAAATTCTAGGAACAGGTGATATCTGTTTAGAGGAGTGGATACCATGAATTATGAGAATAACGACCGCATCAAAGGTGGAATTCTCGGGGTGATCGTGGGGGATGCGTTGGGATTACCTGCAGTCCTGCAGTCCGCTAATTTTAAGGAGACCTTGCTTAAAGCCGTTAATCTTGGCGAAGATGCAGACACGGTCGGGGCAGTTACGGGGGATGCACAAAGGATGGGAAAAGGTGTTGATCAACTTATGAGGTCAATGCATTTTCCTTTTTTAGTATTTATGTTTGAGTTCGAATATGCACAAGTCTCGGAAAATTATAGAATTTTTAAATAAAGGCTTATATAAAGATTGACAATTAGAATTAAAATAAATAAAATGTAAGTGTAATACTAAATATTAATTTAAAATTATTTTATGAAGAAAAGAGGCGATCAGATGCTGGATTTATTTTCCCCTCCTTGATACCCCATGCACAAGGGTAGATCTCAACGAATACATAGATAAAACTTTAGTAATCTAAAGATAGGAGGACATTGAATGAGTCAGTTGATCTTAGCCAGATTGCAATTTGCTGTGACGACATCGTATCATTTCCTCTTTGTACCACTTACGCTCGGATTATCCGTTCTGGTAGCTATTATGGAAACCATGTATGTTCGATCAGGAGACGAAACCTACAAGAAGATGACAAAATTCTGGGGTAAACTTTTTCTCATCAATTTCGCTGTCGGTGTTGTAACAGGTCTGGTCCAGGAATTCCAGTTTGGCATGAACTGGTCTGAGTATTCTCGGTTCATGGGAGATATCTTCGGTGCACCTCTGGCGATTGAGGCGCTATTAGCTTTCTTTTTGGAATCAACCTTTCTCGGCCTCTGGGTTTTTGGTTGGGAGAAACTCCCTAAGAAAATCCATGCCTTATGCATTTGGCTGGTTGCTATTGCTAGTAATATGTCAGCCTTGTGGATTTTAATTGCCAACTCCTTTATGCAAGAACCAGTCGGTTATGTTTTGCGCAATGGCCGTGCCGAAATGGAGAGTTTCCTTGCCTTGATCACGAATCCACACGTCTTCTATCAGTTCCCGCATACCGTGTTGAGTGGTTTCACCACAGCAGCTTTTTTCGTCCTCGGTATTAGTGCTTATCATCTACTTAAGAAAAATTCTCCGGAAGTTTTCCGTCGATCTTTTAAAATAGCGATTATTTTCGGCGCAATTAGCGTTTTTGGTGTAGCTGGAATTGGACATTTACAAGGGATTCATCTCGTTCAGGCCCAACCGATGAAAATGGCTGCGGTCGAAGCGCACTGGGATACGGAGCAGCCGGCTGGTTTTAATGTTGTCGCTTCAATTGATGAACAAGGTCAGAAGAACAACTTCGAGCTTAAAATCCCGGGTGTATTAAGTTTTCTTTCTTATAACAATTTCACAGCAGAAGTGAAAGGAATTAAAGAACTTCAGGCAGCTGATGTCCAAAAATACGGCCCCGGTGATTATGTACCCTCAGTAACACCGCTTTTTTGGAGCTTCCGGATCATGGTGGGGATAGGAAGCTTAATGGTTTTACTCGTTTTGCTCGGACTCTACTTTTGGAAGACTCAACGTTTTGAACAGAAGACATGGTTCTTAAAAGTACTTCTCTGGTCAATCCCCCTGCCTTATATTGCAAGTACGACGGGGTGGTTCATGGCGGAGTCGGGAAGGCAGCCTTGGATTGTCTATGGCTTGCAAAAGACGGCATCAGGTGTTTCCACAGTCGTTCCAGCCGGTCAGGTTCTAACGACATTGATTGCCTTTACGCTGATCTATGGGGTCTTAGCCGTAGCGGATGTATATCTTCTCGTGAAATTTGTGAAACAAGGCCCGGATGGAGTGGCGACTGAGTCGGCTGACAATGTGGCGAAGGGGGCATCCTTATGGACTTAAACATTTTGTGGTTTATTTTAATTATGGTGCTTTTTGCCGGGTTCTTTTTCCTGGAAGGGTTTGACTTTGGCGTGGGCATCTTACTTCCGTTCCTAGGTAAAAACGACACCGAACGCCGCATTTTAATCAACACGATTGGACCGGTCTGGGATGGCAATGAAGTTTGGATGATCACTGCTGGTGGCGCATTATTTGCCGCTTTTCCAAACTGGTATGCTACTTTGTTTAGTGGATTCTACCTGCCACTTTTCCTGATCCTTGTCGCACTGATTGTTCGCGGAGTGGCTTTTGAATTTAGAAGCTCGGACCGAAGTCCTCAATGGCGAAATTTTTGGGACTGGATGATCTTTATCGGCAGTGCTTTGTCGGCGATCCTTTGGGGTGTTGCTGGCGCTGATTTGTTACGCGGAGTCCCGATTGACGCGAAGATGCAATTTGCCGGAAACTTCTTTGATCTTGTCTCTCCTTATGCTATCTTAGGGGGAGTATCGACTTTCCTTTTGTTCACGCTTCATGGAGCACTCTACTTAAGCCTTAAGACCGAAGGGGAAATACTCCAAAAAGTACAGAAGGCGGCCAAGAAAATTGGGGTAGTGACGGTCCTTGCCGTCGTCGTTTTTGCGGTAATGACCTTTTTCGAGACGGATCTTTTGGCGAATAACGGCGCTACAATTGTCCTACTGGCGTGTGCTCTAGCCCTAGTCTTGGCTAATATTATGGCACGGAGCGGAAAAAGCGGCTGGGCATTCATTTCGAGTGCGTTAACGATTGTCTTCCTAACGGTTTCCATTTTCTGGGGACTTTTCCCCCGGGTTATGGTTTCGAGCCTGAACCCGGAATGGAGTTTAACCATTTATAACGCATCATCAAATCCGTATACCCTGAAAATCCTGACGATTGTCGCGTTAACGATGGTTCCGATTGTCCTGGCCTATCAAGCCTGGACCTACTGGATATTCCGGAAGAGGATTACCTCGAAAGATTTACACTATTAAGCAGGACAGAAGAGGTAAGAAAAAATTCAAGCGAGTTAGGGCAAGTCACAACTTGCCCTTTTTTCGCATTTCTGCGAGGATAATGGGTGCTTCATGGAGAATAAATATTACCGAGCAAAGGACACAGTTAGCCAATCGGATAAAGGAAACTCTTTTCTTAGAATTAGGGGATGAAGATATGATCGATAAACGGCTCCTGCATGAATCACGTCGCGTTTCGAATTTTCTCATGATAACTATCGGACTTGGGGTTGCCATAGCAGGGTTGGCTGTTGTCCAGGCTCGTGCTTTTTCCCATATTGTGGCCGAGGTTTTTCTCCAGGGGGCGATGTTACCTCAAGTTTGGAACTCACTCATGTGGATATTAGGAATTTTGGTGGTCCGAGGCATCGTACAGTGGTTTAGCGAAGTTACAGCCCATGAAGCGGCGATCAGGATTAAGGAAAACTTGAGGGAACGTTTCCTAAAAACGTTAATCCAATTAGGTCCCCTTTATGCTCGGGGGGAACGGGCGGGGGAATTGGTGAACACGGCAATCGAAGGGATCGAAGCTTTAGAGGATTATTTTGCGCGTTATTTACCCCAACTTGCTTTAGCGGGTTTAATTCCGCTTTTTATTCTCTTTTATGTTTTCCCCTTAGATTATGAATCCGGGATGATCCTCCTCTTAACCGGCCCGCTGATTCCAGTTTTTATGATGCTGATTGGTAAACTCGCCGAAAAGAAGTCCTTGCAGCAATGGCGAGCCCTAAGTTGGATGAGTGCTCATTTTCTGGATATGCTCCAGGGATTAGCCACTCTGAAGGTCTTTGGTCGCAGCCAAGATCAAGCCCGCGTTATTGGGAGGGTGAGCGATTCTTTTCGGCGGACAACCCTAAGTGTCTTACGGATTGCTTTTTTATCAGCCTTGGTTTTGGAATTCATGGCGACAATCAGTACAGCTCTTGTAGCAGTTGCTTTAGGGTTAAGGCTGGTCTATGGCAAGATTTCCTTTGAGGAGGCCCTTTTTCTGCTGGTCATAGCTCCAGAATTCTATCAGCCCTTACGGAATTTAGGCTTGCAGTTCCATGCGAGTCTTTCGGGAGTAAATGCAGCTAACCGGATCTATGAGGTTCTGAATCAAGTTGAGAATCTAGAAGGCGATGTGCTTCATCAAGAGATGGAATCAAATATGTCCATAACGGGGATCCCCAAAGATTTGACCTTGTCGTTTAAACAGGTTTCTCTCGTCTACGCAGCGAAGGAAGCTCCAGCCCTTGATGACCTTAGCTTCGATGTCCGTTCGGGCGAACGCGTGGCGCTCGTTGGTCCGAGTGGTGCTGGCAAAAGTTCGGCTTTTTCACTACTTATGCGCTTTATTGAACCGACAAAGGGTGAAATCTTGATCTCGGGAATCCCGCTCGGGCAATTCCCTCCTGCCCAGTGGCGCTCGCATATCGCTTATTTGTCCCAACAGCCGTATCTCTTCTCAGGCACGATCGAAGAGAATATCCGTTTGGCTCGTCCAGAGGCTCTGGATTCTGAGGTGAAAGAGGCGGCGCAAAAGGCAGCAGCCCATGATTTTATTGTCAGCTTTCCCCAAGGGTATCAGACCTTGGTGGGAGAAGGAGGAGCCAGCTTAAGCGGAGGTCAAGCTCAACGGATTGCGATTGCTCGGGCTTTCTTGAAAAATGCCTCGTTGTTGCTTTTGGATGAAGCGACAGAAGGGTTAGACGCTGAGAGTGAGTCTGTCATTCAAAACTCTTTGACGGAGTTGATGGCAGGACGAACAGTGCTGATGATCGCACATCGCATGAATACAGTCTGTCAGGCCGACCGAATTCTCGTTCTTGATCAAGGAAAAATTGTGGAAACAGGATCACATCAGGAATTGGTACAGCAACAAGGACTTTATTCCCGTTTTGTCCAGGAATACCGAGGTGTGACAGAATGAAAGGACTTACGTTTTTACTTCGGCAGATGGCTCCTTATAAAGGGCGTATTTTGCTAGCGCTTCTTTTAAGCGCGCTGACGATTTCCAGTCATATTGGCTTGATGGCAACAGCAGCCTATCTTTTGGCCAGAGCAGCTCTTCATCCTGCCGTCATGGATTTAATGCAGGTAATTGTTGGCGTGCGCTTTTTTGGGATTGCTCGAGCCGTGTTCCGTTATTGTGAACGTTATGTTTCTCATGATGTAACCTTCCGCATCCTAAGCCGGATTAGAGTCAGTGTTTATGAAGCGATTGAACCCTTAGCACCAGCACGACTAATGTTTATCAAGAGTGGGGATTTACTCAGCCGAATTGTTGGGGATGTAGAAATCCAGAAAGATCTCTATTTGCGAGTGCTCGCTCCCCCCTTAGTTGCTTTCCTAGTCTTGTTAGGGTTTGGTTTATTTTTGGCACCCTTCGACCGGAGAATGCCCCTTATCCTTGCTGCGCTTTTTTTAATCGGGGGAGTTGGAATTCCTTTTATTATTAAGGCTCTAGGTCAAAGAGCGGGAGAGCGTAAGCTTAAGGAAAAAGTCCAACTTCAAATCCAGACGCTTGATCTCATCCAGGGGATGACAGAACTGCTTTCCTTTGGACAAGAAGCGGTGTACCTGGAAAAATTCCAAGCCACCCAAAAAAGCTATAGTTTAGCGCAAAGAAGTTATGCTCGCTTATCAGGGCTATCAGGGGCAGCTCTGGGAATGGTTTCTAATTTGGGAATGTGGCTGGTGCTTGTCTTAGGGATAACCCTTGTCAGACAAGGAAAACTCGATGGGGTCTATCTCGGGATGCTTGCGCTGGGAGTCTTAAGCAGCTTTGAGGCGATTCAGGCGTTACCGATGTCCTTACAAAACCTTGAGGAAAATCGTGCAGCTGCGGATCGTTTGTGGGAGTTGAAGGAATTAAAGCCAGAAGTTGAGGAAACTTTTCCCGCTCTTTCTTCCTCATATACTTGGGATTCTTCTCCCTGCTTGGAAATTTCGCATCTCAGTTTTCGTTATACAAAAAATGATCCCTATGTTTTGAAGAATCTCTCCTTTGAAGTACCCCTGAAAGGAAAGCTAGGAATCGTTGGCCCAAGTGGCGCAGGCAAGAGCAGTCTCGTTAATCTCTTTCTGAGGTATTGGGATTACCATGAGGGAAGTATAAAATTGGGTGGCAAGGAACTCAAGTCCTTGAATTCGGAGGAGGTACGGCAGCTTTTGGGGGTGGTGACGCAGAAAACCCATCTTTTTAATGCTACGGTTAAGGAAAATCTCTTACTGGCCAAACCTCAGGCAACGGATAAAGAATTATATGAAGCCTGCCGCAAGGCTAAAATCCATGACTATATTCTGTCCCTGCCGCAAGGGTATGAAAGCATGATCGGGGAAGAAGGACTTAAACTCTCGGGCGGACAACGGCAACGCTTGGCGATTGCTCGAGTGATATTAAAAGACGCCCCAATTCTGATTTTGGATGAAGCCACGACAGGGCTTGATCCAGTGACAGAACGGGACGTTATGCAGGAAATGCTTAATTTAATGAAGAATCGGACAGTCTTAGTCATCTCGCATCATCTACCGATTGTGCAAAACTTGGATGAAATTGTCGTCATAAATGAGGGGGAAATCGTGGAACAGGGAACACATCAGGAACTCCTAAACGCGGGAAAGCTTTATACAAGATTATGGGAACGGGCGGATATTTTTAAATCGTGGGAATACGTATTGTAATTTTCAAGACTTTGGGCGGGGAGTACTTGTTTCTGCTAAAGCGTATCCTTTACGGTTCAAGGAAATGATCGCACCGATTAAGGCAAGTGCTGCTCCAACGAAGAGAACCGTATGATAAGCAATCAGAAACGATGACGTTTGTTGGGCGGAGGTTGCATTTCCGATGCCGCGCAAAGCAGCGGCTTGCCGATTTTCAAAAAGCGTGACGGATAAGGCAATCCCCACAACCATTCCTAAATTCCGGACCAAAGCATTGATTCCTCCTGCTAAGCCCAGTTTCGGTTTCGGAACAGAACTCATGACACTGCTGTTATTCGGAGATTGGAACAGGCTAGACCCAAGCCCTATGAGGAGCGGGCCAGGAAAAATCTGCAAAGCAGTTGAAGTGGCACTCACGCTTGTGAGGTAAAATAGGCCGAGCGCGGTAATGAGTAAGCCACTCGTTGTTAAAGCAACAGGGCCGATGCGATCTGAGACATGACCGCTTATTGGGGCAACAAAAATCATGACAATCGGGAAAACAGACATCATTAATCCAACGTGCAGGGGTTGGTAATTAAGAACGTGTTGCAAGTAAAAGGGCATGAGCATCGTATTCGTAAACAGGGCTGCGAAGGAGAGAAAGCCGGAAAGGTTCCCGATTAGAAAGGGGCGGTTCCGAAAGAGAGAAAGATCGATCATCGGGTGGGATACCTTGGTTTCCCAGCGGAGAAACAGACTTAGAAGGAGAATTCCAAGGAAGAGCCCGAGAAGAATGACAGGGGATGTCCATCCCCTGTCTTGACCGTTATTGATCGCAAATAAGAGACTTAGCATTCCCAAGGTAAAAAAGATGGCTCCCAGGATATCGAAGGTTTCCTCTCCCCGTTGGGGTTTATCCTTGGGCAGGACCATTTGAGCGGCAAGATAACCTAGGATACCAATGGGTAAGTTGATCCAAAAAATTGAACGCCAACCAGTGAAACTAATTATGAGTCCGCCAATGGCTGGCCCAGATAGATTTCCCAGAGCAACCACAGTTCCGGTTAAGCCTAATGCCCTCCCCCGTTCCTGGGGTGGGAAATTGGCAGTAATAATTGCCGCGCTGTTGGACATCAGCATTGAAGCTCCAAGCGCTTGGAAGATACGCATACCGACGAGCATCCAGATGTTATCGGCTAAACCGCATAAAAGTGAACCAAGGGTGAAAAGGATAAACCCAAGGGAAAATATCTTTTTGCGGCCGATTAAATCGGCGACCCGCCCGAAGATAGGGAGTAAACTGGTGATCGTCAATAAATAGGCGGTAACGACCCACTGCAAAGTGGATAAATCAGTATGAAGCTGGGTGGAGATTGTGGGCAAAGCGACGTTGACGATGCTTGAATCTAAAGTAGACATAAAGGTCCCCACTGACACGTTGGCCAAAATAAGATAACGATATTTAGGCGAATCTTTAAGTTCACTTAATCTACTTTTTATATTTGCAACCATCTTGAGGGGCTCCTCTCTCGATCTCTCTCTACGGGTTTCGATAGCTAACCTCTATTTGACATTGTACACATAGAGATATGATACTACTTTTTCGAATAATTTCCAGATGAAAAGTTAAAAAAGAGATATAGAAAAGGGGCATCTTTCTTCGGAAAACGAAGCGAGATGCCCCTTTGTTGAATTCCGCTAAAGTAGGGTTTGAAGATTAAAAAATTCTACAGGCTGTTCGGAAAGAATAGCGTTGATTTTCCAATGCCCTTCAATTTTGCGCAGGTCGAGCTTGGTGCTATAGCGATTTTCCGTCTCTTGACCATTGGCAGCGACCTGGGCTTTGAATTCAAAGTGAACTTTTCCCTGATTAGGGGAAAGTTTATCTACTTCTATAATTCTAACGGATTCGACCTTAGATTCAGCCTTTGCTGCTTGTGCTGCGAGAAATCCATTCTTTGTAATCTTTTCAAATGTAGCTTGATATTCTGGGGTAATCACGGGAAGTAGCGACGCATTGACTTGAGTGTAGTTCTCCAAGGTATAGGTGTAATATTTTTGAGCAAAGAGCAAGGTGAGATCTTCAATTTCTTTACGATCGATCGGGGTTAGGGGTTCAGCAGCAACGCTAGAAGTCTGAGCCGCCTGGAGGGAATGGGCAGAAGTCAAAACGGAGGTGGAGGGAGCACAACCTGATAAAAATAATGAGGTTAGAAGGGCAGAAACGACCCAAAAATGTTGTTTCATTGTTCCTCACTCCTGATCTAAACTTAAACTAAACTTCGAAAATTTGATACTTATTTTCATAGAAATACTTTGCTATAGAGGATGATAAAGAGTTCGGCAAAGGCAAGGAAAAACCTGCCTGGAGGGCAAAAGTATTTCGAAAATTATAGACTTTTCTATATTTGCTAAAATTTTATAAATAATTGAGTTCGATCGTCATAGAATGAGAAGGAAATGCGTCTAAATATAGAGAAGAAGTATAAGAAAAATATGGAAGAAGGGATGATGCTTCCCATGCTAAAGATGTTTCGTAAGTTAGTGTTTCCCATGGCTTTCGTGTTCTTGGCTCAGACGATTGTTCCGATCCCAGCCTTGGGGGCTGAAGCGAGAACGGGCATAATTGCTGCGACAGCCAAAACGGACATTAGTCTTGAACAAGCGATTGCTTCAGTCAAACAAAATTTTGAGGTTCCAAAGGAATTCGATCAATTTACTTCAGGGTTTAACAGTTATAATAACCGGCAAAGTTGGTCTTTGAATTGGTCGAAGCCAGACCAGGACGGCGGAAGTTTTTCGGCCCAAGTGGACGTGAACAGCGGTGAAATTTTAAGCACGAATTACTGGAAGAATACTCTTCCAGCAGAATCGGGATTCAATTTGCCGAAAATTTCTTATACAGAAGCGAAGGAAACGGCGCAACAGCTTGTGAATAAGATGTTAGCTTCTCGTTTAGGAGAATTAGAGTATGTTCCACAGGATTCCCGGGTCATTCCACTGAACAATTATGGACCAGTCACTTACTCGTTTCAGTGGAAACGTATGGTCAATGGAATCCCTTTTCCCAGCAATGCTATCAATGTTCAAGTGCATGGCGGGGATGGTCGAGTCACAAGTTATAATGTCAATTGGAGCTCAGAAGACTTGCTTTCTGCTCAAGGTGTGATCGGGGATGATAAGGCTCGCCAATCGTTTAGTGAGCATAAGCTGCTTCAACTCCAATACTATGTTCCACAGATGATTCGGCCTCTCGCCGCTAACACGAAGGGCCAAGCTCGTCTCGTTTACCAAAGTACTCCGTCCGATAATGCAATGATCGATGCTCTCACGGGAGAACCTGTGACGCTAGAAAAGGGACAATGGCTAGCTGGCGATGGCCTTGCCTATGACAATGGAGGGTATGGTGGAGAAGCTAAAAGTAGTGGTCAACAACCTGCCCTGACACCGGAGGAAGCAAAGGAAGTTGAAAAGACGGCACAGATGATCACTCAGGAGCAAGCCGTTGAATTCGTTAAAAAATGGGTAACAATTCCTGATTCGCTCACGTTAAGGAATGCGAACCTGGGGATGGATGGAAGCTATAGACCGAACCAAGTCTGGACGTTGGATTGGAATTCTGCTCAACAGGGCAAAGAGGGAGTCCAATATGTTTCAGCTCGGCTGGATGCAGTGACAGGAGAACTGCTAGCCTTCAATACTGCGCCACAAGTAACTACCGGCACAGAGAAGATGACTCCGATCGATCGAGCGACTGCTCAGAAACTCGTCGAAGAATTTCTAAACAAGATTCAACCTCAGCATTTGCAAGATGTAAAGTTGGTTGAGGGTTTCAATGGGGCTTATAAGGGTCTGGGCGAGGGTTCCACCATGCAAGAATTTAATTATCAACGTGTGGTGAACGGAATTGTATTTCCCAGTAACGGAATGACAGTGATGGTTGACACGTTCGCGAAAACCATTACAAACTACAATCTGAACTGGTGGACTCTGGATTTTCCAGACCCTTCAGAGGGTATGATTCAGAGCAACGCTGAGGAGAAATTTTTGCAAGCCCGTCCTCTCGAACTCAACTATGTGCAAATTTATAATCCTAGTGGGTTAGGTGAGATTCGCCTTGTCTATCAACCTTCTCTAGATAATGTCCTTGCCCGCTCAAATATAATGGATGCTAAAGCAGGGCAGTTCTTGGACTGGCAGGGGCAAGCCTTAGTCGACTTGCCACATCCTTATTACTTTAAGGATATCGCTGGAAAATCTGCCGAGAAAGAAATCAGTTTACTAGGTCAAGCGGGTATTTTTGGTGAAAATAAAGAACAATTTAAACCTGACGATACTTTGACCGTGACTTCGCTTCTCAAAGCGATGATTATTGCCAAAAATGGAGCCTGGCAGAATATTAACTTGAAGGATGAGGAAGTGCTTCAAAAGGCTAAAGAGCTAGGCTGGTGGGAGGAAGACTTGTCCCCAACAGCAGGTGTAAGTCGAGAATTGATGGCTAAGCTGCAGATTCGAATTCTGAATTTGGAAAATATCGCTCAGATTCCAAGCTTGTTTCAAAGTCCTTATAAGGATGTGAAAGTTGATAATCCTGCCGTGGGGTACGTAGCTCTGGTAAAGGGTTTAGGATTGATGAAAATTGACGGAGCAGATTTTGAACCGGGACGAGTCATGACTCGAGCTGAAGGAGCGTATGCGTTGGTTGAGACCTTAGGAGTCAAATGGTAAGAAGAGAGAAAATATGAATTAAGGCATAAAAATGACCGGCTCTGGGAGAGACGGTCATTTTTATGCGTAAATAGTGACAAATTTCTTTTCCCGGCATACGATGTGTCAAGAATATTTCATGTGTAGGCATGTACGAAAGGAGTAGGGGCTATGAGCACCATGCCAATGACGGGCGACTTTGTCCGGGAATCTTTGGAACTCCATCTTTTCTGGGCACGGATTATGAAAGAACATGCCATTTTTGATGAGGATGGTTTCGAGTGTAAAGATGTTGCATTACTTCAGGAGGCGGAGAATTTTAAATGTAAATTTGAGGAGATTTTATATGAGGCCATTTGTCTGGCTCCAGGGGTGATTAGTGCCGAGGTGTTACAATCTGGGGAGCTCTTTACCGATAAAACATTAATGGCCGAACAAAAGATGTTAGAACTCAGTGGTATTGCCATTAATACGCAACTCACAGTTAATGAGTTAAATTTACAGCCGGGAATGGGAATGATTCCCCCGGGTACTGGAATTGAAGAAAAAATTTGTGTGCTCAATGAAAAGGCACTTACTTGTGCGCAAGCTATGGCCGCTTTCCTGCAACGAGTTTATGATGACGTCACCAAAGCATGCTGCCTCTTCACGCACAATCTTCCCTCGATTTTTCAGCATCAATTGGATGAAACAAAAATGTATATGAAACACATCCTGCGCTTACAGAGGGGGCAACTGGTTGATCCAACTTTCCATAGGGTTGAGATGGAAATGTTTTGGAATCAGATCATGAAAGAGCATGCCGAAGTGATTCGCCAACTCTTAGACCCGAAGGAAGAGCCTTTGATTGAAAAAGCAAATATGCATGCCAAAGCATTTAAAAAAATCCAAGAAGAATTTGAGGATGGGACCCAGGCAAAAACTAATCTCCAGCAAATTACCCGAGAAACTTACGCGGCAACCTTGAGCCTTAAAGATTTTAAAGCGACGAACGCAGAATTAATTCTCGCTTGCCAACTTAAATCCACAATTTCAGCTTTGCTGGCCGATCATGTTCTACGTGAGACCAATCACTATCTTAGAATTTTAGAAATGCCACTACCGGAATTTCATGGAGGAAGAGGGTAGTCCTAAGAAGTACTTAGCTCTCAGATAGCCCTATGGGTATACAGCAAAGAACTGCACCTCAGAGGAACAGTTCTTTGCACATTTGCCGTGCCTATATTAATCTTCGATGCTAATGGCACTCACAGGGCAACTTTCACAGGCTTCTTGAACGGATTCCTTGTCAGCATCCGGTACAGGGTCCGTATACACACTTGCCAATCCGTCATCTTCCATACGGAAAACATTGGGGCACGTTGAAGAACAGAGCCCACACCCGATACACGCACTTTTATCCACTTTTGCAGTCATTGCGGTAACCTCCTTAGAGCACTTAGCTCCTTTGATGGTTATATTATAAAGGATTAAAGAGGCGAGCCAAATGATTCAGATCACAGTTTAAAATTTATTTTTCTCCCAGCGGAAATTCGTTAAGGCAACATCTCAGATAAATATTATCTCTAGAGATTACTTTTTTTTGATCCCTCACTGAGAATTAAGGAAGAAAAATGTAAAATAGTGAAGAATTTTAAGAGTTTAAGAAGGAATTTGGCGGAATATCAAGAACAAGCTAAATAGTGTTTGTAGAGAAGATGGGAGAGAAAGTATTTGGATGCGGGTGAGTATTTGGCTGGTTTTTATCAGCTTATTTTCGAGAAAACCCAGGATGCAATTCTATTAGCGAACCGAAATGGCGAAATAATCGATGCTAATCCTGCTGCTGAATTAATGTATG
>Ga0255336_100772_pt1 | contig 36498 bp, 39 predicted proteins | sample MeOH1_35cm_T3_17_FD_189102 | JGI IMG/M metagenome (GOLD analysis project Ga0255336, IMG submission 189102) | Sandy soil microbial communities from University of British Columbia, Vancouver, Canada - MeOH1_35cm_T3_179 | ecosystem: Engineered > Artificial ecosystem > Sand microcosm > Unclassified ...
TTTGCCTTCCTTTGGCAAATATGGGGACCAAAGAAAGTTCATCCTCTAAATCTCTGCCTCTGATTCTGACTTACGCCTTTTGGCCGTTGACTGACCGAAGCCCAGGTGGCCCATATTTGCCTTCCTTTGGCAAATATGGGGACCAAAGAAAGCTCATCCTCTAAGTCTCTCCTTCGATTTTGACTTACGTTTTTGTCCGTGAATGAACCGAAGGTAATTTTTATTGGTAACTAGACACCGCTCCATTCACCCTGTACAGTTTGCTCAACGTGAGTAGGTCTTCCTGCGATGAGGTAATGGAAATTCCAGATTATTACGAGTTCCTTCAAATCAGCCCGAGTGCGGAGCCCGACACAATCCACCGCGTTTATAGATTCCTTGCGGCCCGCCTTCACCCGGATAACCAGGATACCGGCGATCCTGGAAAGTTCTTCCTGCTAACGCAAGCCTACGAAGTGTTGTCTGATCCAGAGCGCCGGGCTGAATACGACTCCACTCGCCAGGCCACTCCGGCCGCCCCTCTATCCACGTGGATTGATTTTATGGACGGTATGGAGGGCGAGTTGAATCGACGCTTGGCCGTGCTGACCGTGTTGTATTCCCAGCGCCGCACAAACCCGAATGCGCCAGAAGTTACCTTTCGCGATATCGAACGACGGCTCGGATTTCCGCGTGACTACCTGGCGTTCACCGCTTGGTATCTCAGGGCCAAGGGATACATCATTCGAGCGGACAACCTGGAGTTCACAATAACGGCTGACGGTGTGGACTTTGTGGAAACCCAACGGGCCAATATCCCGGTGCTGGATAAATTGTTGACCAATGGAGAGGGAATTTCCAAAACAGGCGCAATGGCGGCAAGCAATCCAGACCTCACTTCCGCAAATATGAGTGACTCATCCCGTTGCGATTGATCGACAACTCCGTGGCTGTTATCCATGGCTTTGAATAATGAATGCTCATCGCAGCATCCATTTCTTCCTTTTGCTACAATCAATGGTTCGAACTGACTGACTATTTACACAAAGGATCGCAAAGTCATGGCTTATGTAATCGCAGAACCGTGTATTGGAACCAAGGACAGTGCGTGTGTCGATGCATGTCCCGTAGATTGCATCCATCCAAAGAAGGACGAAGCCGCACACGGCAGCGAAGAGATGCTCTACATTGACCCGGTCGAGTGCATTGACTGTGGCGCCTGCGTGCCGGTCTGCCCGGTTTCGGCCATCTTCGCCATCGACGACCTGCCGGAAAAATGGCAACACTTCGCCGAGCGCAACGCCAAGTATTTCGGCCGCTAACAAATATCTACCCGCAAATGATTCTGGTGCCCCACGTCCCGCCCAGCTTTATCGGGCTGACGTGGGGTATTTGACTTTGTTCTTGCTCTAGTCGCGGGAGTCCCACTCAACTCAACGCTCTTTTCATTGAGGGGTCCGTTGACTTCCGCCATAATTGTCGTTTGGGATTGGCGCAGGCTCAACGCTTCTTCCGTTGAGTGGGGCTGTTGAATCGGCACCGCCGATCCTCTCCCGCTACTCTCGCTTTTGCGCTACATTGGTTCAAGTGACTGCGAATCCTCATCGACCTATCATCGGAGTCTTCGACTCCGGCGTTGGCGGGCTTACCGTGCTGCGCGCCATCGCGCAACTCGTCCCCAACGCCGACTACGTCTTCTTTGGAGACACCGCTCGTCTTCCCTACGGAACCAAGTCGCAGGAGTTCGTTGCCCGGTACTCTTCTCTTGCCGCGCGCTTCCTCGCTGCCCATGGAATCGACCTGCTTGTGATCGGCTGCAACACGGCTTCCGCGCTGGCTCTCTACGATATCAAGTCGGCGGTGTCCATCCCCGTCATCGGAGTCATCGAGCCCGGCGCTGACGCGGCCGCAGCCATCTCAAAGAGCCGCGAGGCGCTCGTCTATGCCACGGAAGCCACCTGCACCAGTCACGCCTATCAGCGCGCGCTGGCCCGCCGCGGCTTTGCCACTTTCGAAAAAGCCTGCCCCTTGCTGGTGCCGCTGGTGGAAGAAGGATGGACTGAGGCTCCGGTCACAGAGCAGGTAGCGCGAATCTACACCATCGAGGCTCTGCGCACTGCATCGACAAATGTCGATGTATTGGTGCTCGGATGCACCCACTATCCTCTGCTGCGTCCCATGCTGCGCCGAGTCGTCCCGCAGCGAATCGCCATCGTTGACTCCGCCGAGGCTACCGCCTGTGCGTTGTTGCAATATCTCCCAGGCCACGATCTCGCGGCAGGAATCCCGACCTATCGGTTCTTCGTTACCGATTCGGTTGAGAAATTTCAAAAGCAGGCGCCGGTTTTTCTTGGCTTCGCGACAGAAAGCGTGGAGCGCGCCGACCTCGACTCAGGGCACTGACCCCGCCGCCGGACCCTGCTTGTCAACCTGTACAGTGGTACATTATCGAGATAGACAATGCTTCGATGAGCCGCAGGTATGATAGTTGTTAATCCTTTGGATCGCTGCACAACGATTACCTCATCAGGCACCGTGCCCCCTTCAAACGATTAACCTATCGGTAAATCGTTTCATATTTCATCCCAGGTAAATCGCCTGTGGGAACAAGGAAATCAAATGATTTTTCGCTCTGACAATCGTGCCCTGAACCAGATGCGCGCCCTGAAACTAACTCCCGAATTCATTCGCACCGCCGAAGGCTCATGCCTGATTGAGATAGGAAATACGCGGGTCATCTGCACCGCCACCATCGAGGAGAGCGTCCCCGGATGGATGCGCAATCAAGGCAAGGGATGGGTCACCAGCGAGTACGGAATGCTTCCCCGCGCCACCCTCACTCGCACCGCCCGCGAAGCCGCCCGTGGCAAGCAAGGTGGCCGAACCCATGAGATTCAGCGGCTCATCGGCCGCTCCATGCGCGCCATCGTCGATACCGTGAAGCTCGGCGAGCGCACTCTCTGGATTGATTGCGACGTGATCCAGGCCGACGGCGGCACTCGCACCGCATCCATCACCGGAGGCTTTGTGGCCATGGCTCTCGCCATGCAAAAGCTAGTTGATTCCGGAACTCTCAAGCAGCTCCCAATCAAGGACACCGTGGCTGCGATCAGCGTAGGCATTGTCGATGGCGAGCCCATGCTCGATCTTGCGTATGAAGAAGACTCGCGCGCAGAAGTCGATATGAACTACGTCCTCACAGGCGCAAACAAGTTCATCGAAATTCAGGCGACCGCCGAGCACGAGCCCTTCAGCGATGAGCATTTAGCGCAGATGACAGTGCTGGCTCGCAAAGGCATTGCCGAGCTCGTCGGCCATCAGCGCGAGGTCCTTGCCGCAGCCGGAGTGAAGCTCTAACTCAGCTCCGAAGCTGCCTCATTGCTGCTAGTTCGCATCTGAGAGTTTCAGGAGGGGAACGTGAAACTTACTCCCGGTAAGATATCCGGCATGAAGGCCGTCTCAAACGAGCGCGGCGTTATAGCCGCTGCTGCAATGGATCAGCGAGGTTCTTTAAAGAAGGCGCTCGGCGCGAATGCATCCGAGCAAGACTTAATCGATTTCAAGATTGCTGTCAGCGAAGTATTGACTCGCTACGCCAGCGCGATTCTGTTGGATCCAGAGTGGGGTTTGCCCGCAGCCGAGGCTCGCAATAAAAAGAGCGGATTGCTTTTGGCCTACGAAAAAACCGGCTACGACAAACAGGTTCCCGGACGCCTCCCCGATCTGCTCGACGTGTGGAGCGTGCGGCGCTTGAAGGAAGCGGGCGCCGACTGTCTAAAGATTCTGCTCTACTACGCGCCCAATGATCCGAAGCACATCAACGATCACAAACACGCATGGACCGAGCGTATCGGCGATGAATGCGTGGCGAATGACATTCCGTTTTTCCTCGAAATCATTGGTTACGAAGAGGGAATGAACGAGAAGAGTTTGGCCTACGCGAAGAAGAAGCCGGAGATCGTGCAGGCCTACATGCGCGAGTTCAGCAAGCCCCGCTACCACGTGGACGTGCTGAAACTAGAAGTGCCGATCAATATGAAATTCGTCGAAGGCACAAAGAGTTTCAAGGGTGAGAAGGCATACACGAAAGCCGATGCGATGGAGCTCTTCCGCAAGTCCGCTGAAGCAACGGAGAAGCCATATATCTATCTTTCGGCGGGCGTAAGCAATGCGGAGTTTTCAGAAACTCTGGAGTTGGTTGCCGAGAGCGGAGTGAAGTACAACGGCGTTCTATGCGGTCGCGCCACATGGGCCGATGGCGTTCCAATCTTTGCCGAAAAGGGATTGAAAGCCTTTCGCGAATGGCTGGAAGTCGAAGGCGTGAAGAACATTCAGAACGTGAACGAAGGGCTCAAGGGCGCTTCGCCGTGGTATCCAATTTACGGGGCATAAACGGGATTCAAAGCGGCGCGAGCTTATTGCTCGCGCCGCTATTGCTCGCGCCGCTCCTCTTGCAAACTACTTTGCGCTTGCGGCTGCTTCGGCGTAACGCTTCTTCATCTCTTCAATTGAGATGGGCGCGTAATCGCCAGCGTGGCCGGCTTGTCCGAACTGCGTCATGCGTAGCGCGACAACTTTCTTCATGGCATCGCGCGCGGGTTTCAGGTAATCGCGCGGATCAAATTTCTCCGGCGTTTCTGCGAAGACCTTGCGGATCGCTCCGGTGATGGCGAGCCGGTTGTCGGTATCGACGTTGATCTTGCGCACGCCGTGGCGGATGCCGAGTTGAATTTCTTCGACCGGAACTCCCCAGGTCGGTTTCAACTTTCCACCGTACTGGTTGATGACGTCTTGCAAATCCTTGGGCACACTGGACGAGCCGTGCATCACGAGGTGCACGTTGGGCAGGCGCTTGTGAATCTCCATGAGCACGTCCATCTTGAGCACCGAGCCATCGGGTTTGCTGCTGAATTTGTAAGCGCCGTGGCTGGTGCCGATGGCGATGGCCAATGCGTCAACGCCGGTTTTCTTGACGAACTCAACAGCCTGCTCCGGGTCTGTGACGTGATCGAGGCCGCTACCGCCTGCGCCATGTCCATCTTCGATTCCGCCAAGCACGCCAATCTCGCCTTCCACGGTTACACCCTTTGCATGAGCGATCTCGACGACCGCGCGAGTGACTGCGACGTTCTCCTCAAAGGTGGACGGGGTTTTGCCATCTTCCTTGAGTGAGCCATCCATCATCACCGAGGTGAAGCCGAGTTCGATCGCTGATTTACAGGTCTCGAAGCTGTTGCCGTGGTCGAGGTGCATGACAAGCGGGATCTCAGGGTACAGTTCCGAGGCAGCGAGCATCAGGTGATAGAGGAACTTATCCTGCGAGTAGGCGCGTGCGCCACGCGAAGCCTGGATGATGACTGGAGAACGGGTCTCGCGCGCAGCCTCCATGATGGACTGAATCTGTTCCATGTTGTTTACGTTGAAAGCACCAACGCCGTAACCGCCCTTGGCGGCCTCGTCCAGCAACTGCCGCATAGAAACCAGAGGCATAGATTGATCTCTCCTTTATAAAAATTTGCTTGCGGAAAATGTTTGCGTCCTCGCCCAAATAAAAACAGGAGCACGGGGCGGTGAGGTACCCCTTTCGAAGCTTAGTAGCTTCCTACCTTGCCACGGAAAATCCAAACAGATGAAGCTACCACGCGGGGATGGGTGGATCAACCCGCTTTGGAAGAGATGAAAAACAAAGGACAGTTTCGAGCTGCATCCTGCTCTGAGACCGCTGTGCAGCTCTCATCGGAAATGCGGCGCGATCCATTTGGACCAGACGAATATCGCATTAGCGACCAACATGGCGAGCACTGCAAATGATAGGCAAAAGTCGTCGAGTGGCCGATTGGAGACTTGCACAACATTACGATTGCGCCCGAGCAGAACGAGGAAGGCGAGAATAGGAACCACCAGGGCTCCCGCGCCGACTTGCGACCAGTATAGGAGCCGGACGGTGTTGACTCCGAAGAGGGAAATGACAACCGAGACAAGAAGAATGGACGAGATGACGATGTAGAAGTAACGCGCCTCCCACGGTTCCTTGTTGAGTCCCGATGCCCAGCCGATTGATTCCGAGATGCTGAATGAGAGTGAGGCGGCAAGTAGGGGTAAGGCCACCATGCCCGAGCCGAGAATTCCCAAAGCAAACAGCAGCGGACCTGCCGAGCCAAGAAACGCTAATGATTGTGAGGCGGAGCGCGTGGTCATCACCCCGGGATCGGTGACGTGGAAGCTAGCGGCGACGACGATGGCGGATAGAGAAATCAGCGTGGCGACAAAGGTTCCTGCATGTGACTCGGTGTTGTGCGAAGGATCGACATCGCGTGGAAGGTCGCGTTTGGAACTCGTCTGCCAGATGATGACATCCGGAGTGAGCAGCGATCCGAAAACGGCAATTACCGCCATGGAATAAGCCGAGCTGGCTTCGAAGTGCGGCAGAAGAATTCCCCTTGCGGCATCGGCCGGCGAATGCACTGTATAACAGGCCGCTACCACGTAGGCGATCAGGAATAGCGAAAGCAGGCCAAGGCGCTCCATGCTCTTGCGAGTATTGCCCACAATCAGCATGTACCAGACGATGAATGCCAATGGCACGAGGAAGAACGCTCGCCACTGATTAGTCACGATGGAGAGCGCATCGCTGACGGCGACCAGGTCTCCGATAATCATGGCAAAGTTAACGACGAATACGCCAATGGCGAGCGCCAGCGCCGCCCTGCGTCCGTACTCCTCGCGAACCAGTTCGACCAGTCCCTTGCGGGAGTCGCGGCCAATGCGGGCAGAAACCGAGAAGACGCTCCAGAGCACTGGAATCGAGAGCAACACAACCCACCCGACACTGTATCCGAAGGTAGCGCCGGCTACAGTAGCCGTAAGCACTGCCGCCGGGTCAAGATCGGCAGCCCCCGCAACGACTCCGCGCACGAATGCCGAGAGCCGATGGTAAGGCTCCGGCGGCGACAACGGTTCCAGAGGTGGAGTGAGCCGATAAGGCCGATGCGACATATTTGTTCTTCAATGTGTGGGGATGCGCCGCGAGGAGCTCTGGTTGGCACGCGCGGCTGGATGATGCAATGAAACGAGCTTTGGAACCTCGTCGAATAGGAGCAGCAGTTATCGGACAGCCGTTTACTCCCGATGCTACTTAGAAACTGTCAATTTCCGACCAAAAATATCGCCATTCCGTAACTTATAGCATCCAAACAGGCTAGATACTTTACCGTTCACTGATCTCTCTTGCCTTTTCTGATTTCTCAGTTCTATACTCTCATTGGCGACTGAAAAGGTCGGAGATTGCGGATTTTTTATGCTGAAGCTCACCAAAAAGGCAGATTACGGACTCATCGCAGTGCGGCATCTGGCCGAGCATGCGGATATGGGAGCGTGCTGCGCCAAGGATCTGGCCGAGATGTACGGGATTCCGCAAGAGGCTCTGGCGAAAATTCTGCAAAGGCTTGCGCGAAGTAAATTGTTGGTTTCGCTGCAGGGGACGAATGGTGGATATGTACTGGCGCGAGATCCCCGGCAGATTTCTGCCCTGGAAGTAATTCGGGCGATTGAAGGACCGCTATTCATTACCTCGTGCAACAACTCGGATAAATCTTGCAGCCAGAGCCCGAAGTGTACGGTGCGTGAACCATTGCAGAAGGTGAGTCGCACGATTGAAGAGGTACTCAGCCGGTTGACGATTTGGGAGCTGCGCGAGGGGACGGATGAGAGCGCTCCCGTGGCGTCCAACCGCGTAATTGAGAGTGAGCTGGTCAGGATCGAAGTTTCTGGAGGAAATTATGGCAAGTGATTCAGCAGTGAAACTACCAATTTATATGGACAATCACGCGACGACACGGACTGATCCGCGCGTGGTTGAGGCAATGCTGCCTTACTTCGGTGAGATCTATGGCAACGCGGCCAGCCGCAATCACGAGTTCGGCTGGGTGGCCGAGCAGGCGGTGGACAAAGGGCGCGAGCAGATTGCCAAGCTGATTGGCGCCACTGCGAAAGAGATCGTGCTCACCTCCGGAGCGACCGAGAGCAACAATCTCGCGATCAAGGGTGTGGCGGAGATGTATCGCGAAAAGGGCAACCACATCATCACGGAGGTCACCGAACATAAGTGTGTGCTCGATACGTGCAAGCGTCTTGAGAAGCACGGATACCGGATCACCTATCTTCCGGTAAAGACCGACGGGCTGATTGATCTGGACCAGTTGAAGGACGCGATGACCGATGACACGATCCTGGTCTCGATCATGGCGGCGAACAATGAAATCGGCATTCTGCAGCCCATCCGCGAGATCGGAAAGCTCTGCCATGAGAAGGGTGTGCTCTTCCATTCGGATGCGGTGCAGGCGGCGGGCAAGGTTCCGTTCAACGTGATCGAAGACAATGTCGATCTGGCCTCGGTCTCAGCCCACAAGATTTACGGCCCAAAGGGCGTAGGCGCGCTGTATGTACGCCGCCGCAATCCTCGCGTGCAGCTTGTGGCGCAGATGGATGGAGGCGGACATGAGCGCGGCATGCGCAGCGGCACGCTGAATGTCCCAGGCATCGTGGGACTGGGCAAGGCTTGCGAACTGGCACAGCAGGAGATGGGAGAGGAGTCCAAGCGCCTGTTTACCATGCGTGAAAGTCTGCGACAGCAGATCATGTCGCAACTTGACGAAGTGTACGTCAACGGCAGCATGGAGCATCGTCTGCCCGGCAGCATGAACATCAGCTTTGCTTACGTGGAAGGCGAGTCGTTGCTGATGGGGATCAATGATATTGCGGTGTCCAGCGGTTCGGCCTGCACCTCTGCCACGCTTGAGCCTAGCTACGTGCTCAAGGCGTTGGGCGCGGGAGATGATCTGGCGCACAGTTCCATTCGGTTTGGACTCGGACGCTTCAACACTCAAGCGGAAGTCGATTACGTGGCGAACAAGATTGTCGACGTAGTAAGGCGCCTGCGCGAACTCTCGCCGTTGTATGAGATGCACAAGGAAGGCGTTGACCTTTCGAAGGTGAAGTGGGCCGCTGAACCGGCGAGTCACTGAGAGTGATTCGGAAGAACTGAGCGCGGCTTGTCCGCAATGATTCCGCGACTCCATGGGGGAATCGCGAAAAGGTATCAAGGAGAACAGGGATGGCTTATAGCGATAAGGTGCTTGATCACTACACCAATCCGCGAAATGTAGGAACCATGGACAAGAATGCCGAAGAAGTCGGCACCGGACTGGTAGGCGCTCCGGAGTGCGGCGACGTTATGAAGCTGCAGATCCGCGTGAATCCAGAAACAAAGATCATTGAGGATGCAAAGTTCAAAACGTTCGGCTGCGGTTCGGCGATCGCGTCTTCATCGTTGGCCACGGAGTGGGTGAAAGGCAAGACCGTGGACGAAGCGCTGCAGATCAAGAACACCGATATTGTGAAGGAGCTATCGCTTCCTCCTGTGAAGATTCACTGCTCGGTGCTTGCAGAAGATGCGATTCGAGCAGCTATTTCCGATTGGAAGAAGAAGCAGAGCTAATCCGATTCATAGGGGCAGGAGCCCATTTTGACCATGGCAACAGAACAGATGACGGCAACACAGGGAATTCACATAAGCGACAAGGCATTGGAGCACGTCCGGGTGACGATGCAGAAAGAGGGCATTGCGCCGGAAGTTGGCGGGCTGCGCCTTGGCGTGCAAGGCGGCGGGTGCTCGGGACTTTCCTACAGCATTCGCTTTGACACGCAACCGCGCGAGCGTGATCGAATTTTCCAATTCGGCGATGTCCGCGTATTTATTGATCCGAAGTCGTTCATCTATCTGAATGGGATGACCGTGGAGTGGGAAGAGACACTGATGCGCCGGGGTTTCGTCTTTCAGAATCCGAACGCTAAGAAGAGTTGCGGTTGCGGGACTAGCTTCTCCTAAGCGGGGCGGAAGGAAGACACATTGAGCGATCTACCCAATGCCGGAACCAGAACGAATAGCGCTACGCTGCAGGTAATGCAGGACGAGCATCATCATCGCTGCTGGTCCTGCGGTGATATGAGGGCGGAGCATTTCTGCGGCGAGTGTGGGCATGTGCAACCGGCTCGGCCGACAGACTTCTTCTCGTTCTTTGGTATGCCTCGCAGATTAGATCTGGATGAAGCAAAGCTTGAGCGTGAGTTCTACAAGCTGAGCCGGAAGCTACATCCGGATGTGTATTCGCGGGCGAGCGCTCGCGAGCAATTGTGGAGTCTGGAGAAGACATCGCAGCTCAATGATGCGTATCGAATTCTCAAGGACCCGATCTCCCGCACCGAATACCTGCTTGCGCTCCAAGGCATTCAGTTGGAGGAGCAGAGCAAGATTGCAACCGAGATGGCGCGCAATTCCGGAAGGGAAAAGAAGCAGACTGTACCTTTGGAGTTGCTGGAAGAAGCCTTCGAGTTGAACATGCTGCTGGAAGAGGCCAAGGCTGGCAATGTTCACGACGATCTGCGCGCGCAGTTGGTGGCAACTCGCGAAGGGCTGACGAAGCGATTGGACGCGATGCGGGATGAGCTGAAAGCGGCATGGAAGAAGTGGGACAGTGGAGATATGGAAGCAACGTCGCTGATGGTGGACGTGCTGAACCGCCGCAGTTATCTGCGCAATCTGGTACGCGATATCAATGAAGTTCTGAAGTAATGATGACTTTATAAAATGGCAGACGACAGAGTTGTTGGAATCGATCTCGGGACCACGAATTCTCTTGTGGCCTACATGGGCCAGGGGCCTTCACTTGCGAATCCAAACGCGGACGGCGGCGTGTTTATCCTTCCGGGAGAAGACGGTTCGAGCCTTGTTCCTTCCGTAGTGGCATTGGATCGGGACAATCACACTCTTGTGGGCAATGCCGCGCGCGAAGTGCTGCTGAAGTCGCCGGAGCGGGCTATTTATAGCGTTAAGCGATTGATGGGACGCGGCGTGGAGGATTTGCAGGAGGAACTCAAGTTGTTTCCGTTCCATCTTGCAAAAGACATGGCACCGGGCGAGGTGCTTCGCATACAGCTCGGGGAGCGGACATACACTCCACCTGAAATTTCGGCGCAAATCCTGCGCCAGCTCAAGCGTAATGCAGAGCGCTTTCTAGGCGCCCCGGTAAAACAGGCGGTTATCACGGTCCCCGCCTACTTCAATGATGCGCAGCGGCAGGCGACCAAAGATGCAGGGCGCATCGCGGGCCTGGAAGTTCTCCGTTTAGTGAACGAGCCGACGGCCGCGTCGCTGGCGTACGGATTGGATCGCAAGCAGAATGGCACGATCGCCGTGTATGACTTCGGCGGAGGTACCTTCGACATTTCGATTCTCAGATTAAAGGACGGAATCTTTGAGGTAATTGCCACGAATGGCGACACGCACCTGGGCGGCGATGATATTGACAACCTGTTGATTGCCGTTGCGGCTGATGACATCGCAGGCGATCTTGGATTAGACGTGCGCAAACATCCTGATGCCGTTCAGCGGGTGCGGCGTGCCGTGATTGAGGCGAAGATCGCACTCTCATCCCAGGACGCAACGAACATTGAAGTGGAGTTGCCGGAAGGCAAGCTGTATCAGCGCAGAATCACGCGCGAGATGTTCGAACCAATGATGGCGCCGATTGTCGACCGCACACTTGGCCCATGCAGGCAAGCGCTGGCTGATGCAGGTTTGACCGTAGATCAGGTAGATGAAGTTGTGCTGGTCGGAGGCTCGACTCGGATTCCTCTGGTGCGACGGAAAGTCGAAGAACTGTTTGCGCGCAAAGCTCATACAGAACTGAATCCCGACGAAGTGGTTGCGCTGGGCGCCGCGGTGCAGGCGAATATTCTCGCTGGCGGTTCGGCGGAAACAAAGGACATGCTGCTGCTGGACGTAACGCCTTTGTCGCTAGGCATTGAAGCGCTTGGCGGAGTTACGGCAAAGATCATTCATCGCAACTCGACGATTCCGGCGAGCGCTACTGAGCACTTCACAACCGGAGTCGAAGGGCAGGTATCGGTTGCGATTCATGTGCTGCAGGGTGAGCGCGAATTAGCGAAGGACTGCCGTTCACTGGCGCGATTTGACCTGAAGGGAATCCCTCCTATGCCGGCAGGTTTGCCTCGCATTGAGGTGCGATTCCTGATTGATGCGAATGGCATTCTCCATGTCTCCGCGCGCGAGCAGCGCAGCGGCAAAGATGCCGAGATACAGGTGCAGCCAAGCTATGGCCTTACGGATGAGCAAGTGGAGAACATGATTCTTGACTCGTTCGACAATGCCGAAAAGGATCTTGCGGATCGCCAGTTAATCGAGGCGCGCAATGAGGCCGAGACGATTTTGAACGCGTTGCTGAAGGGCCGCAACAATGAAGCGTGGCACAAATTGAGCTTCGACGAGCGGCATAAGATCGATGAGCTTGAGTCCAATTTGCGAAAAGCCATGGCTGGCGCAGATTATCAACAGGTTCGGGGCATGATCGATGAGCTGAATCAGGCGACGATGCGCCTGGCGGAATTGATGATGGATGCTGCCGTGAGCAGCGCGTTGCATGGCAAGAACATGGATGCTACGGATGTGGGAGAGGGACCCACGGCACCGCATCCGATTGGCAAAGCTGAGTTCAGTTGACCAATGTCGATTGATGTCGATATTGAGATAGGACGCTAAGAATGCTAGACGTGAAGACCGAATCCACCGGGAGTAAAACTGAACTGGGGCCGAACACGGTTCGCCTGACGTTTCTGCCCAGTGGACAGAGCGTAGAGTTCGAGGCCGGAAAGTTACCTTATCAGGATCATGGCAAGCCACAATCCATTCTGGATGTGGCAATTAACTTTGGCGTCCATCTGGAACATGCCTGCGGCGGAAACTGCGCATGCACTACTTGCCATGTCGTCGTTAAGAAAGGCAAGGAATTGTTGAGCGAGTTGAGCGAAGAAGAGGCGGACCGTCTGGATACGGCTGCCGATTTGCAACTGAACTCAAGATTGGGATGCCAGGCGATTATTGAGAAGCCGGGCGAAGTCGTGGTCGAAATTCCTTCTTGGAATCGCAATTACATCTGTGAGGGCGGCGCGAGCACCCTGTAGGCAGCCATGAAGCATGCCCTGAGGTGGGTTGTATACATTCTGCTGGCGCTTGAGGCTGTTCTGCTGGGGTGTGCATTGAGCCATACATTTGAAAGCAACTTGGCGGTGCTGCTGCTGGCTGGAAACTCTGTACTGCTGATATGGAGCGCAACGCGCCTGCGCCGCAAGCCTGCCTGCTGCCGTTGATTGCGGAGGAAAGATGAAAGAGCTGCATTGGAGCGATTCGGAAGACATTGGAATTGAACTCTTCGAAAAATTCCCAGACATTGATCCGCTGACGATTCGATTCACGGAACTGCATCGCTTGGTTAGCGAATTGGAAAATTTCCACGACGAGGGCCAGGGCTCGAATGAAGGAAAACTGGAAGCGATTCAGATGGCCTGGTATGACGAGTGGAAAGATGGCCAGTAACGATCATCGTATTATTCTTAATCTCCCTGCAGTGCCGCACGAAATGTGAACAGGCGCACCCACTCTATCGCACTGGAGAGTGGCATTCGTTTGCCAGACGCTTGTAAAGAGCTGTCAGCTCTTGCGTACCAATTGGGGATTTGCTCTTGGTCGCACTGCGTCGCAATTCGGGAATCATGCGAGTGGCAAGCTCACGATTGGTCTTCAATCCTTGCTGCGCGAGCAGGTGCATGACGACCTCACTGCCGGAATGACGTCCCACGGTGAACTCTGACGATCGACCTACTTCACCTGGGGCATAAGCTTCATAGGCCCGCGTATCACGAAGCTGTCCGCTGCAATGAATTCCAGACTCATGCTGGAACGTCGCCGACCCTGTAATCGGCTGAGAGTCGGGAATCGCTCTCCCGGAAGCTTCTGCAACCGTATTGCAGAGTTCAGCAAGCAGCGCGGTTCGAATCCCACAATCGCATCCGAGCAAATGCCGCAGAGCCATGACGACCTGCTCGAGTGCGGCGTTCCCGGAGCGTTCGCCCAGTCCGTTTACCGTGAGGCTTATGCACTCCGCACCGCCGTGGACAGCCGCGAGGCAGTTGGCCGCGGCCATACCGAAATCGTTGTGTCCATGAAACTCAAGCAGCATGTCATTGGCGATCGCTCGAAGTTCTCGGAATGTTTGCAAGAGTTGGATGGGGTTGCAGATGCCAACAGTATCAGCAAAACGGAGGCGATGAGCGCCCGCCTGTTGCGCAGCGAAGACGAAGCGGTGAAGAAAGGAAACCTCTGCGCGCGATGCATCCTGCGCTCCGACAGAGACGTGGTCGAATTGCGTGTGCGCGAACCGTACAAGCTCCGCTAGAGTATCCAACACCCAGGATTCATCTTTGCGCACGCAGCCCAGCTGAATCTCTGAAACAGGGAATGCGATGTGAACGGAACGAAGGCCGCACGCGGCAGTTGCTTCCAGGTCTTCTCGGCGCGCACGACACCATCCAGTCAGGCGTGCTTGGAGACCGAGCGCGAGCAGGCTGCGAATGTCATCGCACTCTTCTTCGCCCATGGCGGCAATGCCGCATTCGAGCTCCGGTATGCCTACGCGATCCAGCAGCGAGGCAATCGCCGCCTTCTCCGCACGCGAGAAAGCGACACCGGGCGCTTGCTCTCCGTCGCGCAACGTCGAATCGATCAGCCAGATTGTGCTGCCGCTCATCGGGTCACCTCAATTCTGAAAGCTCGCTCTCGGTTAGTGAAGCAGCAACGAGGTTGCGGGCTCACCGTCTGCCAGTGCATCGAGCACCTCGTCGATTTTTTCCTCGTTGATCTCTCCGTACCAGTGGCCTTCTGGGTAAATAACCATCAGAGGACCTTTCTCGCAGCGATTCAAACATCCGGTGCTGGAAACCATAACTTCATCCATTCCGCGATCGGAAAGCTCGGATTGAAGGTAGCCGAGCAGCGAACTCGAATCTTTGCGATGACAAGCGCCTTTGGTTTCACCAGCTATTCGGAAACTGGCACAAACAAAAATGTGATGCTTCGGATTTTCCATAAGACCCTCCTTTGTTATTTATGCGCATCCGGTTCCTGTTCCCTGGCATTGTGACGAGGAACAGGACCTGAACTGTTTCTTCATGGCAACCGGCACATCGCCCGTGTGATGAATACTTTCCATTGCTTCGGAAATCAGGCCGCTGACTTCGAGCACACGAAGCCCCGACTGCTCCATAACCCATCGCGGGGCGCGACCTACGCCGCTCACAATGACGGTGTGGCAATCTTCGAGACTCTCAGCCAGTTCGCGCCAACGTGAGTTGCCTCCGCCGGTCTCCGGCGTATAACGGAGTTCGATCAGCTTGGGCTCGTCTTCCTGGTACTCCATGATCCAGAGGCGCGTTGCTTCGCCGAGATGCTGGTTGACGAGAATGCCTTCCATGCTTGCGATAGCGACATAGGGCCGACCCTTGCGATCGTCGAGCAATCCGTTGGCTGCCGCTTGCATGATACCGACGAGCTCCGCGGATTGTTCCTCTCCGAGCAAGCCGACCGCATCGGCGCGGCAGCGGGTGCAGTGCTCCATCTGTGGCACAATCTCCGAAATCTCAGCGCGAATCTCGCGCATCACGTCAGCCGAGATTTCGTCCTTGTCCTCAAACGGAGTGTCCTTCACCGGATACACCGGGATGCAGTTCATTACATCAACGCCAAGATGGCGCATGCGCTCGGCCACCAATGGCGCGTGATCTTCGTTGACGCCCGGTACCAGAATCGTGTTGACCTTCACGGTGATGCCTGCCGCCTTCAGCGCTGCAACCGCCGAGAGCTGACGTTCGAGAAGGATGCTTGCGGCAGCCGCGCCGCGATAGATGGTTTTCCCGTCACGAACCCAGGCATAGATTTGTGCGCCGATTTCGGGATCGACCGTGTTGATGGTGACGGTCACGTGGCTCACCTGCAGACGCGCCAGTTCTGCGACGTGCGGCTCCAGGTTCAGTCCATTGCTGGCGACGCAGAGCAGCATTTCAGGATACTTGTCACGCACCAGCCGCAGGGTTTCAAGCGTGTCCTCCGGCTTGGCAAAAGGATCGCCAGGTCCGGCGATGCCGACCACGCGAAGATTTGGCGCTCGCAACAAGGCTTCATCCAGATACGCCAGCGCCTGATCCGGCTTCAGCACGGCGCTGGTGACGCCAGGCCGGCTCTCATTCATGCAATCGAACTTGCGATTGCAGTAGTTGCACTGAATGTTGCAGCGCGGAGCTACCGGAAGATGAATGCGTCCAGTCTGGTGTCGAACATCTTTGTTGAAGCACGGATGCTGCGTAAGATCTAGTGGCATAGGCCCCCCTCACATATAGCTGTAGCCGACAGGCGATGAGTCTTGCTTGCGTTCAAGTACGGTGTTGACGACAAGATCGAAGAGTTGTTGCGCGCCACGATATCCGACGTGCAGAATGCGCTGGCCGCCGATGCGATCGTGAATTGGAAAGTCAACGCGAATCAGCGGAACGCCAAGCTCGCGAGATAATGCAGCTCCCTTGCTGCTGCCAATCAGAAAATCGAGTTTGAGGTCGCGGGCCATCTCGCCCATGGTCATAAAGTCGAGGCCATCACGCGCGACAACGGGTTCAATGCAGTCGGCTGTTACTTCAGCGATGGAAGATGCGAACCCGGCGCTCTTGCCGCCTGCGGTGCAGAGAACGGGAACCACGCCAATTTCTGACAGCAATGACGCGAGGCCGATGACCACGTCTTCGTTTCCGAAGACCAGTGCGCGCTTGCCGAATACGTACTTGTGACCGTCGACGTAGGAATCGAGTAGCCGTCCGCGCTCTAGCGTGTATGCTTCCGGCGTGTCCTGGCCAGAGATGGCGGAGAGTACCGAAAAGAATGCATCCGTCTCACGCACGCCTATCGGAACGCCAATGCGATGGGCCTTCACGCCGAACCGTTCCTGGAGGAATGATGCCGCGGTAGTTTTTGCGCGAAGAGCGCGGCCGAATTCGATGCTGGCGCTTGAACTGGCTACTGCACGAAGTCGAGCAATGGGCGTTCCTCCGGCAGGAATTTTGGCGTAGTGTTCAAGGACCGGTGAATCCAAAGTTTCCGAGTAGTCCGGAAAGAGTGTTAGCGGAAGATTGAAATCAGCAACGATCTCTTTCAGGTGGCGAAAATCAGCAGGGGAGAGCATCCCCGGAAAGAGATTCACATTCTCTGAGCAGGGAATCGCCGACGCTGGCGCTACGGCAAGCTGCTCGACAGTGGAGCGCACCGCCGCATGGAAGCCATCCAGGTGTGTGCCGCTGTAGCTCGGCGTCGATACATGCACCAGCTCCGGCGCGTTTGCGCCTTCTCTCGATTCGCGATACCCATGCAGGATTTGTCTAACATCTTCGCCGATGGTTTCCGTTAGACAAGTGGTGGCAATACCGATCAGGCTCGGCTTGTACTGTTCGGTTACATTGCTGAGACCCTGCATCAGATTGGGGCCGCCACCGAAGATCGTGCTGGCCTCACTGAAGCCGGAGGCGGCAATATCCATCGGCTCGCGGAAATGGCTGATGATGTAGCGGCGCATGTAGGTAGCACAGCCCTGTGAGCCGTGCAGGAAGGGAACTCCGCCTTCGATGCCCCGCATGACGAGCGAGGCTCCGAGAGGTGCGCAAAGCTTGCAAGGGTTGCGGGTGCTCACAAAATTCGGCGCCGGAGGTTTCAGGACTTTCAGGTCTGTGCTCATCCTGCCACCTCGGAAATGCTGTTCTCGCCGAAATCAGCGCGACGGCGCGGCATCAGCTTCCAGACCGGACTGGCAACACTGCTATAGACTTCGCGCGCGAAGTTCAGCATGCCTTTGAATCCGGCAAGGGCTTCCTTGCGTTCGTGGTTGTGATCGCAGAATCCAATGCCTAGCTTGTAAGCGATGGGCCGTTCTTTCACTCCGCCGATGAAGACATCGACGTCCTTTTCCTGTAGAAAGCTGGAAAGTTCAAGCGGATTGGAGTCATCCACGATGATGGTGCCTTCATCACACAACTCCCGCAGTAGCTCGTAATCTTCGCGATTGCCGGTTTGCGATCCGACCATCACGGTCGTCATGCCGAGATGGCGCAGCGCGCGTACCAGAGAGAAAGCCTTGAATGCGCCGCCCACGTAGATGGCTGCTTTCGCGCCTTGCAGCTTTTTCCGGTACGAGGCGATCTCCGGCATGATGTGCTGAAGTTCGTTTCGCACAAGGTTCTGAGCCCGCGCCATGATCTCGTCGTTCTTGAAGAATCTTGCGACGTCGTAGAGCGCCTGCGACATGTCTTCTATGCCGAAGTATGAGACCTGGATGAACGGCGTGCCCCAGCGCTCCTGCAGACTCCTGGCGAGGTGAGTCATGGACCCGGAGCACTGAACGACGTTGAGTGCGGCTCCGTGAGCGCGGCGAATCTCATCGACACGGCCATCTCCGGTAATACAGGAGACCACCTCGACGCCCATTTTCCGGTAGTACTCCTTGATTGTCCAAATCTCGCCGGCAAGATTGAAGTCGCCGAGAATGTTAATGCTCATCGGAGTAACGGAATCGGTATTGCCCGTGCCGATCAACTTATAAAGAGCATCACAGGCTGCGCGATAGCCATCCTTCTTTGTGCCCTTGAAGCCTTCGGAGTGTACAGGAAGAACGGGAATGTCTTTCTCCTGGCTGACCTTCTTGCAGACCGCCTCAACGTCATCTCCGATGACTCCGACGATGCACGTTGCATAGATGAATGCGGCCTTCGGTTTATGAGCATCGATCAACTCGCAGAGCGCGGCGTAAAGCTTCTTCTCGCCGCCCTGGATCACATCAAGCTCCTGAAGATCGGTGGAGAAACTCAATCGGTGGATCTGTGGCCCGGAAGAGAGTGCTCCACGGATGTCCCAGGTATAGCTGGCGCAGCCGATGGGGCCATGCACTACGTGCAATGCATCAGCAATGGGATAGAGAACGACGCGGGATCCGCAGAAAACGCAGGCACGCTGGCTCACTGAACCGGCCGCACTCGGTTTCTCGCAGTCGAGCTGAAAAGCTTCCTGGCCCTTGCGGTAAACCTGCTTGCTTCGCTCTCTCAGAATGTCTGCCATTTGCTGCGCCTCACCCCATTGCTGGTTCGCTTGCGTTGTGTACAGCTATTACATGGTCAGTTCGAAACTCTCCTCGGGAGCATCGCGGTCCTGGCGATCCATCAGCACTCCCAGAATTTTCTCCAGAAGCCGCATTCCGCCCTTGTAGCCAATCGTCGGGAAGTAGGAATGCCCGACCCGGTCGAGGACGGGGAATCCATGACGCACGAAGGGAATATTTTCGTCGCGCGCAATGTATTTGCCGTAGGTATTGCCAATCAGCAGATCCACTGATTCCTGCTTGATCCACTGATGCAGCAGGTACATATCCGCCTGCGCTCCGGCTTTGATCTTCGCTTCCGGCACGTTGCCGCCGGTTGCGTCGGTGAAGCGCTGCGCGAAATTCGTGGTCGGCGTACCGGTTACCACGTACACCGGCTTCATATCGAGAAGCGTCAGAAACTCAGTGAGAGATACGAGCTGGTCTGGGTCTCCGAACAACGCAACCCGCTTGCCATGCACGTACTGGTGCATGTCGGAGATCATGTCGAGCAGACGTCCGCGTTCGTCGGTGATTGCGTCGGGAACTTTCACGCCTGCCATTGTGCGCAGGGTATCGATGAAGCGGTCAGTGGCTTGCAGGCCAATCGGCAACTCCATCATGGTGCCGGGCACGCCGCACTTATCGGTCAGAGCATCGACGGCCGCAGCGGATGCGGAGGGACCCATACCGAGGGTTCCAACGCTGCCGCCAGAGGTGCGGATCTGATCCACGGTGGTGCCGCCCTTGGGGTAGAACTCGTGTTTGCCGGTCTGCGGCGCGTCGAGCACGTCCGAGGTGTCCGGATACATCACGACGTCGATTCCCATTTTGTGAGCCAGGCACTTCAGCTCGCGCATGTCGGAAGGTTCAACCCATCCCGGAATTAGATTCACCTGCTTGCTCTTCTCCGCTTCGGGATCGGCGAAGTAGGTGACCAGGGCCTTGGTCATGTTGGAAAATCCAGTGATGTGCGAACCAACATAGCTCGGAGTGTTGCAGTGAATTACGTGCTTGCCTTCCGGCACTTTCCCTTCGCCGACCGCCTTGGCGATGATCTGCACTAAGTCGTCGCCAATTGTTTCTGAAAGGCAGGTGGTGTGGACGGCGATCACGTCCGGGTTATAGACGCTGAAGATTGTCGTAATCGCCTGCAAAAGGTTCGCCTGTCCGCCGAAGACCGAAGTACCTTCAGTAAACGAGCTGGTGGCGGCCATCACGGGTTCCTTGTAGTGACGGGTCAAAGTACTGCGATGGTACGAGCAGCAACCCTGCGATCCGTGGCTGTGCGGAAGACAACCGTGCAGTCCGAGAGCAGCGTACATGGCGCCGATTGGCTGGCAGGTCTTCGCAGGATTTACCGTGAGTGAAGAACGTTCCAAAACCTCGTCTGTCGTATGGCGCAAAAGCATAAAATTCCCTTTCTGCTCGGTGAGCAGTTTGTGTGAGCTGACTGTAGCGTGCGGTTGCAGACCTTAGTCGGCGGCGACTTCCTCGCGTTGCGGCTCTGGTGTGTTCCAGGGAGGGGTCACGTGCGACCAGATTTTCATGTTCACCATGCGGTCGATGTCATTGAAAAAGTTGATCGCTCCACTGAAGCCCGCGTACGGCCCACCGTAGTCATAGCTGTGCAGTTGTTTGCAGGGAATTCCCATCTTCTGAACCGCGTACTTTTCCTTGATGCCGGCGCAGAAAATGTCAGGCTTGTAGATCTCCAGCAGGCGCTCGGTCTCGTGATGGCTGAGGTCGTCGATGACCAGGGTATCGTCGTCCATCTGCGGCATCATTCCGATGTAGTCGCGGAACTCCATCTCCGAGAGACCTTCCAGCTTGGCGATCTGATCAGGGCTGCGGCGTGCACGATAGCGCTCCGGATCGGGAACTGGATCGATCTGTTCGATGTTTCTGCTATCCGCATCCACCTTCAATCCGGGTAATACGCTGCGGCCTTCGTAATCGTCACGATGGCCGAACTCGTAACCGGCGGCAAGTGTCTTCATGCCGATTTCCGTGAAGAGCATCTGATAATGGTGAGCACGGGAGCCGCCTACGAACAACATTGCGGTTTTGCCCTGGCAACGCGCCTTCACCCGTGAGCGGGTTATTTCTACAACTGCCATATCCTCGGCAATTACCTGCTCCACGCGTTCCGTTAACTCGGCATCTTCAAAATACTGTGCGATCTTGCGCAAGGTCTTGGCCGTGGCCTCGGCACCGATGAAGTTCACCTTCATCCACGGAATGCCGAACTTCTTTTCCATCATCTCCGCCGCGTAATTGATGGAGCGGTGACACATGACCAGGTTCAGGTCGGCGGTGTGCGAGTTCGCCATGCTGTCGTAGGTTGAGTTTCCGCTGAACGTCGAAATCTGCTTGATGCCGCAGCGTTTGAAGAGTTCTTCGAGAACGAAACCGTCACCACCAATGTTGTACTCGCCAAGCAGGTTGATCTTGAACTTGTCATCATGCGGCGTCTCGTCCAGTCCGATGATGTGCTTGAATAGTCCGTTGTTGGCAATGTGATGGCCTGCCGACTGGCTGACCCCGCGGTAACCCTCGCAACTTAAACCGAAGATGTTGATGCCAAGCTCAGCCGACATCTCCCTTGCGACGGCATGCACATCGTCTCCGATGAGCCCGACCGGGCAAGTTGAAAAAATGGCAATCGCCTTCGGATGAAAGAGATCGAACGCCTCTTTCACTGCGGCTTTCAACTTCTTCTCGCCACCGAAGACGATATTTTCTTCCTGCATGTCTGTTGACAGGCAGTAATTCATAAAATTCGCGTCGCCGTCCGTGGGTGTGCGCGTCTGGTTGCGGCGGGTGAGCCACGCATAAAAGCTGCACCCGATGGGGCCATGCACCAGGTTGAGAATGTCGCGGGTGGGTCCAAAAATTACGCCCTTACAACCGGCATAGGTACAGCCGCGCTGCGTGATGATGCCCGGGCTGCTGCGGACATTCGACTTGATCTCCGGCACGCTGCCGTCTTCACGATGTTCCGTGATGACAATCTGCTCGGAGCGCTTCTGACGAAGCTTCTTCGGATAGATCTGAATTAATTCCTCTTTGACATCGCGCGGATCTCTGGACATGGCTCACTCCATTTCTGCTGGCCCTCAGCGGGCGAATACTTGCTGGACCGAAGCAACCTGAATCAGGCGATCGCCCCGGCTTTAGCGGCTCCGGTCGCGGGAACTGGAGGAGCAGCATCCATGCACTCAGCAAGACCAAAGTCGATCAAGAGTTTCTCCAGAGTCTCCATCTCCAGCGGCTTTGGTATCACGAAGAGTTGGTTTTGATCGATTGCCCGCGCCAGTGTGCGGTACTCGTCTGCCTGTGGAACATTCGGACGCCACTCAATTACCGTTTTACGGTTGATCTCTGCGCGTTGTACGTCGTTGTCACGGGGAACAAAGTGGATCATCTGTGTACCCAGCAGACGTGCGAACTCCGTAATCATCTCCAACTCGTTGTCCACTTTGCGGCTATTGCAGATGATGCCGCCGAGGCGAACTCCGCCAGCCTGCGCAAATTTCACAATGCCCTTCGAGATGTTATTGGCGGCGTACATCGCCATCATTTCGCCGGAGCATACGATGTAGATTTCCTGCGCTTTGCCTTCGCGCATCGGCATGGCGAATCCGCCGCACACCACGTCACCGAGCACATCGTAGAAGACATAGTCGAGGTCTTCTTCGTAAGCTCCAAGCTGTTCCAGAAGATTGATGGAAGTGATGATGCCGCGCCCGGCGCATCCCACACCCGGCTCTGGTCCACCGGACTCGGTGCAGCGCGTGCCACTGTATCCAGGGCGGAGAACGTCTTCCAAAATGACCTCGTCGCCCTCTTCGCGCAGGGTGTCCAGCACCGTCTTCTGCGCCAGTCCGCCCAGCAGGAGCCTTGTCGAATCCGCTTTCGGATCGCAACCGACTACCATCACCTTCTTGCCCATTTCAGCCAGCGCTGCAACTGTGTTCTGCGTCGTGGTTGACTTGCCAATGCCGCCCTTGCCGTAGATAGCTACTTTTCGCATGATTTCCTAAGCTCCCTTTACGGAATTCGTGAGATGAAAGTGGATCCCGCACTCCGGAGTGACCGGTGCGCCGCGCTGCGGTGAGTGCGAAATGCTTCTGATTGTGAGAATGAAGATTGATACCTTCGGCTGGGATCAGCCGCAGTGTCGCATGCTCGAGCTTGGAGCGGGACTTTCAGGCGTCAGCTACAGCGCGACGCTGAAAACAAGAGTAGAACGATGCGGCAAGTCGGCGACATTCGTGGTCGATTGATTTGCCGGAACCATTGCTGGTTGTCGAGAGCATAGGAGAGATGGCGTCCTACGTCCAATCGAAAGTTTCTATTGCCCCAATTTAATTCAGTGATGGATCCCAGCATTGCCGTGAACCGATGCCGGAATGCTAATCCTTCTGGATCAGGACCTCGGTGGACTTTACAATCGCGTTCACCTGGTCTCCCACCTTCAGATTCATTTCATCCACACTGCGCAAAGTGATCACGCTTTCGATTAGGTTATCGCCGACCTGGATTGTCAAGTGTGCCATGACCGAGCCGCGAAGGATCTCGGTTACCTTACCTGCGAGCTTGTTGCGGGCTGAAATTGTCATGGCAGGGACTTTATCACAACAAACGTTTCGGCTTCGAACGCTCGTATTTATAGCAGGGATAAGAACTATTGATTGGCGCAGTGCAACGCAACGGAACTACTCTCACCTAAACCCCAAGAACCAATGTTTTGAGTATTCGATGCAGAGGAGCTCATGGAGACCGCGAAATGGCAGGTGGAAATCCTGCATCGCACGAGCAGAATCGTCAGTTCCGGGTTATCCATCGATGACATGCTGGCGGAAATTATTGCCATCACCGTCGAGGTAACTAGCTGTGAGGCCTGCCTGGTCTACTTACCGGATCACGAAACGGGAGATGTTGTTCTGCGTGCCTCCCAACTTCCGCATGATTCCGAAATCGGCAATGTTCGGCTAAGTATGGGTGAGGGTATTGCGGGATGGGTGGCAAAACACAAAACCGTGGTTGCGCTCTCACGCAACGCGTGGGCCGACTCACGATTCAAGAATTTCTCCACAATGGTGGAAGACACTTATGAAGCGCTATTATCCGTTCCCCTGGTGCGAGGCGGGGAAGTAATCGGCGTATTCAATGTTCATCATCGAGAGGAGCATGTTCACACACCCGAGGAGATCAGCCTGCTCAGTTTCCTCGGTGAGCAAATGGGTGGGGTCATTGCTTATTCCGAGCTGGCCCAGCACAACACACGCCTGAAGAAAGAAGCGATGTTGGTTCGTCAGCAACTTGAAGAACGCAAACTCGTCGAACGTGCCAAGGGAATTCTGCAGCAACGATTCGGGATGACGGAACAGGACTCGTATCAAAGTCTTCGCGAGGAGAGCCGAAAGCAACGGAAGTCTATACGCGACATTGCCGAAGCAGTACTGATGGTCGAAAACATTGCTACCCGCCGGCTTGTTTCGGGCCGCGAATCCGGCGGGGAAATTGAGTAAGTTCCTGTCGTCTCACCCTCGGAGCAAGTTGACTTAAAAGATCTGCATTATTAGGAGATCGGGATTATGTTCAACCTCATCGCAATTAACTTGAAGGACGCGCAAGGCAATCTGTTCTCGAAATGTCACCTTGCGAAATGTGGGAATCCGGGGCGCTACCAGTTGTTCAATCCGCTCTCCGACGGTGATCTTCCGGATTGGGAGGGCTTGCCAATCTGCTCAAAGCACCTGGTGGAAGAGGCGCGGCATCGTCCGGAGATTATCATGTCGATGCTTGATATCCTGATCGACGCCATGGAGGCAAAGAAAATCTTGTCGGGGCCTCCTGCTCCGCACGGCGGAAGCCGTGTCATACCCATGCGATAGAGCGGCTAATCGGCTCGATCGACGATGCGCAACAGAAGGCAGGTTACGTTGTCGCTGCCGCCGCCTTCCTTCGCGCTCTGGATGAGCAGGTTGCATGCCTCGTCCATGGTCGAAGCCGATTCGATCAACTCAAGGATGTGGCTGTCATCAACGTGGCGGGTGAGTCCATCGGTCGCAAGCAGCAGTACGTCTTGTGGTTTTACTGAAAGATCGGCGACATCGGGGTGCACGGTGTCTTCGGCTCCGAGAGCGCGAAGAATAATGTTTTGTACCCTCGAGTTCTGCGCTGCCTCCATGCTCATCAGCCCGCTGCGCACACCTTCCATCACCAGCGAGTGATCGCTGGTGAGGAGCTCAATCTTGTGTTCCCGAATTAGGTAAATGCGGCTGTCGCCGACATGCGCTATGCTGACGCCGCCCTTCCCATTCCAGATGGCGGCGGCAATCGTGGAACCCATTCCGGCGTGTCCTGGAATCAGGGCAGCAGTTTTTCGGATGCGTTCATTGGCAACAACAATTGCGTCCCCCAGGGCTGCCGAGGAGCGATCGGTTCTCTTGTCATCTTGTTCTTCGCTATTTGGCGTGCGGAAATAATCAACGACTGAACGCACGGCCATACCGCTGGCAACTTCTCCAGCAGCGTGTCCACCCATTCCGTCGCACACCACGAACACTCCAGTCCCGGTGTCGAAATCGAAACTGTCCTCATTGTTAGTGCGAACACAACCCACATCCGTTCTTCCTGCAACTTCAAGTGCTAACGCCATTAGGCACTTCCCTTATTCAGGCTGTTGGAATACGCATGCTCTGTTAAGTAGCAGCCGCTGAATTTCAGAGTCATGCTGTGATGTTATGCCGCGAACCCTTCATTGAGTTGTACGGGAAACTAAGGAGCAGCCTCTATCGTCAAGCCTGTTAATGTATGCTCCCTCATCGTCTGGCCTTAGCTATGAAAGTGACAAACGTAAGTTGAATTCAATAGCCAATTCTGGAGTACTCACGTTCAAAATCAAGGTAGCGCGTATTCGAAACTCGTGAAAGCATATGAGCATTACAGCGTTTAGCGGGATAATGTAGGAGCGTAACGAGGAGAGTGCCCGATGAGTTCGCCAGAAAAGTCTAAACCAGCGCCACCTCAGAACGACGCGCTAGAGAATGTGGCAGAGGCTCACAAACGCTTGAAAACCCTGCGAGAGCAGTTGGGACAACACCCTGAATTGGATGAAGCCATCATGAAACTTGAGCTGGCCCTGAGCGCATTGACTTTACAGACAGGTGGCTTGTTGTAGCGCCCTCCAGCTCAGAACCCCCTCCGTTGGATAGCTGAAGGGGTTCTGAGCTGGAAGCATTCGCAAGAACGCCCGGTCTTGAGGCTTAGTCTGAAACGTTAACGCCGGCCATAGCCGCCGCGTCCCACGAAGCCGCGTCCACCGCGTGCTTCATAGTCATGCCTCTCATAGCCTCTTCCCCTGTATCCGTACCCGTCATGCCATCCGTGCCGACCATAGCGGTAACCGTAGCCCCCGCCAACGTAGTAGTCATACCCGTAGGGATAGACGTATCCCGGGACGTATGCAACGTAGGGAGCGGGCTCGTAAGCGTAGGGAGGCGGTGCGACCACATACCCGTACGCTGGACGGGGGACGCCGATGCCGATTCCAATCGCTACCTGCCCATTCGCTTTGGGCGGCGTAATCAGGGAGAACGCTACAACCAGACCAAATAAGGCGAGAACTGTTTTCTTCATCATCTCCACACCTCGAAGCTCTGTATGGATAAACCCTCGCCCGCAAAAAAGTTTCGCCCTGGACCGCAGTTTTCGTTCGAGTAGCCGTCTGAAAGGAAGTGCCGCGCTTCTGAGCGGTCTCGATTAATTATTGGTATCAAGTTGCCCGGATTTCGTCCATTCCTGAATCTGTAGGCTGCCGGCGTGCTGGAATTGGGTGGAAGGGAATATAATAGGTACAGAAGGGGATTGTCTGATTTCACGGCACCAAATCCATCCTCTTGATCCCTGTGCCGGCCAGTTCCACGGATCTGTGTCCTTTCTGCACGTTTCCTTGAATGCGAACGCATGCGAGTTTGTGAAACTTGCGAATCGAACTGGATCGATCGAATTAATTTCTCACTGATTGGAGTATCAATGGCAGGAACCTCACGAACCACATTTACTAAACGCTCGAAGGAGCGGGCTCGCCAGGAGAAGCGGATAGAGAAGTCACAGAAGATGGAGCAGCGCAAACAGGAGAAGCAGGCCGAACCTGTTGAACGGACCGGTGAGCCGGTCATTCAGTACGACGAAGACGGCCAACCGATCGCGTTGGACTTCAATGACTTCTAGAATCAGCTAACTGCAGAGTCTCTAAAACCCGATCACCGGGTGAATCGGACCTGAAGAAATACCAACAAGCCCCATGTTCAGGTGTGGGGCTTTGTTGTGCCTGCTTTCAGATTCGATATAGTTCCCGACTTTCCGGATCGTCGTCAAAGTTCGCCATTGTCGATAAGCGCTGCATCTAACCGCACATTCACCAAACGGAGGCGGTCTCATGTACGTAGTCACGGGAATAACCGGGAATACTGGAAGCGTAGTTGCCGAGCGCCTGATGGCGGCTGGAAAGAAGGTGCGTGGAGTCAGCAGAACGGCTGGACATCTGGAACCGCTGGTGCAGAAAGGATGCGAGGCGGCGGTGGCCGACCTCACAAATCGGGAGGCGCTGGCCGAAGCCTTCGATGGAGCCGAGGGAGTGTACGTCATGATACCTCCCGAACCGGCCGGTCCTGATTTTCGGCTGCACCAGCGCGCAGTGATTCAGGCAGTTGGCTCGGCATTGGAGCGCTCAAAGGTAAAAAACGTGGTGGCGCTCAGCAGCGTGGGCGCCGAGAAAGCGGAGAAGACCGGACCCGTCGTGGGTCTCCATGAAATGGAGGAGCGGCTCAACAGTATCGCCGGATTGAACGTTTTGCATCTGCGCGCCGGATACTTTATGGAGAACACCCTGACGCAGGCTGGCATTATCCAAGCAGTTGGCTCGGCCGCCGGTCCGCTATTGCCGGAGTTGAAGATTTCGATGATCGCTTCGTACGACATCGGCGTTGCCGCGGCGCAAGCTCTGATCGAGCTTGACTTCAATTCGCACCAGACCCGGGAGTTGCTTGGGCCTCGCGACATCAGCATGGAAGAAGTTGCCACCATCATCGGAAAGACTATCGGCCGACCGGATCTAAAGTATGTTCATTCCTCCCAAAACCAGGTGCGCGACGTAATGCTGAAGATGGGAATGCAGGCCGACTTGGTATCGCTGATCCTTGAAATGACTTCTGCGATGAACACGGGTTTCATGAAGGCTATGGGGCCGCGTAATGCTCGCAATTCGACGCCGACGACCTACGAGGAATTTGCTCAGAAGAAATTCCTTCCTTATTACCAGAAAACCAGGGTTGCTGCCTGACGACGTTACTGAGAGGCGACCGTGTGCTCGTTGCATTTGACGACACTCCAGAGAAGGGGCTATAAACAAGACATCGTGACCGTTTGCTGCCAGACCTGTCGCACCTCTGCCTGCTGTTGTTGCGGGGAGCGGACTCCTGGCGAAAATGAGATCGTGAAATAGAAGGCATCTAGAGATTTTCACGAACCCACCGCCAGAGACCCTGGCCGGTGGGTTTTTTATTTTGACCAAACACCGTTGTGGCGCATCGGAAAGAATGAGCCTCTCGTGATAATTCCCTGTGAGCGACGTCATGTGGAAGCCGGCCCGCAGGCACTGTGAAATATGCGGTTCGCCGAAGGCGGACCAGATGGAGATGAAATGGCTATTACAAACAGCATCACCGAGTTAATTGGAAAAACTCCGCTGCTTTATCTCAACAAGATCACCCAGGGCGCAGTCGCGCGAGTGGCCGTAAAGCTGGAGAGCCAGAATCCTTTGGCTAGCGTGAAAGATCGCATTGGCGCTGCGTTGATTGAGGCTGCCGAGCGCGCAGGCAAAATCCAACCGGGCAAGACCGTACTCATCGAGCCAACCAGCGGAAACACTGGTATCGCATTGGCATTCGTGGCGGCGGTGAAGGGATACGAGTTGATCCTCACCATGCCGGAGACGATGAGCCTTGAACGCCGCGTACTCCTTCTGGCGTTCGGCGCAAAGATTGTGCTCACTCCCGGTCCCAACGGAATGAAAGGCGCCGTGGCAAAGGCCGAAGAAATTCTCGCTAACACGCCAAACGGCTACGTCCTGCAACAGTTCAACAATCCCGCTAATCCACAAATCCACTTTGAAACCACAGGCCCCGAAATCTGGAACGATACAGACGGTAAGGTCGACATTCTTATTTCAGGTGTCGGAACCGGCGGAACCCTGACTGGCATCGCCCGCTACATCAAGTCGAAGAAGCCTGAGTTTAAGGCCATCGCCGTCGAACCAAGCGACAGCCCGGTTCTCTCCGGTGGCAAGCCAGGCCCACACAAGATTCAGGGAATTGGCGCTGGCTTTGTGCCCGGCGTACTGGACACGAAGTTGATCGATGAAGTCATCCAGGTATCGAACGATCAGGCTCTTGACTTTGCGCGTCGCCTTCCCAAGGATGAAGGTCTGCTGGTTGGCATCTCTGCCGGCGCCGCTGTTTATGCGGCGTTGAAGGTTGCGAAGCGTCCGGAGAATGCGGGAAAACTGATCGTTGCGATTATTCCAAGCTTTGGCGAACGCTATCTCAGCACCGTGCTCTTCGAAGAACTTCGCAAAGAGGCACAGGCGCTTGCGACCTCTCCGATTGCGGAACCGGCCACTCTGAAGATTTAGTTCACGGCTTGCACAACTCAAACGAAAAGTCCCAGGGCTCAGGCCACTGGGACTTCTTCTTGCTTGCAAGAGATGTAGAGGCTAAGAGCGACTAGTTGCGCGAGATGCGCATTCCGCCCCACGCGAGCCCGGAACCCACGACTGCCATATGAATCACGCAGTTTTGCAACTCATCCCAATTCTGCGAAAGCACGCTGGGCGCACCGGCTGCACCACAGTTGCCATAGTAGGAGACGTTGGCATAGTGATCGCCGGGCTGGACGGAAGTCCGCTTACAGACGTTCTCAAGCATTCGAAGATTTGCCTGGTGACCGATGAACACTTGGCGACGGTTTTCTGTCGGGGGCACGGACGCTTGCAGCTGCTTTAGAACGGTGGTCGTAGTGCGAATGGCGAAGACTTGTACCGCATGTCCTTCTTGCGCGAAGTGACCACCCGTAGGAATAGTAATCTGGTGCTGGCCTGCGGGATCGCTGCCGAAACTCGTCTCTGAAATTACCGCAGGTGAAGGCACACGCGCGGAGACAATGGCCGCCGTCGCGGCATCACCGAAGAGGACCGCTTGCCGACGGTCGCTGTAGTCGATGCTTCGGGTGAAAGTCTCGCTATTCACAACCAGCACATAGTCCGGCAACGCCTCCGGTTTCATCTGGTTGAGAATATGAATTTGCGAAGCAAAAGTAGAGCATGCGGACTGCAGGTCGAAGCAGGTAGCCGGAATGCCAAGCGCATTGGCAATACGGCAGGAATCAGCGGGAATCTGCATCTCAGGCGAGCATCCGCCGGAGATTACCATCCCTAATTGAGAAGCAGTAAGTCCCGAACGCCGCAGCGCCATTTCAGCGGCACGCACAGACATTTGTGTAGGTGTGGTGTGAGCTGCTTCGGCAGCGGCGCGAGGATCTTGATTGCGCGTCGCGCGCAGATAATCCAAGGGCAGCGTGGTATGCCGTTCAACGATGCCGACACGATCCTCAATCCATTTCACGTCCACCCCAATATCCAGGGAAGAAAGAAAGTGATTATCGAGAACCGTCTCGGGATGAAAGTGTCCAAGAGCGTGCAGGTACAGCAAAAGCGTCTCCTGTGAACCCAACTCCCCCACTCTCGTCGGGGGCACAACAAGCGCCATCGCCGATCAGTTCTTTGGCGAAAGCTTTGGGCTGCAATGGATCCTTCGATCCGGCAGGTTGCAGCGGGTTAATGGACTCAAGTCTAACGGAGTGTCGCACATGGATCAATTGTTCGTGCTTTCTTTCGGCAAGCGGTGGATGGTTGTGACAAAACTATTACTCGTGCGGTTGGCATGTGTCTACGCTCTGTTTGGTTTTGCTGTCAAGCTAAGAACCGACCTAATGTGACGATGGTTTTCAACACGAATGTGGAAATGGCGGTGTAAAAAGGCAGTGAACGTTCTTCAAACCTCATTTTTGTTGGGCCTTCTCCGGGTTGCACCACGTAAAGTGCAACGGTCGATAAGTCACATAAAATTCTTGGAGCCGTTAACACCCGTAAATTCATTGCCCGTTGGCAGCTCTGCATCAGCGGAGAGATTGCCGTTCAATGTAACTCACGGCATTCTGCGCGTCATTCTGCGCAGTTGGACTAGCGCTGCTCCGTCTGTAGGTGTTAGCATCGGTTGTCTGGAGTGTGTGGCCCGGACATCCAGCAGAACTAAAATTCTTTCGATTGTCCCGGAAATGGTCAAGAATCAATAACATAACTTAACAAAAGAAAATGTTGACCTTGGCCCTGCAAAGTTTTAATGTACAAAATGTCGGTGGCGTAGCAGAAAAGTTGCAGCGCTCATTCATCTTGAGCCCGGATTCCAAGGGCGATATAAGATCCTCCAAGCAAAATCGATTTCAGACGGAGGGAGCTTCCTTGTCGTGTTGGGAATAAGACAAGCGATTCAATTCGCGCTTGGGGTGGCAGCTGATTTCAGTTTGAGTGACGAACTGTACTCGTCTTGCATCTCAAACAGGCAAAGGCCGGAGTTCTACAAAGCGCGAGCAACCGATTTTGGAAACGTAATCGCAGTCAGGCATTTTGAATTTTGAACGATGGATTCAGGCGTCGCAGGGCAGTGCAAAGGAGAAGTTATGCGTTCAGATAAAGTCTTTGAAGCTTTACACACATTGCAGAATCGTTATATGCTGTGCCAGATTGCTTCCAAGGCAACTCGTAAGTTTCACAAACCGAATACCCGCATTCAGGACACGACGAATGATGTTCTGAACCGCATCTCCGATAACGAGCGGGTCAACGTAATGGCCGATCCGGTGAATGCAAAAGACGCTCAGCGTCGAGCGGCATAGCGGCTGAAAGTGAGAAATCTTACCTTGCGGCGGTCGCATCCGCGACAGCTGCAAGGGAGCAGCCCTCAAAATCTAACGCGTTGAACAGGCAGTTCGCAGATATTGTTTACAGCTTCTATTCGCATCAGCCGTGAACGGCCCATCCGGCCATCAAGAATTACGGGCTGGTTTCCCATCCAAATGGTTACTTGTTAGCCGAGCCAGGATTAACAGTAGCCACATTCCCGCGCCTAGCGGCGCACCTTATTCCCTTCCTCTCGAAAACATTCCGTAGGTGGACATGACGATCGCTGAACTCAAAGAAAAAAACATTACCGAGCTGACCAAGATAGCTCGCGAGCTCGACCTCCCCGGTGCGAGCGGCCTCCGCAAGCAGGATCTGATTTTTAAAATTCTGCAGGCGCAGAGCGAAAAAGAAGGTCACATCTTCGCTGAAGGCGTCCTGGAAATTCTCCCCGACGGCTATGGCTTTCTCCGCTCCCCTGATTACAATTACCTGCCCGGCCCGGACGACATCTACGTTTCCCCCTCGCAAATTCGAAAATTTGACCTCAAGACCGGCGATACGGTCAGCGGTCAAGTCCGTCCTCCTCACGAGGGAGAAAAATATTTTGCGCTGGTCAAGATTGAAGCCGTCAACTTCGAGTCTCCTGACGAGGCTCGCAACAAGATTCTGTTCGACAACCTGACGCCTCTCTATCCGCAGGAGCGTCTCAAGCTCGAAACCGTCCGCGATAACATGAGCGCGCGCGTGATGGACATGCTGATTCCGATTGGCAAAGGCCAGCGCGGACTGATCGTCGCTCCGCCACGTACCGGCAAAACGATGTTGTTGCAGAATATTGCCAACTCCATCACGGCCAATCATCCGGAAGTGGTTCTGATCGTTCTTCTCATCGACGAACGTCCGGAAGAAGTCACGGACATGCAGCGTTCGGTGAAGGGCGAAGTCATCAGCTCGACCTTTGACGAACCCGCAGCACGCCACGTACAGGTCGCCGAGATGGTGATCGAAAAGGCCAAACGCCTTGTCGAACACAAGCGTGACGTAGTGATCCTGCTGGATTCCATCACCCGCCTGGCGCGTGCTTACAACACCATCGTTCCGCCATCGGGCAAGGTGCTCTCCGGCGGTGTCGACTCGAACGCTCTGCAGCGTCCGAAGCGCTTCTTTGGTGCGGCCCGTAATATCGAAGAGGGTGGCTCGCTTACGATTATCGCTACTGCGTTGATCGAAACCGGCAGCCGTATGGACGACGTGATCTTCGAAGAATTCAAGGGCACCGGCAACATGGAAGTCATCCTGGACCGCAAGCTTAGTGATAAGCGAGTCTTTCCGGCCATTGATATTCAGCGCTCGGGCACCCGTAAGGAAGAACTGCTCCAGGTTAAGGAAGACCTCCAGCGCATTTGGGTTTTGCGCCGTGTTCTCAACCCGCTCTCTCCCGTGGAGGCGATGGAGTTGTTAATCGACAAGCTCAGCAAGACGCGAGCCAACGGCGACTTCCTCTCCAACATGAGCAGCCTGTAGCAACAATGTTCTTGCAATGCGCCCGGCTTCGGTCGGGCGTTTTGTATTTGGCTTTGCCGTGAGTCCGATCCCAGGAACGTCGTCTTCGATCACCCAACCAAAGCAACTACTTTCTTCGCCATGATCTCTTCTGCCGTGTCATTCTAATTCAGGGTCGGACATTTGCACTGTGACGTCCTTTCCCGTCTTCCCGGTATAATCAAATGTCGCACAATACCGTTCGTAAGGACATCCTTGCACATGCATGCACATTCAAGCGGTCCACAGCCCGAGGGGCCGCAAGCGATTCCTGGTGTCAGCTCAATCATTGCAGTCGGATCTGGTAAGGGCGGAGTTGGCAAGACCACTCTTTCCGTTAACCTTGCGTTAGCTCTGGCTCGTCTTGGCTTCAAGGTTGGACTTCTCGATGCAGACATCTACGGCCCCAACGTTCCCTTGATGATGGGCGCAACCGGCGAGCCTGAGTTGACTCCGGACAATCGCATCGTTCCTGCCGAGCGCTATGGCGTTCGCGTCATCTCCGTTGGTTATCTGAATCCCGGCGACAAGCCGCTGGTGTGGCGTGGACCCATGCTGCATTCAGTCATCAAGCAGTTTTTAGGACAGGTGGCCTGGGGTGAACTCGACTTCCTCGTCGTCGATCTGCCTCCAGGGACCGGCGACGTCGTGATATCGCTGACGCAGACCGTGCCATTGACAGGCGCTATCGTCGTCACCACTCCCTCCGACGTTTCATTGCAGGATGCGCGTAAGGCTATCGAAATGTTCAACCAGGTCCGGGTTGAGATCATGGGCATTGCCGAAAACATGAGCTACTTTGTTTGTCCGCATTGCAATCACGAGATCGATGTCTTCTCAACTGGCGGAGGCGAGCGCGTTGCCAAGCAGTATGGCGTGCCATTCCTCGGACGCATCGAACTCGACCCGACGATCCGGGAGGGTGGAGATTCCGGTCATCCGGTGGCATTGGCTGGTGAGCAGGCAAATAACGCCAAGAGTCTCTTCGCATTTGCCCGCAATGTTCTGGCGCGTGCGGAAGAATTGAAGAGCAGTGGCGGCGGCAGCGTTCTCAGTATCGACTAGTTTCTGTCGCAAGGAGAAGCATGGAGAGCACCACGCCCAGTACTGCGGTCAATGAGATCCCGCCGGTGGAGAAAATCCACCCCATTCCTTATTGGCACACCGCCGCGCTGGTCCTGGTGCTCGGCTTCCTTAGCATTGCGAATTTAAAGAGCGGCCACGGTGCTCACTCCGGACACGGGCACGTTCGCATCTATGTAGCCACAATTATCTACGAATGGCTTTTCACTCTGTATGTCTGGTGGGGACTGCGGCGTTCAGGCGGAACTTTGCGTGAGCTGATCGGCGGCCGCTGGAAGTCTATCGAAGATTTTCTGATCGACATTGCCGTTGCGACCGGCACTTGGATCGGAACGCTTCTGGTGATTGCCGTCGCCGCCATCGCCATGGGAATGGATCACTCCGGCAGCCTCGATGATGCTCGCAAGCAGATTGGTTTTCTTGCTCCGCAAAGCGGCTTCGAGGTCTTCTTGTGGATATGCCTCAGTGCCACTGCCGGGTTTTGCGAAGAGGTGCTCTTTCGTGGCTACCTGCAAAAGCAATTTACCCGACTGCTGCGCAACCAATGGATCGCGCTGGTCTTTGTCAGCATCCTCTTCGGCCTTGGCCACGGATACGAAGGCCCGCAGCGAATGGTGCTCATCGCCATTCTCGGTTTTTCCTTCGGCATCCTGAGCATCTTGAGAAAGAGTCTGCGGCCGGCGATGATGGCCCACACTCTGCAGGACACGATCTCCGGATTGCTCTTGAGAGCGTTGCGTTAAGACAAAAGTTCGGTGAACCTGGAGACGTGAGCATCGAAGACATGCTCACGTTTTACTTTTTTACTTGACATGCCTTTGTAATCAACATATACAACTATGCAATTGCAACGTTTACGTTGTAATTACATCCAAGATTGTTCAAAGGGAGAATAGTCAGATGGCAACCAAGAAAGCTGCGAAGAAGGCCGTTAAGAAGGCTGCGAAGAAAGTCGCAAAGAAGAAGTAGTAACTTTAAACGAAAAAGGCTACACGAGAGGGGAGCGCGAAAGCGTTCCCCTTAGTGTTTATGCGGGTAAGAATGAATCTTCAATATCAATCCAGAAGCGCCGTTACAGCCGCCAGCGCAGCGACCGCAGCCGTCTCCGCGCGCAGAATTGTGGTGCCAAGGGTTACGCTTTGCCATCCCGTATCGCTGAACTGAGCCAGCTCTTCTTCCGCCCATCCGCCCTCGGGGCCCACGGCGAAAACGATCGGCATAGACCCTTCGGCCAACGCATCGCGCATATTTTTGCTTCGCTCATTTTCGTTCAGCAACAAGCGCGTTGGAGCCTCGAAGGGCAGCGCCAACTTCAGCTTCACTGCATCATCGATGGTCGGCGGACGCAAGCGGCGTGACTGCTGCGCTGCCTCGTGCGCAATGCGCCGCCATCGCTCCACGCGTTTGGCCGCCGCGATCGCCAGGTGGGAATCAGTACGGCGTGCAATGATCGGGAGAATGCGCGTGACACCCAACTCCGTACACTTTTCGATGGCCCACTCCAGCCGGTCGAACTTGTAGATGGCCATCAGCAGCACAATCTCTCGTTCCTCAGTACCGGCCACCGCTTCGCCCAGGTCAAACTCGACGCGCTCATCTGAGACGGAAGAGATGGTCCCCACTCGGACGACTTCGCCGCACGCAAGGTCGTACTCCTGCCCCACGCGCGCCCGCAGCACTCGCGCCAGATGCGCAGCGTTCTGTCCCAGCAGCGCAGCGCGATCTCCAGAGCATTCGTCGGCAATCCAGCGGCGTCGTGTCATACTTCCAGCCTAAAGCAAGCTGAGG
>Ga0255336_100773_pt1 | contig 36477 bp, 29 predicted proteins | sample MeOH1_35cm_T3_17_FD_189102 | JGI IMG/M metagenome (GOLD analysis project Ga0255336, IMG submission 189102) | Sandy soil microbial communities from University of British Columbia, Vancouver, Canada - MeOH1_35cm_T3_179 | ecosystem: Engineered > Artificial ecosystem > Sand microcosm > Unclassified ...
CCATGTTCTACGTGCTGCGCTTCCTGCTCGGCATCGCCGAGGCCGGCTTCTTCCCCGGCATCATCCTCTACCTGACCTACTGGTACCCGGCGCACCGGCGCGGGCGCACCACCACCTTCTTCATGACCGCCATCGCGCTCTCGGGCGTGATCGGCGGCCCGCTCTCGGGCTGGGTGATGCAGTCCTTCGACGGCCACAACGGCTGGTCCGGCTGGCAGTGGATGTTCCTGATCGAAGGCGTGCCGTCGGTGGTGGTGGGGCTGATCGTGCTGGCCTACCTGGACGACCGCATCGCCCACGCCAAATGGCTCGGCGAGGACGAGAAGGCGCTGCTCCAGCGCAACATCGCCAGCGAGGACATGCACAAGGAAGACGCGCCGGTGAGGCAGGTGCTGACCAGCCCGCGCGTGTGGCTGATGAGCGCGATCTACTTCTCGTTCGTGATGGGCCTGTACGGCGTCAGCTTCTGGCTGCCGACCATCATCAAGCAGACCGGCGTCAAGAGCACGCTCGACATCGGCCTGCTCACCGCCATCCCCTACGGCTGCGCGGTCATCGGCATGATCCTGGTGGCCTACAGCGCCGACCGCAACCGCGAGCGCCGCTGGCACATCGCCATCCCCGCGCTGGTGGGCGCGGCGGGGCTGCTGCTGTCGGTGCACTGGCACGGCAACACCGCGCTGGCGCTGTTCGGGCTCACGCTAGGCACCATCGGCATCCTGACCACGCTGCCGCTGTTCTGGAGCCTGCCCACGGCGTTCCTCGCCGGCACCGGCGCGGCCGCCGGCATCGCGCTGATCAATTCGCTGGGCAACCTGGCCGGCTTCATCAGCCCCTACGCGGTGGGCTGGCTCAAGGACCTGACGCAGAGCACGGATTCGGGCATGTACCTGCTGGCCGCGTGCCTGGTGGCCGGCGCGGCGCTGACCTTGTCGGTGCCGGCGAAGATGGTGAACAAGTAGGCAAATGGAAAAACCGGGCCGCCGGCGAATGCAGTTTCCGCCGGTGTGCTCCCCTCTCCCGCTCGCGGGAGAGGGGCCGGGGGAGAGGGCCGGAGCTGGCCCGCCTCCGCCTCAATTCCCCGCATCGTCTCCCAGCATCTGCGCCACCGAGCCCGCGGTGCCCGCGGCGCGTTCGCCCAGCAGATGGTGCAGCGTGGTCAGCAGTTCATCCTCGTTGTACGGCTTGCCCAGATACACGTTGACGCCGATCTCGGCGGCGTAGCGGCGGTGTTTTTCCGCCGTGCGCGAGGTGATCATCACCAGCGGCATGTGGGCGGTGCGGCTGTCGCCGCGCACGTTGCGGGTCAGGTCGAAGCCGTCCATGTGCGGCATCTCGATGTCGACCAGCATGGCGTCGGGCATCACGTCCTGCAGTTGCCGCAGCGCGTCCACGCCGTCGCGCGCCAGCACCACCTGGTAGCCGGCGCGGGTCAGCAGGCGGTGCGAGACCTTGCGCACGGTGAGCGAGTCGTCCACCACCATGATGGTCGGCTGCGTGCCCAGGCCCGCCACCGGCGCGGCGCCGCCGTGGCCCAGTTCGGCCACCGCGCCCAGCGCGGGCTGCTGCGCGGCCTGCTCCAGGCCCGGCAGCGGCAGGCGCGGCGGCTCGCCGCGCTCGCGCACGAAGCGCTGCGCCAGCACCACCGGGTTGTAGATCAGCACGATCTCGCCATCGCCGAGCGTGGTGGCGCCGGCGATGCCTTCGAGGCGCGCCAGGTGGGGGCCGATGTGCTTGACCACCACTTCGCGGTTGCCGATCACTTCGTCCACGTGCACGGCGATGCGTTCGGCGCCGCTGCGCACCACCACCACGGGCGAGTACTTGCGGCCCGCGGCGATGGCCGGCGTTTCCTCCAGCAGCGTGCCGAAGTAGTAGAACGGCACCTCGCCGCCGGCGGCGTCGAGCCGGCCGCGGTTGTAGGCTTCGAGCAGGCCTTGCGAGCGCAGTTGCTGGACCTGGTCGATCATGCCGCTGGGGATGGCGAACTGGCGCCCGCCCAGCGTGACCAGCAGCACCTGCGTGATGGCGGTGGTCAGCGGCAGGTGCACGGTGAAGCGGGTGCCCTGCCCGGCCTGCGTGGCCAGCGCGATGCGCCCGCCCAGCGCCACGGTCTCGGCGCGCACCACGTCCATGCCGACGCCGCGCCCGGCCAGCTCGGACACCGACTCGGCGGTGCTGAAGCCGGGCGCGAAGATCAGCTCGGTCAGGCGCGCCTCGCCGGCGTCGTCGTCGGCCGAGAGCAGCTCGCGCTCGATGGCGCGCGCGTGGATGCGCGCCAGGTCCAGGCCGCCGCCGTCGTCGACGAAATGCAGCACCACCTCGTTGCCTTCCTGCTGCACCTCGAGCGTGAGCGCGCCGGCGGCCGGCTTGCCCGCCGCGCGGCGGACCTCGGCCGGCTCGATGCCGTGCACCACCGCGTTGCGGATCAGGTGCTCGATCGGGCCGGCCATGCGGTCCAGCACCGAGCGGTCGACTTCCACCGTGCCGCCCTTGATGAGCAGCCGCACTTCCTTGCCGGTCTCGCTGGCGGCCTGGCGCGCCACGCGGTAGAGCCGCTCGGCCAGCGCGTCGAACTGCACCATGCGCGCCTGCATCAGGCTGCGCTGCAGGCCGCGCGTGAGGCGGGCCTGCGCGTCGAGGTCGCCGGTGGCGCGGTCGAAGCCGCGCTGCAGGTTCTGCTCGACCGTGGCCACGTCGTTGACCGACTCGGCCATCATGCGGGTCAGTTCCTGGAAGCGCGTGAAGCGGTCGAATTCGAGCGGATCGAAGTCCTGCGAATGCTGGGCGTCGGCGATGCGCGACGCCATCTGCGACTCGGCCTGGATCTCGATCTCGCGCAACTGGCCACGCAGGCGCGCCACGTTGTCGTTGAGTTCGCCGAGATAGCTGCGCAGCGCGTCGAGCTCGCTTTCCAGCCGCGCGCGCGTGGCGCCGACTTCGCCGGCGTCGGTGATGAGGGTGTCGAGCGTGCGGGCCTGCACGCGCACCAGCGCGCGCAGGCGCTCGCCGGTCTCGGCCGGCACCGGCACGGTGGCGGGCTGCAGCATGCCCACGCCCACCGCGCCCGGCGACAGCGGCCTCGCTCCGGCCTGCGGCAGCTGCGGCAGCTGCCGCAGGGCCGGCGCTTCGGTCCGCATATCGGACTGCACATCGGACCGCACCTCGGCCGCCACGCCGCTTTCCGGCTCGCCAACCTGCGCGTCGCCGGCATTGATCAGCTCGGGGTCGTCCACCGCCAGCAGGCGGCCGCCCTGCAGCGCCTCGCCATGCGCGAGGATGCGGTCGTACCAGGCATACAGGCGCGCGAACAGCGCGGCGTCGACGCGCCCGCCGCGCACGGCGGCGTCGAGCAGCGTCTCCATCTCGTGCGCGGCCTGGCCCAGCGCCATCGCGCCGGCCATGCGCGCGCTGCCCTTGAGCGTATGCAGGGCGCGCAGGATCAGGCCGGCGTGGCGGGCATCCTGGCCGTCGCCGGCGGTGGCTTCCCAGCCGCGCAGCAGCCGGCCGAGCTCGGGCAGGCTGCCGTGGGCTTCCTCGAGGAAGATCTCGACCAGCGCGGGGTCGAGCGGCGCCTCGCCGTCCGGCGCGATGCTTTCGTTGGCCGCCTCGGCCAGCGGCGCCGCCGCGTGCGCGGAAGCGGGTTCGGGCACGAGCGGGATGGCCGCGGCAAACCCGGCCGCGCCGTCCTGCGCCTCGGCAAACGGCGGTGACGATGGCGACGATGGCTTGCCGAACAGCAGCGCGACCGGCGCGCCTTCCGCCTCCGGCGCCATGCCGGCCGATTCCGGCACGGCCAGGCGCGGGCGCACCATGGCGCGCTCGCCCAGCTCGGCCAGGCTGCGGCACAGCGCGTCGTCGGCATCCGGCCAGATGCCGGCGGCGAACTGGTGCAGCATGCCGCGCACGCGCTCGACCGCCTGTTCGAGCAGGCGGAAATCGCCGGGGTGCATGGCCACCGGATGCGTGCCCAGTTGCAGCATCAGGCGCTCGAGCGCCTCGGCGATCGCGCGCACCGGCTCCAGGCCCACGGTGGAGGCGCTGCCCTGCAGCGTATGCGCGACGCGCAGCGCCAGCTCGCTCGGGCACGGGCGCCCTTCGTGGCGCCATTCGGAGACGTCGGTGGCGAACTGGCGCACCAGATCGTCGGCTTCCTGCAGGTAGACGTTGTAGAGCGGCAGGCTGATGCGGACCGGGCCGATCACCTTGAAATGGTCGTTCTGCTCGGCCGGCGTGCTGGCGAAGCGGAACGGGATGACCTTGGCGTCGGCCGCGGCTTCGTCGTCGGCGGTCAGGCCGGTTGCCTGGTCGGCGGGTTGCGCTGCCGGTCCGGTCCCGGCCTCGGCCCCATTTCCGGTCCCAAATTCGGACCCGGGAACGAATTCGGCCATGAGTTCGCCCGCGAGTTCGGCCGCGAGTCCGGCGGCCACGCCGCTCTCGCCGCCCGGCTGGCCGTCCGCGTCGAGCAGCGCGAGCCCGTCCACGAAGGCCGGCGCCGCGAACGCGGCCGGGTCTTCCACCGGCGCGGCGGCGGCGGCGACATCGGCAGCAGCAGCGGCAGCCTCCTCGCCGGCACGCACCGCCTGCGCCGCGGCCAGCAGGCCAGCGGTGTCGTGCGTGGCCAGCGGATCGACCTGCAGCGCCGTCACCCACGCGGCCAGCTCGCCGTGCGCGCGCAGCAGCAGGTCGACCACCGCCTGCGACGGCCCGCGCGCCTCGGCGATCCACAGGTTCATCACCTGTTCGATGGCCCAGGCCGCCTCGCCGTAGCGGTGCAGCCCGACCATGCGGCTCGATCCCTTGAGCGTATGGAAGGCGCGCCGCAGGCGGCTGACGGTATCGGCGTCGCCGAGCGCCGCGAGGCCGGCGCGCAGGTCGCTGGCGACCTCGCCCAGCACTTCGTCGGCCTCGGTGAGGAAGATGTCGAGCAGCTCGGCATCGATGGCGGCGCTGTCCGCGGCAGCCGGCGGCGCCGGCGCGGCGGCGGGCGCGCTCGCCACATTGGCCGGCAGCGCGTCCGCCAGCGCCACCACCAGGCGCTCGGCCGCGCCCTGCGAGCCGGCCAGCCAGGCATTGAGCTGGGTGGTGGCTTCGTCGGCCTGGCGCCGCAGGCCGGCGTCGTCGTCGATGGCCGCCTGCTCGTTGAGCGCCTGCAGCGCGGCGCGCAGCGCCTTGACCTCGGGCGCGTCGGCGGCGGCCGGGTGGCGCACCACCTCGCTGGCGGCCGCGCGCGCGTTGGCGAGCAGGGCCGCGTGGGACACCGCGCCGCCTTCCGCCGCGGCGTGGCCGGCCGCATCGTATTCCGCGCCATCCGGCGCGTCGGCGGCGGCGCGGCGGCCGAACGCGAGCGCGTCGATGAACGCATGCACCGCGCCGAGCTCGCCGGCGATCGCGGCCAGCCAGCCGGCGCGCCCGGCGGCGGCGTCCGGCGCAGCATCCGGCGTGGCGCGCGCGCCGGCCAGCAGGCCGAGCGACTGCGCCACGCGCTGCAGCGCCGCGGCCACGGCGAGCGCCTCGGCGCGCAGCGTCTCCGGCAGCGCGCCGGCGTCCTGCAATTGTTCCAGCGTGGCGCCCAGCGCGACGAACGCGCGCTGCGCATCGCGCAGGTGGGCGCCGGATTCGGGGCGGGCCGCGTCGCGGTCGTAGGCGTCGAGCCAGGATTCGCCGCTGTCGAGATGGCCGCGCAGCTGCGCCACGGCGGCCTCGCGCAGGCGCTGCGCGCGCGCCTGCTCCACCATCTGCGCCAGCCAGCGCGGCGCGGGCGCCGCGGCGTTGCCCCGCTGGCGCCCGCCCAGGTAGGCGGCCAGCTCGTCGCAGCGCTGCGCGAAACCGGCGGCCGCGGCGTGGCCGGTGTTGCCATGCACGCGCCACGGCAGCGCCAGCGCGCGGCCGAGGAACAGCGCGACGGCGCCGATGCCGATGTCCTCGCCTTCGGCGCCTTCCTGCTGCACGCCCTCCCGCCGCGCGCCGCCGGCCAGCACGGCGGGCTGCGCGGCGGCGTCCAGGCAGCGCAGCAAGGCGGGCTGGGCCAGCGGCTGCGCGGCTTCGGCCAGCGCCGCGAGCGCGCCCTGCCAGTCGCCGTGCTGCGGGTCGGCGGCGGCGCGCTCGAGCGCGGCGGCGGCCTGCTGCAGGTTGCGCGTGTCGATCGGGTCGAGCCAGCCGTAGTAGCGCACGCGGAAATCGGCGCGCGCCACGCCGTGCGCGGCGTCGATGCGAAACGCCTGCAGGCATTCGCGGATAGCCGAGCGCAGCGCCAGCACCGGCTGGCTTTCGGCCTCGCCGGCGGGCGCGGCCGCGCCGGCGCCGGTGGTCGTGACCAGCAGGTAGACGGCGTCGTTGAGCAGCGCCTGCGGCACGCGCACCTGGCCTTGCAGGTACTGGCGCAACAGCAGGTGGGCCCGCGCCGCCAGGCGCTTGGCGAGCAGGTCGGAGGGCAGCAGGCCGTGGGCCAGCGCGCCGAACACCAGCGCCAGCACGTGCCACACGCCGCGGTCGGGGTGGTCGGTGGCGCGGCGCAGTTCCTGCTCGCTGGCGCGCACATCTTCGAGCGCGGACTCCAGCGGCAGGTAGGCCTCGCGCAGCAGGCTCTCGTCGTGGCACGGCACCGGCAGGCGCAGCGCCTTGAGCAGCGCGGCCTCGAAGCGCTGGCGCGCGCGCGTGACCGAGGCGGCCATGCGCATCGGCAGCAGGATGCCGGGCAGCATCTGCAGCTCGTCGACCCACAGGTCGGCCGGATGCACGCGGTCTTCGCCGAGGCGGCCGAGCACGTCGGCATAGGAGCGGAACAGGCGCACCGGGTCTTCGTCGTCGCCGGCCATCAGGTCGTCGACGTACTCGGCCAGCGCCTGCACGCCGAGGCGGAACACGCCCAGCGTCTGCGCGTCGGCCGGCACGGTGCCGGCGTCGATGGCGTCGAGCAGGCGGCGCAGCACCTGGCAGTACGGGTCCACGCCGCGCAGGCCGACGATGTGCACGGCGCCCGCGGCCTGGTGCAGATGCTGGCCGGCCAGGCGCAGCGAGGTGGTGTCGCGCGCGCCGAGCGCCTCGGGCGCCTGCTGTACCTCATCGACGTAGTGGCCCAGTTCGGCGGCGGCATCGTCGAGCGCCGCGCGCAGGCTCGGCGCCAGCCATGCCAGCATGGAAAGGTCGCGCGACACCGGGCTGCCGGCGGCTTCGGCGGCGTGCGTGGTGCCGGCGGCGCGCTGGGCCGCCGGTGCCGGCACGTCCGGCGCGGCCGGACCGGCGCCGGCGGGCTCGTGCGAGGCGGGGAAATTCAATGACATGACTGCATCCAATGCGTCCAATGCGGTGGCGCCGGTCCGTGGCGCGCGGCGGCCGTGGCTCGCGTAACCCGTCAGGCGATCTTGAATCGCAGCACGGAGTTACGCAGTTCCTCGGTCAGCAGGGTGAGCTGGCGCACCGACAGCGCGGTCTGGCGCGTGCCGGACGAGGTCTGTTCGGTCACCTGCAGGATCCCTTCGATATTGCGCGCCACCGCGGTGGCGAGCCCCGCTTCGTGCGAGGTGGTCTGCGAAATCTGCTCGATCAGCTCGGCGAGCTGGCGCGACACGCGGCCGATCTCCACCAGCGCGGCGCCGGCGTTGTCGGACAGCTTGGCGCCTTCGACCACGCCCTGCGTGCTGCGCTCCATCGCGTGCACCGCGTCCTGCGTGTCGGTCTGGATGGTGCGGATCAGCGCGCCGATCTGCTTGGTCGCCTCGCCCGAGCGCTCGGCCAGGCGCTGCACTTCCTCGGCCACCACCGAGAAGCCGCGCCCGGCCTCGCCGGCGGAGGCGGCCTGGATGGCGGCGTTGAGCGCCAGCACGTTGGTCTGCTCGGTAATGTCGGAAATCAGCTCGACGATCTCGCCAATCTCCTGCGACGACTCGCCCAGGCGCTTGATCCGCTTGGAGGTGTCCTGGATCTGCTCGCGGATGTCGTTCATGCCGGCGATGGCGTTCTGCACCGCGTGCTGGCCCTGCTCGGCGGCGGCCAGCGAGGCGCGCGCCACGTTGGCCGACTCGGCCGCGCCGCGCGACACCTGGGTGATGCGGTCGGCCATCTCCACCACCGACTCGCCGGTCTGGCGGATCTGGCGCGACTGTTCCTCGGAGGCGGCCACCAACTGGGTCGAGGTGTCCTGCACCTGGCCCGAGGCCTGCGTCACCTCGCCCGCGGTCTGCTGCACCCGGCCGACCAGCTCGCGCAGTTCTTCCACGGTGTAGTTCACCGAGTCGGCGATGGCGCCGGTGATGTCCTCGGTCACGGTGGCCTGCCTGGTCAGGTCGCCGTCGGCGATGTCCTGCAGCTCGTTCATCAACTGCAGAATGGCCTTCTGGGTGGCGTCGTTGTTGCGCTTTTCCTCGAGGCGGCGCGCCTCGGCTTCGTGCTCGCGGGCTTCCGCCTCGCTGGCGCGGGCGCGCGAATCGCGCAGGTAGAGCGCCGCCAGCCCGGCCAGGAACAGCAGCGTCAGCACCGCCGAGACGATGGTCGCGCCCAGCGTCAGCGGCCGCACGCGCGCGCCTTCGGCGTAGGCCGACTGCAGTTGCGACAGCTCGCCGCGCAGCGCCTCGTTGTCGTTGAAGATCTGCTGCTGGGCGCGCTTGGCGGCGATCAGGCCGGGCAGGTTCTGCAGGATGGTCTGCGTGGTCTTCTGCACGGCGTCGAAACGCTGCGAGAGCTGCTGCAGGTAGGTGCGCGTCTCGGCGTCGCCGGTGGCCGCCAGGCGCAGCGCCTCGCTGCCGTTGAGCAGGCCGTCCAGCGTCTCGCGGAAGGTGTTGGTGTCCTTGCCCAGCAGGAACGCGGTTTCCGGGTTGACGCCTTCGCCGGCCAGGAACTCGTTGAGGTTCTTGCCCAGGCGCTGCGTCAGCATCACCAGCTGCGCGGAGGCGGCCACCTCGCGCGCGTTGGCGCCGCCCTGCAGCTTGATCGCCGCCACCTGCTCGGCGCTTTCCAGCAGTTCCGGGTTGGAGGCGTTGAAGATCTGCAGCGTCTGGCCGATGGTGGTCAGGGTCGGCTGCTGGGCCAGCACGTCGCCCGCGCTCTTCTCGGTGCGGCGCCACGATTCGATGGCCTTCTCCAGCAGCGGCGCGGCCGCGCCGCCGGTGGCGCGCACGTGCTTTTCGTCGCTGCCGTTCTGCAGCGACTGCAAGTCGCCGGCCAGCTCGGCCTTGGACTGGCGCAGCTGCGTGAAGCCCTGCGCATTGCCCAGCAGCGCCACCGGCACCGCCTTGGCAAGGCGCTGGGAGTGCATCAGCATGTCGCCGGCGATCTCGATCTGCGCCGCGCCGTTGTTGGCCTCGCGGTTGTCCGCGTACACCGATGCCAGCAGCGCCACCAGCGACAGCACCACGCCGCCGGTCAGCGCGCGCTGCTGGCTGGCGAACGGGATGCGGGCCAGCCTGTCGGCGATGCGCTCGGCCGGGGTGCTCCTGTCCGCCGGCGCCGCCGCGTTCACCGCCACCTCGGCGGCAGCGGCCACCGGCGCCCGGCGACCCAGGCTGATGTTCTTGAAACCCATAGCACCCTCTGTTCGTTATTCTTCGATTCTTGGTTTCTCTGCGGCGCGTCCGCGGCCAGCGCGGACCCGCCTCCTCCCCGCCGCCTGCCGCTTCTTCGTGCCGCTTCTCCGTGCCGCCCGCGATGCGTCTCCGTGCCGCCGGCGCCCCTCAGGCAGCCTGCCGGCCGACCTGCAGGAAGGCCGGCGACGCCAGCAGGCGGTTCACGTCCAGCACCTGCCAGTCGCGCCCGTCGCGGTCGGCGAAGCGCGCGCCCTCCCATTCCGGCGCGTCCTGGGGCTGGCCCGGCGGCGGCATGGACGGCGGCTCCGCCGGCAGGCTCAGCTCGCCGGCATGGCGCAGGCCGATCACGCGCGTGGCCAGGATGCCGCAGGCACGCTCGACCTGGCGCGACAGCACCACGATCTTGCTGCCCGGCTGCAGCGGGGTGGCACCCTCGCCGCAGAACAGGCCGAAATCGATCACGCCGAGCAGGCTGCCGCGCGCGTTCACCAGCCCCGTGTACCAGCCCTGCGTGAGCGGCACGCGGCTGGGCTGGCGCATCTCCAGCACTTCCCCGGTCTCCTTGAGCGGCAGCAGCCAGTGGCGCTGGCCGACCTGCAGGCCGAGAAAGCTGTCCATCGCCGGCAGGCTGCGCGCCTCGCGCAGGCGGCGGGCCAGCATGGCCTGGTAGTCCTGCAGCCGGGTCTGTCTGGCCCGGAGATCCTGGCGCGGCGCGTTCATGGGCGGATTCCGTCGTGGCAAGGGAGTAGGCGGGTGGGCAAGCGGGCGGCGATCCGGCTCAGTGGGCCAGCGCCGCGATCTTGCCGAGCAGCTCCGCGCCGTCGACCGGCTTGACGATGTAGTCGGCCGCGCCCTGGCGCATGCCCCAGATGCGGTCGGTGTCCAGGCCCTTGCTGGTGCACATGATGACCGGGATGTCCTTGAAGCGGTCGTCGCGCTTGATGGCGCGGGTGGCCTGGTAGCCGTTCTGGCCCGGCATCACCACGTCCATGAGGATCAGGTCGAAGCGCTCGCTTTCGAGCCGGGCGAAGGCCTGGTCGCTGTTGCCGGCCACCGACACCTTGAAGCCCTGCTTGCCGAGCAGGTCGGACATGAACAGGGCTTCGGTCGGGGAGTCGTCGACGATGAGGATCTTGCTGATGGTCATGAGTATTCCTAGATATGCGCTCAGGCCGGTTCGGCGCTGGCCACGGCGGCGGCACATGGCACGCAGGCATCGACGGCCTGCAGCAGCGACTCGCGGGTGAACGGCTTGGCGAGATGGTCGCGCGCGCCGACGAGGCGGCCGCGCGAGCGGTCGAACACGCCGTCGCGGGACGACAGCATGATCACCGGAATGGCATGGAAGCGCGGGCTTTTCTTGATCAGGGCGCAGGTCTGGTAGCCGTCCAGGCGCGGCATCAGGATGTCGCAGAAGATCAGGTCCGGGTGCATGTCGCCGACCTTGGCGAGCGCCTCGAAGCCGTCCTCGGCCAGCAGCACCTCGCAGCCGGCCTGCGACAGGAAGATCTCGGCGGTGCGGCGGATGGTGCTGGAGTCGTCGATGACGAGCACCTTGCGGCGCGCGGGCGCGACCGCGCCGCCGGCGGCCGCGCCGGCTTCGGCCACGCCGGTGGCTCCGATGGCTCCGGCACTGACCCGTTCGGCGTTGACCCGAATACTTTCTAGTGGTTGAGCGACCCGCATCCCGTTCCCGCAACCAGCGCGCCCCTCGCGAGACCCGCCGGCATTCACCTGAGAACTTCCGCGCGGCGCAGCGTGGCTGCGCCGGCGGACCCCGAAACAAAACGTCCTGATTCCCGAAAAACACACCGCCGCGGTGGCCCGCGCCCGGCAAACGGCGGCGCGTGGTACCCGCGCCTGCCCAAGTCCGCCCCCAAAGGGGGGATTTTCAAATTTGAAACAGAGTGTGACAACTCGCCGTGGGGCCGTCAATCCGGAATCCGGAACATTCCCCGGCGATCTGTCGCATCGACGCGACGCGGCGGCGCGGGCCGGCTTGTCACGGGCACGTCATGCTGCCCTGCCCGGGATGCCCCGCCGCCGGCGGATGCGATACCCCGGCGCGCGGCGGCACGGAGCCGCGCGACGGCGGCTTACAGAGCCACCATCTCGAAATCTTCCTTGCGCGCGCCGCATTCCGGGCACGTCCAGTTGATGGGCACGTCTTCCCACTTGGTGCCGGGGGCAATGCCGTCTTCGGGCGCGCCGGCGGCTTCATCGTAAATCCACCCGCAGATCAGGCACATCCAGGTCTTGTATTCCATAACGGTTCAGTCACTCTCCATTAAAATTCAGGGCCAGATGGTACCGAATCGGCGGCGCCGGCGCCAGCCGGGCAAGCACGATCCGGGCCAAACACGCCGTGTTCGCGCACGTTACCGCGCAAATGCCCTTCATTGGGGATTTTTTGCCGGCATTTCCGCCAGACTTGCCGCCCGATAGAACGCGTTCCTCCTGCTTTTGATCTCACGCAAAGCCATGTCTCGTAACCAGCAGCTTTTCGACCGCGCCCAGCAAACCATCCCGGGCGGCGTCAATTCGCCCGTGCGCGCCTTCCGCTCGGTGGGCGGCACGCCCCGCTTCATCACGCGCGCCGAAGGCGCCTACATGTGGGATGCCGACGGCCAGCGCTACATCGACTACATCGGCTCGTGGGGCCCGATGATCGTCGGCCACGCCCATCCCGAGGTGGTGCGCGCGGTGCGCGAGACCGCCGGCCTGAGCTTCTCGTTCGGCGCGCCGACCGAGGCCGAGATCGAGATGGCCGAGGAAATCTGCAAGCTGGTGCCGTCGATCGAGCAGGTGCGGCTGGTGTCGTCCGGCACCGAGGCCACCATGAGCGCGCTGCGCCTGGCGCGCGGCTTCACCAGGCGCGACCTGATCGTCAAGTTCGAGGGCTGCTACCACGGCCATGCCGACAGCCTGCTGGTCAAGGCCGGCTCGGGCCTGCTGACGTTCGCCGACACCACGCAGAACGCGCCGTCCTCGGCCGGCGTGCCGGCCGACGTGACCAAGCACACGATGGTGCTGGAGTACAACAACGTCGAGCAGCTCGAACAGGCCTTCATCAAGCACGAGGGCGAGATCGCCGCGGTGATCGTCGAGCCGGTGGCCGGCAACATGAACCTGGTGCGCGCCAGCGACGCCTTCCTGCAGGCCATGCGCGCGCTGTGCACCAGGCACGGCGCCGTGCTGATCTTCGACGAGGTGATGACGGGCTTCCGCGTGGCGCTGGGCGGCGCGCAGGCGCACTACGGCATCACCCCGGACATGACCTGCCTGGGCAAGGTGATCGGCGGCGGCATGCCGGCCGCGGCCTTCGGCGGCCGGCGCGACATCATGGCCTGCCTGGCGCCGCTGGGCGGCGTCTACCAGGCCGGCACGCTGTCGGGCAACCCGCTCGCGGTGGCGGCCGGGCTGACCACGCTCAAGCTGATCCAGGCGCCCGGCTTCCACGACCGCCTCGCCGCGCAGACCCGCAAGCTCGCCGACGGCCTCGCCGCGGCCGCGCGCGAAGCCGGCGTGCCGTTCGCCGCCGACGCCATCGGCGGCATGTTCGGCCTGTACTTCCGCGAGGGCGTGCCGGGCAGCTTCGCCGAAGTCACCCGGTGCGACACCGCGCGCTTCAACCGCTTCTTCCACGCCATGCTGGACGCCGGCGTCTACCTGGCGCCGTCCGCGTTCGAGGCCGGCTTCGTCTCGGCGCAGCACGACGACGCCATCCTCGCCACCACCATCGAGGCGGCGCGCAAGGAGTTCGCCGCCGGCTGACGCCGCACCGCCTGCACCACCGCGTGGCTAGCCGCGCGGGGCCGCCTCGCCGAGGCTGGCGCCCGCGCGTGCCAGCGCCGACGCCAGCGCCTCGCCGGCCGGCGTCATCGGCGCGCGCAGCTCGTTGCGCAGCCAGCCCTCGCGCGCCAGCATGGCCTTGAGCGGACCGGGGTTGGGCTGCGCGAACAGCAGCCGGATCATCGGCATCAGCGCGTGGAACAGGCGCCGCGCCTGCTCCAGCCGCTGGTCCGCCACCGCGCGCGCCAGCGCCACGAACGACTCCGGGCGCAGATGGGCCGAGGCGACGATCGCCCCGCTGCCGCCCAGGCACAGCGTGCCCAGCAACTGGTGGTCCTCGCCGGCCAGCAGCGCCAGGCGGCCGTCGGCGATCACCGCCTGGGTGCCGTGATAGTCGCCGCCGCAATCCTTGACGGCATGGATGTTCGAGTGCGCGGCCAGCGCCAGGATGGTGTCGGTCTCCAGCTTCACGCCGGTGCGGTACGGAATGTCGTACAGCACCAGCGGCGCGGCGGCGGCGTCGGCCAGCATGTGGAAATAATCGATCAGCCCGGCCTGCGCCGGCCGCACGTAGGCCGGCGCCGACGCCAGCACGCCCGCCAGCGGCCGCGCGGCCAGGCGCCGCACGCGCGCCTGCGCCTGGCGCGCGTTGCTGCCCGCCACGCCCATCATCACCGGCAGCCCGCCGGCGGCCTCGAGCACGGTGTCGAGCACGGCCAGTTGCTCGTCCTCGTCGAGCGCGGCCGCCTCGCCGGTGCTGCCGCACGCCACGAAGCCGGCGATGCCGCTGGCGGCGTAGCGGCGCGCCAGCCGCGCCAGCGCGGCGTGGTCGACCTCGCCGTGGGCGAACGGCGTCACCAGCGGCAGCCAGATGCCGGCGAAGGCCTGCCGCGGCTGCCGTGCCGGTTGTTGTGATTGCTCTGCTTGTTCTGCTTGCTGCATGAAACACTCCTGTACGACCGGTCAGGAAAAAACCGTACAGAAGGGCGCCGGATTGGCGGCTGGGTCTGCCGTGGACAGCGGGAGGATGAAAGCGGCAAAGCCGGCCTCGCCCCTGGTCGCAGGTGCCGTTCCGTCGCTCATCTGACGGAACAGCGCGCCCCGGTCAGACGAGCGGCTGTTTTTTGGCTTTGGCGCGCGCGGGCATCCGCGGCTGCGAGGCAGCTCGGGCGGGTGCGGAAATCGGCGGAAAGGCGCGCATGGCGAAGCGGGGATCGGGAAAACCGGGGATCGGGAATCCGGGCAAGGCCGCGGCGGTGCCGGTGCGGGACCGCGGCCGCCGGGCCGAAGCCGACAATCTACCGGCACCGGCATGCCGGCGTCAACCGGCACGCCGGCGCTTGCCGGCGGCGCCCCCTGCGCTACACTGGTGCTTCCCCGATTTCCGGAGTGTTCGATGCGCGCATCCCTGTCCCCTGCCCTGTCCTCTGTCCCGGCCTCCGCGCGGTCCGTCCTGCGCTGGCTGCTGCTGGCCCTGTGCGCCAGCCTGCTGTCCGCCTGCGGATACAACGACTTCCAGGCCAAGGACGAGGCCGTCAAGGCAGCCTGGGGCGAAGTCATCAACCAGTACCAGCGCCGCGCCGACCTGATCCCCAACCTGGTCAACACCGTCAAGGGCTACGCCACGCACGAGCGCGAGACCCTCGAAGCCGTGACCAAGGCCCGCGCCGCCGCCACCAGCATCCAGGTCTCGCCCGAGACCCTCAACGACCCCGAGGCCTTCAAGCGCTTCCAGCAGGCCCAGGGCGAACTGAGCGGCGCGCTGTCGCGCCTGCTGGCCGTGTCGGAGAACTATCCGCAGCTCAAGGCCGACGCCTCTTTCCGCGATTTGCAGTCGCAGCTCGAAGGCACCGAGAACCGCATCACGGTGGCGCGCCAGCGCTATATCGCCGCGGTGCGCGACTACAACGTCCTGGCGCGCAGCTTCCCCACCAACCTGACCGCGATGGTGTTCAAGTACCCGGTCAAGCCGTCCTTCTCGGTGGAGAACGAAAAGGCCATCTCGGCGCCGCCGGCGGTGAAGTTCTGATCCGCGCCGCGCACACAGCAGGCTAGACCCAAGAGGCTGAACCCATGCGGCAAGACCTGGCCCGACCCCTCCCCCTGCCGGCCGCGCGCGGCTGGCGCGGCGCGCTGCTGGCGCTGGCGCTGATGCTCGGCGCGCTGCTGGCGTGGCCGGCCGCGGCGGCGGCCGGCGCCGACGGCTTCGTGCCGGTGCCGCCGCTGACCCAGCGCGTGACCGACCTCACCGGCACGCTCAGCGCCAGCCAGCGCGGCGCGCTGGAAAACGTGCTGGCCGAATACGAGCAGCAGCGCGGCAGCCAGATCTTCGTGCTGATGGTGCCCACCACCGAGCCCGAGCCGATCGACGCCTACAGCATCCGCGTGGCCGACGCCTGGCGCGCCGGGCGCAAGGGCATCGACGACGGCGTGATCCTGCTGATCGCCAAGGACAACCCGCCCGGGCTGCGCAAGATGCGGCTCGAGGTGGGCCGCGGCGTGCAGGGCTCGCTCACCGACGCGATGTCCAAGCGCATCCTGCAGGACGTGATGGCACCGCACTTCCGCCAGAACGACTTCTACGGCGGCCTCGCGGCCGGCGTCTCGGCCATCCAGGCCACCATCGACAAGGAAGGCCTGCCCGGCCCGCAGGCCGGCGGCAAGCCGGCCCAGCGCGATTCGCTGGCCGACTGGCTGCCGGTGCTGTTCCCGCTCGCCATCATCCTGTTCTTCTTCATCTCCGCCGCGCGCCGCCCGCGCGGCCCGCAGATCGTGACCGGCCGGCGCGGCTGGGACGCGGCCGCCGGCGGCCTGGGCGGCACGCTCGGCGGACTCGGCGGCGGCTGGGGACGCGGCGGCGGTGGCGGTGGCGGATTCGGCGGCGGTGGCGGCGGAGGGGGTGGCGGCTTCGGCGGCGGCGGGGGCGGCGGATTCGACGGAGGCGGCGCCTCCGGCAACTGGTAGCCACGCATGCCCCACTTCAAACGCGCGCTGCGCCATCTCGGCACCCGCCCCGGTGCCGCCAACCGCCACTTCCCCGCCGAGGCCCGGCAGCAGTTGCAGCAGGCGGTCGCCGCCGGCGAACAGCGCCACCACGGCGAGGTGCGCGTGGTGATCGAATCCAGCCTGCCGGTCGGCCTGGCCTTCGCCGGCATCACGCCGCGCGCGCGGGCGCGCGCCCTGTTCGGCGCGCTCGAGGTCTGGAACACCGAAGGCCACACCGGCGTGCTGCTCTACATCAACCTGGCCGACCACGCCGTCGAGCTGCTGGCCGACCGCGGCATCGACGCCCGCGTCGGCCCCGAGACCTGGCGCGCGCTGTGCAGCGAACTGGCCGCCGGGCTGGCGCGCGACCTTTCGGTCAGGCCGGTGCTGGCGGCGGTGGAGCAGATCCACCACCTGCTCGCCACGCACTTCCCCGCCGAGGACGGCAAACCCAACCACAACCAGCTGGACGACCGGCCGGTGGTGCTGTAGCGCCACCCGGCCGCGCGGCGGCACGCGCGCCTTCGCCGCGGATCGCGGTCAGGCCGCCCGCGCGCCGCGCTCGCGGCCCAGCGCGTACCAGGCCGCAGCCGCCACCTGCAGCGCCACCAGCCCGCCCCACACCACGAGGTGCGCGCGCGCCGGATAGCGGCCGTCCGCGACCGGCCAGAGATCGAGCACCATGCCCACCCCGACCTGGCAGGCGAAGGTGGCCAGGAACACCGCCAGCGTCAGCGCCGTGGTGGCGCGGCCGATCAGCGCGTCGGGAAAACCGCGCGCCAGCACGGCATAGGCCAGGATGCCGCTCGAGCCGAACACGCCGTAGGCGCTCCACATCAGCACCGGCGGCAGCGGCACGCCCGCGATGATCAGGCACTGGACCACGATGAAGCCGCTCATGCCCAGGCCGGCGAACGCATACAGGCTCAGCCCGGCGCGCTCGAGGTGGCGCGCGGCCCAGCCGGCGCACACGCAGCCGCCCATCATGGCGAAGCCGATCACCGACACCAGCCGCGCGCTCTGCCCCGGCGACTGGCCCGCCACGTCGCGCAGGAAGGCGCCCACCCACAAGGTCTGCACCGACAGGAAGATGCCCTGGTTGAGCAGCGCCAGCGGCACCACGCGCAGGAAGCGCTCGTTGCGCAATACCTGCCAGGTGCCGCGCAGCTGCTCGGCGAGACGCTGCTGGCCGGCGCCGCCGGCTTCGGGCGCGGCGAACCACAGCAGCGCCGCCATGCCCAGCGTCAGCCCGGCCAGCCCGTAGCTGAGCGTGCGCCAGTCCGTCCACGACAGCAGCCACGCCAGCGGCGCGCCCACCACCACCGCGCCGAGGCCGCCGATGGCCATGACCACGCCGTTGAGCAGCGGCATGCGCGACGGCGGGAACCAGATCGACAGCGCCTGGATGGCCGCGCCCAGGCACACCGACACGCCGATGCCGATCAGCAGGCGCCCGGCCGCCAGCGCCGCCATGCCGGGCGCGCTGGCGAACACCAGCGCGCCGGCCACCGCCGCCAGCAGCAGCACGGCCTCGGTGCGGCGCGGGCCGAAGCGGTCGAGCAGCAGGCCCGCCGGAATCTGCGCGCAGGCGAAGCCGAGGAAATAGAAACTGGTCAGCAGGCCGAGATCGGCGGCGCTCAGGCCCATCTCGCGGATCAGGTGCGGCGCGAAGCCCAGGTTGACGCCGCGGTAGACATAGGACACCAGGAAACCGAGCGAGAAGATGCACAGCACGCGCCAGCGCGCGCCGGCGTCGCGCGGCAGGGCCGGCCCGGGCCGGCTGCCGGCGGCGGGCGCGGGCGGGCCGGCAACGGCGGTGGCGGCGGCGGCGGCGGAAGAAGCAGGATTGGCGGAAGTCATGCCGGCATTGTCCCGAGTCGCACAATGCAAGGCCAACGAAAGATACCTGCCGCGATTGTGAGTAGAATTTGACGGCAATGACCTCCCGAACGCCCAAGCCCGCCCCGCCGGCCGCGCCGCCGTCCATCCCGACCACCGCCGCCACCCCGCACCTGCCGGCGCTGCAGGCGCTGCGCGCCGTGGAGGCCGCGGCCCGGCACCGCAGCTTCTCGCGCGCGGCGCAGGAGCTGTCGCTGACCCACAGCGCGATCAGCCACCATATCCGCGCGCTGGAAGCCAGCCTCGGCACCAAGCTGTTCCAGCGCGCCGCCCACCTGATGATGCCCACCAGCGTGGGCGCGCGCCTGGCCGAGCGCATCCGCGACGGCCTGGCCGAGCTGCAGGACGGCCTGCGCGAGGCCAGCAACGGCTGCGCGCCGCAGGTGATACGGCTGGAAGTGAGCGTGATGGCGGATCTCGCCAATGCCTGGCTGATCCGCCGCCTGCCCAGCCTGCGCGACGTGCTGCCGGGGCTGGACCTGCACCTGCGGCTGCACGCCGAGATCAGCCCGCCCGACCCCTACGCGGTGGACGTGGGCATCTGGCACCAGCGCGTGGACCTGCCCGGCTTCGCCTGCCACAACCTGATCGAGGACCACGTGGTCGCGGTGGCCAGCCCGGCGCTGCTGGCGCGCTATCCCGGCTTCACGCTGGCGGACCTACCGCGCCTGCCGATGCTGCGCTTCGCCCTGCGGCCGTGGCGCGACTGGCTGGAAGCGGCCGGCCTGCCGCCCAGCGAGCCCGAGCGCGGACCGATCTTCCAGGATGCCGGCATGCTGCTGCAATCGGCCGTGGCCGGCCAGGGCGCGGCCACGGCGCGCCTGCAGCTGGCGCGCGACTATCTCGCCAGCGGCGAGCTGGTGCAGCTGGGCACCGCGCGCATCCCGTCCAGCCTGCACTACTGGGTCATCTGGCGCGAAGCCAATCCGCGCGAGAAGACCATCCAGCAGTTCCACGCCTGGCTGCAGGCGCAGGTGGCGGCTTCGTCGCTGCCGGACGGCGTGCGGCCCGCGGGGATCTAGCCGCCCTGGTTCCGCGCCGCCGCGCGCAGGGCCTCGATGCGCTCGCGCGTGAGCGGATGGGTGGAGAAGAAATCGTTGTCCCCGGCCTTGCCGCCGTCCTCGGCGGCGCGGCGGCTGCGGCGCTCGCGCTTGGTCTCGCGCCCGCCGGCGCCGGCGGAGGCGTCGCCGCTGGCCGCCGGCGCCGCCGCCTCCTGCCTGTGCGCGGCCTCCAGCGCCTCCAGCACGTCGGCGAAGGCCGACACCGGCAGGCGGTTGTCCCGCATGACCTCGACCGCGTAGGCATCGGCCGCGCGCTCGTGCTCGCGCGAGTAGCGCAGCGTCAGCAGCGTCGCCGGCACGCCCGCCAGCACGCTGGAGTAGTCGCCGAAGAAATACGCCGCCAGCGCGCCCACCGCCGAGGCCTGCAGCACCTGCTGCAATCCGTGGCGCTGCGCCACGTGCCCGGCTTCGTGGGCCAGCACACCGCTCAGGCCCGGGCCGGCGCCGGCCAGCTTCACCAGTTCGTCGGTGACGACGATGGTGCCGCCCGGCAGCGCCAGCGCGTTGGCGCCAAGCTGGCCGCCGCGGCGGAACACGATGCGGTAGTCGTGGCCCGGGTCGGGCGGGCGCCGCAGCGCGGCGAAGTCCGCGCGGATGCGCTCCTGCTGCGCGGCCGGCAGCCGGGACGGCGCCAGCAGCCCGTCGTCGATGCTGGCCAGCGTCGCCTCGCCGAGCCGCGCTTCCAGCGCCGGCGGCACGCGGCGCGCCACCACGCCCGCGCCCCACGGCAGCACCACGACGTAGCCGACCGCCAGCACCGCCGCCAGCCCGAGCACCGACAGCAGCACCAGCCGCCAGCTGTTCTGCGCGCGCGCCACCCAGCCCTCGCGATGGCCGCTGGCGGCCAGCAGCGCGGCCAGCCCGGCGTGGTCGGCGATCTCGCAGAACGCGCCGTCGGCGAACGTCACCAGGCGCGGCGCGCGCCGCACGCGCTCCGACACCCGCAGCGCCGACAGCGGCGCGCGCCGCAGCACCGCGCCGCCGCCGTCGCGCAGCACCGCCTCGCGCCCCTCGACCGACAAGCTGGCCGCGTGCGCGCGCGACGAGCGGCCATCGTAGTAAGTGGCGGCGACCGGGGCCGGGGCCTGGGAGGGATGCGGCATCAGGCGGACGGGATCAAGGCAAGGCTCACGGCGGGCTCACAGCGCGATGTCGATGTCGTACCAGTCCACCGCCGCGTCGCCGAGCGCGCCGACCTGCTGGGTTTCGCCGGCCACGAAGGCATCCAGCGGCGCCGCCGCCAGCATGGTCATGCTCTCGACCCGGTAGCGCGTCGAGCGCACCTTGGCGAACGGCATGAACAATCCCAGCGTGAACACGGTGGCGATCAGGTTGGTGAAGAAGATGAAGAACAGCCGCCCGGCCCTGACCTCGCTGCGGAACGCATGCGGCGCCAGCGTGGTGTGGTTCCACACCAGGTTCTGCAGGCGCGCCATGAAGAACGGCCCGATCGACAGCAGCGCCACGTAGAAACCCGCCACCGCCGCCAGGAAGGCCATCGCCGCGCCGCCCGCGCTGCCGCCGAGGGCATGGCCGAGCACGCCGACGACGACCGCGGCGAGCACGCCCACCGCCACCATCATGCCGAAAGCGCGCAGGTACACGCCGTAGAAGCCGCCCGCGGCGGCATCGATGGCGAACGGCGCCGTGCCGAAGCGCGTGTGGTTGTGCTGGTAGCGCTTGAAGCGCTGGTGCGCCAGCGGCGCCAGCGCATAGAGCGTGAGCACCGCGAGCGCGGGCCACAGCAGGAACACCTTGTAGGCCTCGGCGTCGCCGCCGGTGAAGGCGAAGCGCAGGCCGCGGTAGCTGGAGTTCGCCATGCGAAAGCGCAGCGAGCGCACCAGCAGCAGCGGGAACACCAGCGCCAGCGCGAGGCCCAGCGCCAGCGACAGCAGCATGGAGACGTGGCCGGCGAGCTGGAACACCGCCGCCAGCGCGAACACGATGGCCCGGCCCTTGAGGATGGCCGTGGGGCGGCCGTGATAGTCGAAGCTGGCGTTGTCGAGCCGCGTGTTGCGGTAGAAGTACTGCATGGTGCGCACCTTGGCCCAGGGCGAGTAGATGCCCAGCGTGACGATCGTCAGCAGCGCATTGACGATCCAGATGCGGAAGTACTCCGAGCCCGAGCCGACGAACTCGAACCGCAGCGGATGCGGCTGCGCGGCGGGCGCGGCCGAGGCCGGCACCGGGAAATCGTTATTGCTGTCGTGCATTGCTGGCTTCTCCCTTGAATGCCGCAAACGGTACCCGTCGAGGCCCATGCGCCGGCGGAAAATCGGGCGACGATAGCCCACCGCCATCGTGGCGGCGAGCAATGTATCAGGACTGCAACCAAAATCGCCGTCACCGGGCCGATTTGTAAGAAGTTCCTGCCTCATCCAACAGAGCGAGAAAGCGCCGCCCCGGGCGTGCGCCGGCCCACGTTGGCCTACCGCGCGACTACAGCGCGGCTACAGCTTTTGGCGCCGGCCTCATCCGGACGCGCGTTGCCCGCACCGCCGGCGGGCATGCGCGCGGCACAGCGTGCGCTGGCCCACGCGGCCCGCTCCGGGCCCCGCCGTATCGCGCATGAAACCATTTGCGCGACGGTGCGGCGGCTGCTCCACCACCCGGATGCGCCTGCGCGCTTACCCGACCCCGCCGGGCACGATTTTGCCTGAAAACACGACGAGCGCGCCTTGTCATGCACTTGATCGCGCCGCCAGGCGCCCGCCACGCCACTGCGCGGCCGGCCCGCGCGATCCGGCCGGGCACGGCAGCACCGCGCCACAGTAACACCAGGGAAACATCCTGTTACAAGAACCGCGTCAAGTTACAAGTAGCTCAAAAACATCACCAATCAAATCAATCACTTAAGTTCACTGGCATGTTCGTCGCTCTTATGCCCGTTACAAAGACCAGAGCGACCGGGAACAAGACAACACGGTACGCCGAGGATGCCAGGGCCAAGCCGGTGCAATCCGGCAGCCCCGGCATCACGACAAAGCATTGAAAACGGGGGTGAAGCGGTTGCCGTGACAGGGCAGCCGTTTCGCGGGGAGGTTTGGCGGCGGGCCGGCGCAATCTTTGTTTCCACGGCCCACGCCGCAGCGGCGACGAGCAACGCGCCGCGGCGGCGATCACAGGCAGTCTTGCAGCACTTTCAGGCGCGGACCGGTTCCTGAGGGAGGTCAGAACCGGTTCGCGGCACCTACCAGCGCAACAAGCCGCAGCAAGCGGCGACCGCGCCGGGTGAGGACCCGCGGCTGGCACCCAGCCACACGGTTCCCTGAAGACTGGTGGAGCCGGGAGGCCCGCCTTGTCGCGTAGCGCCACGGGGAGGCGGCGATGCTTGCATCGCTGCTGCGCCACCGCGCACGCGTCATCGAGGAATCCCCCTGGCTTGGCCACGGCCGGCACCACCGGCCGAATCTTGTGCCCGACTCTCAGCGGGCGCTTTTTCCCCTTGAACCATGACGTAAAGGAGAAGGACATGAACACCATGTTCGAAGGCATCAAGCGTTTTGCGCGTGAAGAAGACGGGGCTGCCGGCGTGGAATATGCGCTGCTGCTGGCGTTCGTGGCGCTGGTCATGATCGTGTCGGGCCCGGCCCTGGCCACCGCGGTCGGCAGCATCTGGTCGAAGATCCAGGCGGCGCTGACGACGGCGGCCGCCTGAGCCTGCCGCCCGCGCGTCCCGGCCGGATCCGAATCCGACCGGGCCGCGCGCCGCCTGCCCGCGAATGCCTCGGTATCACGCCGTCACGCGCTTCATGCAACGAGGATGCCATGAGTACCTTTGACCCTCTTACCAGCGGATACCTGCTCGCCCTGGCCGGACTTGCCGCCGCCAGCGACATGCGCAGCCACCGTATCCCCAACTGGCTGGTCGCGGCCGGACTCCTGCTGGCGCTGGCGCTGCAGATGACCTTGCACGGGCCAGGCCAGGGCGCCCAGGCCTGGCTGACCGGCGCGCTGGCCGGATTCGCGCCCTACCTGGCGCTGTACCTGCTCGGCGCCGTGGGCGCCGGCGATGCCAAGTTGATGGCCGGCATCGGCGCCTTCGCCGGACCGCAGGCGGCGCTGGAGATCGCCATCGCGAGCTTCGCCGTGGGAGGGCTGCTCGCGCTGGCCGTCATGCTGATGCGCAAGCGGGTGAGAAAGACATTGTCCGGGATCGGCACGCGCCTGCTGTGGCTGCCGCTCGGCCTGCGGGCCAATCTGGCCGGCAGGGACAAGCTGACCACGGCGGCCCGCCTGCCCTACGCGGTGGCGATCGCGGGCGGCGTGGTGCTGGTGATGACGGGCGTGCTCTGACGAGCCGGGCGCACGGCCCCGCCACGAAAGACAAAGACAAAACAACAACGACGACGACGATGAACGGAACTGGCGCCAGGGCCAGGGGAGGCACTCGCGCCTCGCCGGCGGCGCCGATGCCTGGATCCACACTGGGGAGGACCATCAAATGAGAAACGTACGCGCAATCGTGATGCTGCTGGTGGCGGCGCTGGCCGGGCTGGCGGCGGTGGTGCTGGCCTCGCGCTGGATGATGCAGCAGAGCTCGGGCAGCGTCACCAAGGTGGTGGTGGCCGGCACCGACATCAACCTCGGCCAGCGGCTCGCGCCCGAGTTCGTCAAGGTCGTGGACTGGCCGCGCGAGAGCCTGCCGCCCGGCGCGCTGACCGACCAGAAGCTGATCGACGGCCGCGTGACCAAGGCCAGCGTGATGCGCGGCGAGCCCATCCTCGAATCCAAGCTCACGCCCGTCGGCACACGCGGCGGCCTCTCCGCCGTGATCGCCGAGGGCAAGCGCGCCATCACCGTGCGCGTCAACGACGTGGTGGGCGTGGCCGGCTTCGCGCTGCCGGGCAGCTTCGTCGACATCATCGTCAACACGCAGAAAGACCAGGCCAGGAGCGAGGGCGCCACGCAGAACGAGCAGTCGATCTCCAAGATCGTGCTCGAGAAGATCCTGGTGCTGGCCATCGCGCAGGAGGTCAACCGCGACGAGACCAAGCCCAAGGTGGTCAATGCCGTGACGCTGGAAGTCTCGCCGGAAGAAGCCGAGAAGCTCGACCTGGCGCGCAGCGTGGGCACGCTCTCGCTGGTGCTGCGCAACCAGGTCGACCCGCGCCCGGTCGACACCGCCGGCGCCACCAAGCGCAGCCTGCTCAACGAGCCCGTGCTCAAGGCCGCGGTGGCCCCGGCGCCGGTGGCCAAGGTGATACAGGTCGTGCAGCGGCTGACCGAGAAGAAGATCGCCAGCAACTGCGTGGGCGTGATCAGCGGCATGCAGCAAAACCAGGAATGCTTCTAAGGCACGGACGCCGACGACGCCAGATGCCGGCCCCAGCCACTGGGGTCAACAACCGGGGGGAAAATCAAATGGACCGACACCATACCCAGGAGGGCAGCCCGCGCGGCCGCGCGCCGCGCAACGGCCCCTCACGCCTGAACCTGACCGCGCTCGCCGTGCTGTCGATGACCTGCGTCTGGCTGGGCAGCGAGCAGGCCCGGGCCGCCGATGCCGCGGCCGCCGGCACCGCCGGCGCGACGGGGAATGCGGGCGCGGCGGGCGCCGCCCAGGCACAGGCCGCGCAGGCTGCGCAGGCGACTGCACCACAAGCCATGAAGCTCGCCGCCAACGGTCCGATCCAGCTCACCATCGGCGCGGCCAGCGTACCGCCGCCGCCGAGCGATGCCGGCGTCAGCCGCGGGCCCAATTGCATGGGCGCGGCGCGCGAGCCGCAGCAGATCGCGGTGCCGGTGGGCAAGTCGCGCATGCTGCCGCTGCCCGAGCCGGTGCGCACGCGCACGCTGGGCAATCCCGGCGTGGTGCAGGCCATGCTGGTGTCGCCGCAGACGCTCTACCTGCTCGGCCTGGATGTCGGCACCACCAACATGATCGTGCAAGGCAAGAGCGGCAACTGCACGGTCATCGACGTGACGGTCGGCGCCGACCCCGGCGGCCTGCAGTCGACCCTGCACGACCTGCTGCCCGGCGCGCGCGGCGTGCGCGTGTCCGCCGCCGCCGACAGCCTGGTGCTGACCGGCAACGTGCCGGACTCCACCGTGGCCCAGATGGTGATCGACATCGCCAACGCCTTTGTCGTGCGCCAGACGCGCGGGCCGCTGCAGGCGCCGCCGCAAGGCTTCGGCGCGCCCGGCCAGCCCATGCTGGCCATGAACGGCATGCCGATGGGCGGCATGGGCATGGGCATGGCCGGCACCGGCAACGCCGGCGGACAGCCGCTGCGCAGCCAGCGCATCATCAACATGATGACGGTGGATTCGCCGCAGCAGGTGATGCTCGAAGTGAAGGTGGCCGAGGTGTCCAAGACGCTGATCGACCAGCTCGGCGCCGCGTCCAACCTCAACGGCGCCTTCGGCAGCTGGAGCTTCGGCCTGCTGGCCAACTTCCTCTCGGGCGGCGCGGGCGTGATCACCGGCATCAAGCACAACAACCTGCCGTTCAACTTCCAGATCGACGCGCAGAAGGGCGACAGCCTGGTCAAGGTGCTGGCCGAGCCCAACCTGATGGCGATCAGCGGGCAGGAGGCGAGCTTCCTGGCCGGCGGCAAGGTCTTCATCCCGGTGCCGCAGGCCTCCAGCGCGGGCGGCACCACCATCACGCTGCAGGAAGAAACCTTCGGCGTCGGCCTGCGCTTCACGCCGACGGTGCTGGCCAACGGCCGCATCAACCTGAAGGTGGCGCCGGAGGTGTCCGAGCTGTCGCCCACCGGCGTCGCGCTCTCGGCGCCCAACCTGAGCGGCAGCACCATCCTGCCGCTGATCACCACGCGCCGCGCGTCCACCACGCTGCAGGTGATGGACGGGCAGAGCTTCGCCATCGGCGGCCTGATCAAGAGCAACGTCACGGGCAGCCTCAAGGCCCTGCCGGGCGCCGGCGAACTGCCGATCCTCGGCAACCTGTTCCGCAGCACCAACTTCCAGCAGGACAAGAGCGAGCTGCTGTTCGTGGTCACGCCGCGCCTGGTCAAGCCGCTGCCGGCCAACTACCCGATGCCGACCGACTCCTTCGGCAGGCCCACCCCGGGCGAGGTCTTCATCAACGGCAACATGGAAGGCCATCCGGACGTGGTCATGCCGCCGGGAGCGCCCGCCGGCGCGCCGCTGCCGGCACCGGTCAGCGCGCCGGCCGCGCCGATGGCACCCGCCCCGGCCGCGCCCACCACCAGCAAGGACCCGATGGCGGGCCCGCGCGACAGCGCCGACGCGGCCGCGCCGGCACCGACCATCGCCGGCACGGCAACGCCTGCCGATGCCGCGCAATGAACAGGGGAAACATCATGGACATCCGCACACTCGCCGCCCGCTGCGCGCGGCTCGCCCTGGCCGCCGCCGCCGCGGGCGCGGCCGCCGGACTGGCCGGCTGCATGACCACCACGCCGGTGTACGACGCCCACTTCGGCGAAGCCGTGCGCATCGTGCGCGCCATGCAGACGCTCAATCCCGATGCCTCGCTGAACGCGGACCCCGTCACCGGCGTCGACGCGCGCAGCGCCACCTTCGCGATGGACCGCTACAACACGTCGTTCCGCAATCCGCCCGCGGACACGAATGCGTACGCGATCGGCGTCGGCACCTCGTCCGCATCGTCGGCGCCCTGACCCGATGGCGGCACGCGGCGACATGCGGCGGCTCGCTGCAACGCCGCCGCGGGCCGCCAGGCACAACACAATCTGGGAGAAACAGTGATGGCAAAGCTCATTCTGGTCTCGGCCGACGAGGCGCGGGCCCGGCAGATGTCTTCGATGGCCGGCCAGGCCGCCACGCAAAGGCAGTTGCAGCTGGTCTGCGCCGACCCGGAGAAGGCACTCGGCATGGCCGGGCTGATCCATCCCTCCGACTTCCTGATCCTGCAGGCCGACGACTTCAGCGCCGACGTGCTGGAACGCCTGCGCCAGCGCTTCCCGGAGCCCGGCGACGTGCCCTGCATCCTGGTCACGCCGTCGCCGTCGGCCGAGCTGCTGATGCGCGCCATGCGCATGGGCATCCGCAGCGTGCTGCGCTGGCCGCTGGACCCGCGCGAGTTCAACGGGGAACTGGAGCGGCTCGCGGTCAAGCCGCTCAACGGCAGCCACGCCGAGGCGCGCACCTTCACCTTTGCCTCCTGCAAGGGCGGCAGCGGCACCACCTTCGTCGCCGCCAATTTCGGCTACGCCATCGCCGCCCGGCGCGGCAAGCGCGTGCTGCTGGTGGACCTGGTGCAGCAGTTCGGCGACGGCGCCTTCCTGGTCACGGACAAGGCGCCGCCGGCCACGCTGGCGGACATCTGCCAGCAGGTCGAGCGCCTCGACCTGGCGCTGCTCGATGCCTGCATCACGCATGCGCACCCGAACTTCGACGTGATCGCCGGCGCGGGCGATCCGGTCAAGGCGGGCGACATCAAGTCCGCCCACCTGGAGAACATCCTCGACCTGGTGCGCCCGGCCTACGACGTGATCCTCTTCGACATCGGCCAGGACATCAACCCGTCCTCGATCATGGTGCTGGACCACAGCGACACCATCTACCCGGTGCTGCAGCTGAGCCTGCCCTACCTGCGCGCGGGCCGCGGCCTGATGGAGATCTTCCGCTCGCTGGGCTACCCCGCCGACCGCCTGCACCTGGTGATCAACGAGTTCGAGAAGCACTCGCCGGTGAGCGTGCGCACGCTGGAAGAAACGCTGGGCGGCAAGGTCGCGCACATCCTGCCGTCCGACCTCAAACCGGCCCGCGACGCCAGCAACCAGGGCGTGCCGGTGCTGCAGCTCGCCGAGCGCAGCCCGATCGCGCGCGCGCTGGCGCAGATGGTGGACGCGGTGTTCCCGGACACCGCGAAGCAGGAGGACGGCCTGCTGCGCAAGCTGCTCGGCCACGGCAGGGAACGCGCCGGGCAGGCCATGCCGGTGGAGCGGCACGCCTGAACGGATCGCGGCGACGGCCGCCCCGGCAACCCAGATACCGGCGCGCGACGCGCCACGGAGAAACGAGATGTCACTGCGCGAACAACTCTACGAGAAGGCCGGCGAAACGGTGGCCGAGCGCGTCGGCCCCGCCGCCCCCACCGCGAACGCCGCCTACCAGCAGCTCAAGATGGAAATCCACGAGGCCATCATCGAGCGCGTGGAACTGGAAAAGCTGCAGCGCCTCGCGCCCGACCAGGTGCGCCGCGAGCTGGCCCTGCTGGTCGAGCGCATCATCGACGAGCGCAACATCCCGATCAACGAGAGCGAGCGCAAGCGCCTGGTGTCGGACGTGCGCGACGAGATGCTCGGCTTCGGCCCGCTCGAGCCGCTGCTGACCGACCCGACCGTCTCCGACATCCTGGTCAACACCTTCAGGCAGGTCTACGTGGAGCGGCGCGGCAAGCTCGAGTTGACCGACGTGACCTTCCGCGACGACGCGCACCTGATGAAGGTCATCGACAAGATGGTGTCGCGCGTGGGCCGGCGCATCGACGAGTCGAGCCCGATGGTGGACGCGCGCCTGCCCGACGGCTCGCGCGTCAACGCCATCATCCCGCCCTCGGCGGTGGACGGCCCGCTGCTCTCGATCCGGCGCTTCTCGGTCAATCCGCTGATGGTCAAGGACCTGGTGGAGCTGCAGACGCTCACGCCGCCGATGGCGCAGCTGATCGAGGCGATGGTCAAGGCCAAGCTGAACATCCTGATCTCGGGCGGCACCGGCAGCGGCAAGACCACCATGCTCAACATCCTGTCGGGCTTCATCCCGGCCAGCGAGCGCATCGTCACCATCGAGGACGCGGCCGAACTCCAGATGCGGCAGAACCACGTGCTGCGCCTGGAGACGCGCCCACCCAACATCGAAGGCCGCGGCGAGATCACCCAGCGCGCGCTGGTGAAGAACGCGCTGCGCATGCGCCCCGACCGCATCATCCTCGGCGAAGTGCGCGGCGCGGAGGCGCTCGACATGCTGCACGCGATGAACACCGGCCACGAGGGCTCGCTCGCCACCATCCACGCCAACACCCCGCGCGACGCGCTGACCCGGCTCGAGAACATGATCAGCATGGCGGGCCTGTCGCTGCCGCCGCGCACCATGCGCCAGCAGATCACCTCGGCCATCACCGTGATGCTGCAGGTCTCGCGCCTGACCGACGGCCGCCGCAAGCTGATGAGCGTGCAGGAGATCACCGGCATGGAGAGCGACGTGGTCAACATGCAGGAGATCTTCACCTTCAAGCGCACCGGCGTGGACGCCGAGGGCCGCGTGAAGGGGCACTTCTGCGCCACCGGCGTGCGGCCGCACTTCTGCGAGCGCCTGCAGGCCTTTGGCGTGAACGTGCCGGAACGGCTGTTCGAGCCCTCGATGCGCTTCGAGGTATGAGCCGCGCGCGCACCGTCCAGGAGATCACGCCATGAACCAGACCTTCGCGGCCTTCGGCCTCTCGCTCTTCATCGCCATCGTGCTGGCGGTGGTGGCCGGCTACCAGTGGTGGCAGAGCAAGCACAGCGCCGGCGCGCGGCGCCTGGGGCGCCGCGTGCGCGCGGCGGTCCAGGCCGGCTGGCAGGAGCAGTCGTCGTCCATCATGAAGGAGCGCGCCCTGAGCAGCTCGGCGTCGTTCGCCAGCCTGCTGCGCCTGCTGCCGCGCATCCACGCGCTCGACCGGCTGCTGATGCAGTCGGGGCTCAACTGGACGGTGTCGACGTTTCTCTGCTTCAACCTGCTGCCCGCGCTGGCGATCTGCGCGTTCGGCATGCTGATGGGCCTTCCCGCCCCGGCGGTGGGCATCGCCGCCCTGTGCTCGACGGCGGCGCCGCTCTGGTTTGTGCTCCGGCGCCGCAGTCGCCGCCTCCAGCTGATCGAGACGCAGCTTCCGGAAGGCGCCGACCTGATCAGCCGCGCGCTGCGCGCCGGGCACTCTTTCTCCAGCGCGCTGGACATGGCCGGCGACGAGCTGCCCGATCCGCTGGGCGCGGAGTTCCGCCTGACCTTCGACGAGCTGAACTTCGGCGCGTCCATGCACGACGCGCTCAACAACATGGCCGCGCGCGCCCCGCTGCCGGACCTGCGCTACCTGGTGATCGCCGTGCTGATCCAGCGTGAGTCCGGCGGCAACCTGGCGGAGATTCTCGGCAACGTCGCCCGCATCATCCGCGAGCGCATGAAGCTGCTGGGGCAGGTGCGGGTGCTCTCGGCCGAAGGGCGCTTCTCCGGAATCATCCTGGCCGTGCTGCCGTTCGCGCTGGCCGGGGCCATGTACCTGCTCAACCCCACGTTCCTGGATCCGCTCGCCAACGATCCCATCGGGCCGTGGATCGTGGGATATGCCGTGCTGCTGATGCTGCTGGGCCTGCTGTGGATGCGCAAGATCGTGCGCATCCACATGTAGCCGCCGCCAGAAGAACCGGGAGAGACACATCATGCCAATCGAGCAAATCCTGATCCTGATCCTCGCCTTCGTGGTGGCGTTCGGCGTGACGCTGGCCGCCATGATGCTGTTCCAGCCCGACATCCTGCGGCGCCGCATCTCGCAGGTGAGCAAGTCGGCCGCGGGCGCGGACAGCGTGCCCTCGGTGCTCCAGGACGACTGGATGCGCAAGCTGGAACGGCTGTCCAGGCCGCTGGCCAGGCTCGCCCTGCCCAAGGAAGGCTGGGAATCCTCCACCATCCGCATCCGTTTCATGAATGCGGGCTGGCGCAGCCCGTCGGCGATCGCGGTCTACTTCGCCGCCAAGACCGTGCTGGCGGTGGCATTCCCGCTGCTGGTGCTGGTGCTCACGCGCGGCGTGGTCAGCGAGGACAACCCGCGCCTGCTGCCGGCGGCGCTGCTGGCCGCCGCCATCGCCGGCTTCTACCTGCCGGACCTGGTCCTGCGCCGGCGCATCCGCGTGCGCAAGCAGGCGATCTTCGAAGCGTTCCCCGACACGCTCGACCTGATCACGGTCTGCGTCGAGGCCGGGCTGGCGCTCGACGCCGCGCTGCTCAAGGTCGTCGAGGAATTCCGCGGCGAGAACAGCGCCCTCGGCGAAGAGCTCGAGCTGCTGGTGCTGGAACTGCGCGCCGGCCTGTCGCGCGAAAAGGCCCTGCGCAACTTCGCGCTGCGCACCGGCGTGGAGGACATCGACATGCTGGTCAGCATGCTGATCCAGGCCGACCGCTTCGGCACCAGCGTGGCCGACTCGCTGCGCGTGCATGCCGACACGCTGCGCACCAAGCGGCGCCAGCGCGCCGAGGAATGCGCGGCCAAGATCGCCGTCAAGCTGCTGTTTCCGCTGACGCTGTTCATCCTGCCGTCGCTGTTCGTGGTGCTGCTCGGCTCGCCGGCCATCCAGTTCTACCGCTCGCTGATCCCGTTCATGATGGGCAACAACCAATAGGCAACCCAGGCCGCGCGGCGACACAGCGGGCGCGCCAGGCGGGCACAACCCAGGACAGGAGGACCTACCATGCAACCTTCGGCCATCTTCGGGCGGCTGCGCCAGCGCGGCGCCAGCGCCGTCGAATTCGCGCTGGTGGCGCCCGTGTTCTTCCTGGTGTTCTTCTCCATCGTCGACTTCAGCATGATGATGTTCGCCAACCTCGCCATGCAGAACGCCGTGCGCGAGGGCGCGCGCTTCGCCATCACCGGCCAGAACACCCTCGATCCGGCCAACGCCGCCCAGCAGCGCTACCAGGCCGTGCTGGCCAGGATCCACGACGCCTCGCTGGGCATCTACGACATGTCGAACGCGACCGTGACCACCTGGGTCAACGGCAGCTCGCAGGCCAGCGGCAACACGATGTTCGGCGGCGCGGGCGACCTCGTGGTGATCCAGGTCAACTGCGCCTGGCCGCTGGTCACGCCGATGGTGGCCGCGTTCTTCTCCTCCACGGGCGGCAAGTACACGTTCAGCGTGGCCGCCACCATGCGCAACGAGGCCTTCTGATGAACCGCATCCGCCCCCTTCCGCGCAGGCGCGCCGCGCGCGGCATCGCCAGCATCGAGTTCGCCATCCTGCTGCCGATCTTCATCTTCCTCACGCTGCCGGTGATCGACTTCGCGCGCGCCATCCAGGCCAACCTGATCCTCGTCAACCTGACGCGCGAGGGCGCCAGCCTCGCCTCGCGCAGCGCCTCCTATACGCCGCAGGACATCATGGTCGCGCTGGCGCAGACCACGCCGCCGCTGAAGATGAGCCAGCGCGGCATGATCTACATCACCAAGATCATGGGCGACAACGAGTGCAACAAGAGCGGCTCGAACTGTGCCGTGCGCAACATCGTGCTCGAGCAGTACCGCTGGGCCGGGGGCTGGTCGCTCGGCGGCTCGGCGCCGGACAGCAAGGTGTGGAATTGCGGCGGCGGCACCGGCCAGTGGCAGAACGACGGCAGCTGCGGCGGCATGCCCGCCGGCGGCAGCACGTCGCCCACGGCGAACGCCATGACGGGCCTTCTCACCGACGGCCAGATCGCCTACGTGGTCGAGTCCTACTACAACTTCGACATGCTGTTCAAGGGGCTGACCATTGGATTGCTCAGGATGCCGGACATCGGCCCCAACCTGTATTCGGTCACGTCATTCTGACTGCCACCGCGAGACCACGACGCAAGGAGCCGCCATGAGAAGCCCCGCAACGACACTGCGAACCGCGCGCGCGCCGGGCACCGGCAGGCAGCGCGGCCAGATCACCCTGATCGCCGCCATGACGATGATCGGCCTGCTCGGCGCGGCCGGGCTCGCGGTCGACGCCGGCATGGCCTACGTGACCAAGGCCAAGCTCAACGCCGCGGTGGACTCCGCCGCGGTCGCGGCGGCCCGCGCCGTCACCAACGGCACCACGCAGTCCGACCAGGCGGCCGCGGCGCGGCAGGCGGCGCAGGATTTCTTCGACGCCAACTTCCCGAGCGGCTACCTGCAGGCCGTGCCGGCGATGGCGACGCCGAGCGTGCTGTTCGACACCCCGACCTCGGGCGCGGTCACCATCAACGTCTCGGCGTCGGCCACCATGCCGCTCACGCTGATGAAGGTGCTCGGCTTCAACAACGTGGCGGTCGCCGCGACGGCCCAGTCGATCCGCCGGGATCTCGACCTGATCTTCGTGATCGACGCGTCGGGTTCGATGTCGCCCGTGTGGAGCACGGTCAAGTCCAACGCCAACAGCTTCCTCGACCAGTTCAGCCCGTCGTCGGACCGCGTCGGACTCGTGCATTTCGCCTCGGGCGGCCTGTCCGACATCCCGATCAGCACCACCACCCGGGGCTTCAACCGCCCCAACATGCAGAACACCATCAGCAATCTGGCCAACGGCGGCAACACCAACTACGCCGAGGCGCTCTACCAGGCGCGCGCGCAGCTCGACAGCATCACCAGCAACCGCTCCAGCCTGCGCGTGGTGGTGTTCTTCTCCGACGGCCAGCCCAACACGCTGTCGGCCAGCTACAAGATGGGCACGGTCACGACCACCGCCGTCACCACCAACTGCAACCGCAACTGCACGACCACCACCACGACCAGCGCGCCGGTGCCCACCAACACGGTATGCGCGGGCGGCATCACGGCCACCTCGCCCGGCAGCAGCCTCAGCGGGTTCTACGTCATCTCGCAGCAGAACACCAGGATGTCCGGCGCCGGCGCCTGCGCCAGCCTCAGCACGACCACCACCACCGGCGACACCAACAACGGCCGCCGCAACGGCACGGTGACGACGACCGTGACGCAGCCGATGGCGATGCCGCAGTGGTACAACGCGCACAACGCCGCCGACCAGCAATACGCGATCTACCCCACCAGCGTGCCGTACACCGTCACGTCGGCCTATTCGGCGCAGAACGTCTACTACGCGGCCACCAACGTGCCCATCGAAATGGCCTCCTACCTGCGCGACAACAACGTCTACATCTTCACGCTCGGGCTGGACGGCAACGGCGGCTTCGACGAGGGCCTGCTCAAGAACATGGCCAACACCACCGACGCGCCGCTCTACAACAAGAACCAGACCTCCGGCGTGTACTGCTACGCCAAGACCATCGACAACCTGAAGCCCTGCTTCTCGAAACTGGCGTCGGAGATCCTGCGGATCTCCAGATAGGCAGCACACAGCGCGCATCGACGCGCACCGAAGCACACCGAGGCACACACGACACGCCGGAGGCATCATGATCGACAGCAAGTCCATCCCACTCGCACGCGCGCTCGCGCGCGACCCGCTGCCGCCGCTGCTGCGCCTTCGCGACGCGGCGCTGGAAGCCTGCCTGCGGGGCAGCACCGCCTTCCTGCTGGGGATGTTCGCCTTCGCTGCGATCAAGCAGTGGATGGCCGACCCGACCCGCGTCACGCTGCTGCTCATGGTGGTGGCGGAGTGCCTGACGCTCGGCCTGTCGCTGGTGGTGCGCGCGCCGGCGCGGCGCGACTGGAATCCCGTTGCCGTGCTGTGCTCGCTTGCCGGCACCTATTATTTCCTCGCCTTCCAGCTCGCGCCCGGCACGCGGGTCGTGCCGGAGGCGATCGGCGCCGGCCTCCAGATCGCCGGGCTGGGGTGGCAGATCTTCGCAAAGGCGTCGCTGCGCTATTCGTTCGGCATACTGCCGGCCAACCGCGGCATCGTCTCGAGGGGAGCCTACCGGTTCGTGCGGCACCCGATCTATCTCGGCTACTTCGTGACCGACATCGGCTTCCTGCTGGCCAACTTCGGCATGCAGAACCTCCTGGTGTTTGCCGGGCAATTCCTGCTCCAGGGCATCCGGATCATCCGCGAGGAGAAGCTCCTGTCCGACGATCCCGCATACCGCAGCTACAAGAGCGACGTGCGCTCCCGCATGATCCCCCGCGTCTTCTGAGCGCGGCGCGTCAAACAGGCCGGCCCGGCATGCGGCCGCGCTTGACCGCGGCCGCCCTTTTCTGAAGAATCCATGCGGATACGCGCGCCCCGCCCCGGCGCGCGCACGGCATGGAGACAGCATGAAGATCCGCATCCTCAGCGACCTGCACCTCGAGCACGACTTCCCCGCAGCCATGCCCGCCTGCCCCGCCGACCTGGTGGTGCTGGCCGGCGACATCGCCAACGGCCGCACCGGCGTGGACTGGGCCGCCGGCGCCTTTGCCCAGCCGGTGGTCTACGTGCCGGGCAACCACGAATACTACGAGAGCGCCTTCGACGCGGCCGACGCCGCCATGACCGACGCCGCCCGGGCCTCGGCGAACGTGCATGTGCTCAACGGCGCGGTGGCGTACTTCGACGGCGCCGGCGGCGAGCGGGTGCGCGTGATCGGCACGACCTGGTGGAGCGACTACGCGCTGTTCGGCACCGGCCGGCGCGAGGAGGCGATGCTGGCCTGCGCGGCCCGCATGGTGGACCACCGCCTGATCGAGACCGACGGGGACGACGGCCAGCGGCGGCGCTTCACCACGGCCGATGCGCTGGCGCTGCACGAGTCGGCCAGCGCCTGGCTGGCGGCGCAGCTCGCCGCGCCGTTCGGCGGCAAGACCGTGGTGGTGACGCACCACGCGCCCGACCTCGGCAGCCTGGACCCGCGCTATTCGCACGACGTGGTGTCGGCCGGCTTCATCTCGCGCCGCCCGGACCTGGTCGCGCAGGCCGACCTGTGGGTCCACGGCCATACGCACACGGGCTTCGACTACCGGCTCGACGGCGCGCGCGTGGTGTGCAACCCGCGCGGCTACGTGCGCCGCCAGACCGGCGAGCCGGAGAACCCCGCCTTCGACTGGTGCTTCACGGTGGAGATCTGAGCGTCCGCGCGAGTCCGGGCCAATCCACGTAAGACGCCGCCGCCAAAGACAAAAACCCCCGCCGGCTCGCGCCAGCGGGGGTTTTTGCTACTGCGGGTAATGCGGGTAAAGCAGGCTGCCTGTGCGGCGGGCCGGCAGATTTACATCATGCCGTCCATGCCGCCCATGCCACCCATGCCGCCCGGCATTGCCGGAGCCGACTCGTCCTTCGGCAGTTCTGCCACGGCGCAGTCGGTGGTCAGCATCAGCGAAGCGACCGAAGCGGCGTTCTGCAGCGCGGTGCGCGTCACCTTGGTCGGGTCCAGCACGCCCATTTCCACCAGATCACCGTACTCGCCGGTGGCGGCGTTGTAGCCGTAGTTGCCCTTGCCTTCGATGACCTTGGCCACCACGACCGAGGCTTCTTCGCCGGCGTTCAGGACGATCTGGCGCAGCGGCTCTTCCATCGCGCGCAGCACGATCTTGATGCCGGCGTTCTGGTCGGCGTTGTCGCCGGTCAGGTTGGCGATGGCAGCGCGGGCGCGCAGCAGGGCCACGCCGCCGC
>Ga0255336_100774_pt1 | contig 36449 bp, 27 predicted proteins | sample MeOH1_35cm_T3_17_FD_189102 | JGI IMG/M metagenome (GOLD analysis project Ga0255336, IMG submission 189102) | Sandy soil microbial communities from University of British Columbia, Vancouver, Canada - MeOH1_35cm_T3_179 | ecosystem: Engineered > Artificial ecosystem > Sand microcosm > Unclassified ...
GATTGAAGGTGCCTTCCGGCGCCGGCTTGCTCATGGCGACGAACCATTGGTCCGTCAGCATCGGCTCGATCACGACGCCCGTGCGGTCGCCGCGCGGCACCATCAGCTTGTGCGGCTTGACCGATTCCAGCACGCCGAGCGCTTCGAGGTCGGCCACCACCTGCTTGCGCGCTTCGAAGCGGTCGAGGCCGCGGTATTTCTCCGGCGCGTTGTCGTTGATCTTCGCGTCGAGCGTGAGGATTTCGATTTGCGGCAGCTTGTGGCGCAGGCCGACCTGGTAGTCGTTGAAATCGTGCGCGGGCGTGACCTTGACGACGCCCGTGCCGAATTCGCGGTCGACGTAATCATCCGCGATGATCGGTACTTCGCGACCCGACAGCGGCAGCGTGATCGTCTTGCCGATCAGATGCGCGTAGCGCTCGTCTTCCGGGTGGACCATCACGGCGGTATCGCCGAGCATGGTTTCCGGACGCGTGGTGGCGACCGTCAGATGGCCCGAACCGTCCGTGAGCGGGTACTGGATGTGCCACAGCGAGCCGTTTTCTTCCTCGCTGACCACTTCGAGGTCGGAGACCGCGGTGAGCAGCACAGGATCCCAGTTCACGAGGCGCTTGCCGCGATAGATCAGGCCTTGCTCATATAGACGGACGAACACGTCGCGCACGGCGGCCGACATCTTGTCGTCCATCGTGAAGTATTCGCGCGACCAGTCGATCGAGGCTCCCAGACGCCGCACCTGGTTCGTGATGGTCGAGCCGGACTGCTGCTTCCATTCCCACACGCGTTCGACGAACTTTTCACGGCCGAGGTCGTGGCGCGAGACGCCTTGCGCGTCCAGTTGCCGCTCGACGACGATCTGCGTGGCGATACCGGCGTGGTCCGTGCCCGGCACCCACAGGGTGTTTTCGCCGAGCATGCGGTGGTAGCGGGTGAGGCCGTCCATGATCGTCTGGTTGAACGCGTGGCCCATGTGGAGGGTGCCCGTGACGTTCGGCGGCGGCAGTTGGATCGAGAAATCTTTCCGGTTTTCCTGGATGACGGGCGTCGCGTACGCGCGCTTTTCCCATTCGGGGCCCCAATGGGCTTCGATGGTCTGGGGCTCGAAGCTTTTGGCAAGCGTGGAGGTGGTGTCGCTCGGGGTCTCGCTCATTGTGTCGATTCGGCTGGTGAATGCAAAGAATGCTCGATTATAAGCGGCGCTCCGCGGCGGGGGATTTTTGCTGGTTGAGAGGGTTGTGACGTGTGCGTCGGCGGCTTCGGCCATTTCTGTGTCGTGTTGGCGCCGCCTGGCCTGTCGGGTCTGTCACGAACGGGTGTTCGCGGCATGACATGCGGCTTTTTTCGCGCAAGCCGAGGCTGCCCGTGAAGGCCGACGTCCGGCCCATACACAGGTATCACATTTCTGGAGTTCGGCCGTGCTGGAATGGGTCCGACAGCACCGTGCCTGTGCGCCTGTTTGCTGCCGTTCTTTCCCTCACACGGAGTCTGGAAAAATGACGATATCCCCGGCCAGCGGTGCGACTTCTTCCGTCCGGGAGGAGGTTTACAGGTCGAACAGCGATACTGGAAAGCTAGGACCGGCAGACAGTGCGTTGCCGAAACCGGTTCTCGCACCGCCGATAGCTCCACAGGCAACCTCGAAGAAGAAGAGCGATGTACCCGCGCGTCCGGTAACGCCTTCCACATCAGCCGTTTTATCCGCGCGCCAGACCGTATCCGCTCGCGCCGGTGCCGTGACGGGAAAGGATCTCCAGGGATCGAACGGCGCGCGCTCCGCTGCGGCCGCCAACCCGCAGCGGACCACGCAAGCCACCGGCACGCTGCCCAATGCAAGCCTGGAGGAGTTCAAGGGGCTCCTCGGCAAGTACGACACGGTAGATGGCGAGGTTCACCGCAGCAGCGACGCTAACTCGCAAATTGCACAAAAGATCGAAGCGGGCATCCAGCAGGAAATGACCGGCTATCCTCCTGAGGTGATCCGGTTCCAGGAAAGACAAACGCGCCTGCAAGGCATGCTGGCTGAACTGCCCGATAGCGAACGTCAATTTTACGGCGGTGTGCTTGCGACTTTGGGCACGGCCTACCAGCTTGAAACCGATAACGACAAACGCTACGCGATCGATGAGAAACTGACCGGTCTGGAGAACGCCGTTCTTGAAGAAAGCAACCGGGTTCGCAACGATCCTGTGGACCGGGTGCTGGGCCAGTTCAACCCGCCGATGGGGGAGGCCTATCTGAACAGGGAAGACCGGGAACGGGTGGGCAGGCTGGAAAAACTGCGCGAAGAGTTTCTCGGGGCAACGGATGCGGACGAACGGGAGGACATATTCGCCGAAGCCAGCGACCTCAAAAGAAAACTGCAGGAACGCATTTCCGTCGAAGTCGGCAAACGCCAGCAGGTAGAACGGGCGCAGTGGAAGGAGGCCAACGGCGAAGTGGACCGCATCGTGCAGGAAGCCCAGGCGCAGACCGATCCCGCAAAACGCTACGAACTGGTAGGCCGTCAACTGTTTCAGATCAACCCCGGGCAGGACGAGTTGAAAGACAAGGTGGTTCTGGCCTTTATGCAACGCATGCACGACTCGCCGGAACTGCGGGACAAACTGGACGCCTGGCATGATCAGGTGAGCGGCCCACTGAATGCGCAATCAGTGGGCGCGGCCAAACGATATACGGACATTCTCGGAAACCTGCCGCCGGTGGGCGCCGACTACGTGCGCGATCTGAGCGACCGGTACAACGCCGTCCTCAAGGACGCCAGTTACAAGGACTATTCCATCACGCCTGCGGCGCGGGCGGAGAAGCTGGCCGGCCAGGTGCTGGAAGGCATAGCCCGGGTGCTGCTCGGTCTGACGCCTCTGGCCCCGCTGGCTGATCTATTGCCCTCGACCCTGCCGGACAACGTCCGCATGGGGCTCGATTATGGTTCGGCGCTGCTGGGCATGCTGGGTGGAGAGGGCTCGAGTGTTGCGAGGGAAGTCAGCCTTGCGGGTAAAGCGGTTTCTGCGGCAGCGCGGGAGGCCGAGGCGGCCAGCATGGCCGGGGAAGGCGGGGGCACTGCGGGCAAAGACCTGGTTCAGGCGGCGGGTCGAGGCATCGTCGATGGGCTACGGGCAGAACAGACCTTGAGCCGCGAGGCATTGGCCGCGGAAAAGGCGCTGCAGGAGAAGACGCTTGCCGAGGCTGGACCGGCGGTGGATCCGACCAGCCTGCTGGCGCACCAGAGCGTGGGAGACAACCCCTATGGGTCACTGGTGAGCTATGCCGATCCCGACGTTGCGGTGAAGGATCTCCGTGCGGGGCCGACCGAAGGCATTCTGGTGGATGCCCACGGTGACCGGTATATCGAACTGGGCGGAAAGGCTTATCACGTCCGCTTTGACCGGGACACAAACGGCTGGCGGGTGTTTAACAAGGGAGCGGATCTGAAGCCGCAATATCCTGTCCGCCTGAATGAGACGTCGCGCCAATGGGAGCTTGATGGGGAGGTGGGGCTGAGGGGTGGAATGCCCCCCAAAATTAGCGGTGAAATCCGGCAGGAAGTCATCAGACTATTGAGGGAAGGGGAGATGCCGATGAATCAAATAGCCAAGGAGGTGGGAATAGACCCTAGGTCAGTAAGCAAAATTGCCAGAGAAGAAAATATCCCCCTTTCTGCCCCCGCTTCCTTAAGTAGACGACCCCTCTCAGATGTAACCAGACGAGACATTCTCAAGCTGTTGACAAACGGTCAGCTGACGCAAAAGGAGATCGCCGCGCAACTGGGAGTATCTCCGTTTGCCGTGAAAAAAATTGCCCGCGCCAATGGTGTCAAATCACCTGCGGGGTTAAAGCCGGAAATTCGACGGACAGCTATCCAGTTGCTGGAGCAAGGCGAGTTGACACATAAAGAAATAGCGCAAAAATTGAGAATAGCGCAATCTTCGGTAAGCAATATTGCCCGTCAGCAAAATATTCCCTTAAAGGTTGCGGCCTCTTTGCGCGCTTTGAAAATCTCACCGGGAGACCGCCAGGAGATCATCAAACTGCTCAACGAGGGAATGTCACAACGGAAAATAGGCGAGCTGATGGGTGTGTCTAGAACCACGGTAGGGAAGATCGCCAAGCAGAATGGGATCGCTGCTCGCATGCCGGGGAGTGTTACGCCCGGGCAGATAGATCAGGTATTTGCACTGAAAAACCAGGGGAAATCCACTCGCGAAGTTGCTGATGCAGTCAAGCTTTCGCAGAAAAAAGTCAGGGATATTTTGGCGAACTACAACGCCAACACTTACAAAAAGTCGTGGTGGGACACGACGCCGGAAAAGCGGACCGCGGCCATTCAGCAACTGGACGACGGCAAAACTCCCAAAGAAGTTGCCGGGGAGCTGGAACTCCCGCTGGAAACCGTGCGGGGAATTGCCAATCAGCACCGAATGGCCAGGGATTCGTTGGCAACCGAGCTTCTGGCGCAGGAAAAATCGCCCGAAGCGGTTGCTGATTCGCTCGACATGCCTCCGGGCTATGTCAGGCGTCTGAAGCAGGGCGTGCCCGAGGGCACGCATGACATCCATTTCACACCGAAAGATCGGGATGCGGCAATGGCCATGTTCGAAAAGGGCTATACCCGGGAGGAGGTTGCCACGAAACTCGGCATCTCTCCGTGGAAAGCCCGTAGTCTTGCTAACGAATTCCGTACGCAAACCATGGACTCCGTGACGCCGGAGCAACTTGACGATATTGCGCGCGCGCTCGGCACCCGGGATTACGGCTTTACGACCGGCGATCTCGCCCGGGGCACCAATCTGCCCGAGAGTACGGTCGCGCTCGTCGAACAGGAGTATGCGAGCGGCTTCATATCGCGCCCAATGTCGCCGAAACCCGGCACGTCTTCGGCCCTGTCGCCGGAGATGGTCGATCACTACGAATGGATTCCACCGCTTTCGCCAGAGCAGGAAATCGAGGCGATTCGTGCAATGAATGAAGGCGATAGCCTCAAGGACGTCGCGACCCAGCTCAAGCAGCCTCACGCGGCCATTGAACGCTTGTATGAAGAGGATCTTCCCCTTGTGGCGCCACAGGACGATGTTGTTGACGCCCCGCCAGCAGAACGGCCTCCTCAGGGAACGATGGTGTTCAGCGAAGCCGATAAAGCTGAAATTCGAAATCTTGCACGGACGAGCGGATTGAGCCCGTCATTCATTGGCCAATTGTTTGGTGCGTCGGAGGAAGACATAAAAAGAGTCCTGAGCTCGAATCCCTGAGCACCCGGGCATCCAATGAGGAAGGGCCTGTTGTATGTCGGGGTGCTTCCTCAGCGCAGCGACGCCTCGCAGGCGAGGGCGCTTTCCCTCATAGGCGCAACGCCAGCACACCGCCAGGTTGGGAAGCGCGCTGACACACCCGAACACGCACAGACAAAAGCGCCGTGAAGACAAAAAAGCCATTCCTCCCAGGGGCATATAATGACGAACGATCCGCCGCCCCTCCAGACAAATGCCCGACCTGCTAGCCAATCTCAACCCCGAACAACACGCCGCCGTCACGCTTCCCAACGAGCCCGCGCTCATTCTCGCCGGCGCGGGCAGCGGCAAGACCCGCGTTCTGATCACGCGCATCGCGTGGCTCATCCAGCACGGCCTGGCGTCGCCCGCCACGATTCTGGCGGTGACCTTCACCAACAAGGCCGCCCGCGAAATGATGTCGCGCCTGTCGGCGCTTCTGCCGATCGACACCCGCGGCATGTGGATCGGCACCTTCCACGGTCTGTGTAACCGCATGTTGCGCGCGCATCATCGTGACGCGGGTTTGCCGGCCACCTTCCAGATTCTCGACACGGCGGACCAACTGTCCGCGATCAAGCGTCTGATGAAGGGCCTTAACATCGACGACGAAAAGTACCCGGCGAAAAACCTCCAGTACTTCATCAACAACGCGAAGGAACAAGGCCTGCGGCCCAAAGACGTCGACGCCACGGACAACTTCAACCGCAAGTTCGTCGAACTCTACGAAGCCTACGACCAGCAATGCCAGCGCGAAGGCGTGGTCGACTTTCCGGAACTGCTGCTGCGCTGCTACGAGTTGCTCGCGCACAATCCGCCGCTGCGCGCGCACTATCAGGCGCGTTTCCGGCACATTCTGGTGGACGAGTTCCAGGACACCAACAAGCTGCAGTATGCGTGGCTCAAAATGCTGGCGGGCCAGACCAATTCGATCTTCGCGGTCGGCGACGACGACCAGTCGATCTACGCGTTCCGGGGCGCGAACGTCGGCAACATGCGCGACTTCGAACACGAGTTCAACGTTCGCCACCTGATCAAGCTCGAGCAGAACTACCGCTCGCACGGCCATATTCTCGACGCGGCCAATCAGCTGATCGCCAACAACTCGCGGCGTCTGGGCAAGAATCTGCGTACCGACGCGGGTCACGGCGAACCGGTGCGCGTGTATGAATCCGCAACCGATTCGCAGGAAGCCGGCTGGATCGTCGAGGAAATCAAGGCGCTGATCAGCACCGGCACGTCGCGCAGCGAAATCGCGATCCTGTACCGCAGCAACGCCCAGTCACGCACGATCGAACACACGCTGGTCAACGCGGGTATCGCGTACCGCGTGTACGGCGGCTTGCGCTTTTTCGAGCGCCAGGAAGTCAAGCACGCGCTTGCCTATCTGCGCCTGATCGACAATCCGAACGACGACACCGCGTTCGCGCGCGTCGTCAATTTCCCGACCCGTGGTATCGGCGCGCGCTCTATCGAGCAACTCGCGGACGCGGCGCGTCTGTACAACTGCTCGATGGCCGCGGCGATTCCGTACGTGGCGGGCAAGGCGGGTTCGAGTCTCGCGGGCTTCGCAAACCTGATCGGCAAGATGCGCGCGGAAACGCAGCAGATGAGCCTGCCGGAAACCGTCGAATACGTGGTTCGCGCGAGTGGTCTGTCGGAGTTCTATCAGAATGAACGCGAAGGCCAGGACCGGCTGGAGAACTTGCAGGAACTGGTCAACGCGGCAGCGGCGTTCGTCAGCGAAGAGGGCTACGGCATGGACACGCCGGCCCGCTCCATTCCGCTGCGTCCGGGTGCGACCGCCGCGCCCGAACTGGCGGTCGCCACCGACGATCCGAACACCGTCGTGCTGGACGCCCCCGGCATCGCCGATCCGGCGCAAAACCCGGACACGATGACGCCGCTCGCCGGTTTCCTGTCGCATGCGTCGCTCGAAGCGGGCGACAACCAGGCGCAAGCCGGCCAGGAAGCCGTGCAACTGATGACGGTCCACGCCGCCAAGGGCCTCGAGTTCACGGCGGTGTTCATCACCGGTCTCGAAGAAGGGCTGTTCCCGCACGAGAACAGCGCAATGGAATCGGACGGCCTGGAAGAAGAGCGCCGCCTGATGTACGTGGCGATCACGCGGGCCAAGGAGCGCCTGTATCTGTCGTTCGCGCAAAGCCGCATGCTGCACGGTCAGACCCGCTACAACATCCGTTCGCGTTTCTTCGACGAACTGCCGCAGGAAACGCTCAAGTGGCTCACGCCGAAGATCGAGCCGGGCGCGCGCTGGGGCGGCCGTTCGGACAACGCGGGTTATGGGCGCGACTGGTTCGCGCGGCCGGGTTATACGGGCGCCGCGTCGTCGACGCCCGCGCCGTTACCTGCGTTCGCGAACGAACAGCGCGCGGCGGAAACGGGTTTCCGCGTGGGCCAGCAAGTGTTCCACACCAAGTTCGGCGAAGGCACGATCACCGCGCTCGAAGGCGGCGGCACCGACGCGAAGGCACAGGTCAAATTCAAGCGGCATGGCGAGAAGTGGCTGGCGCTCGCGGTCGCCAAACTGCAGGCGGTGGAATGAGCGGGGCGGGGGCAGGCATGCCGGGAACGGGCGCGCCCGGCGCAGCAGCGGCCGGCACACCAGTGACCGGCGCGGGAGCGGCTGACGCAGGCATGATGTCGGCGCCCATGTCCGCTATCGATCCGGACCGCGGCGGCGCGCCGGTTTCGCATCGGCCGCTCGGGATTCTGGCGGCTTTGCCGCAAGAGCTCGGCGATCTGCTCGAAGCGATGCGCGCCGAGGCCGGCGTGCGCACGATCACTCACGGTCAACGGGACTATCACCTGGGCACCGTTCACGGTGCGCCGTGTGTCGTCACGCTGGCGCGCGTCGGCAAGGTCGCGGCGGCGGCCACGGTCAGCGCGCTGATCCACGCGTTCGACGTGGAAGCGATCGTGTTTACGGGCGTGGCCGGTGGCGTCGGGGCGGAGGTGCGGGTGGGCGATATCGTCGTCGCCGACGCGTTGCTGCAGCACGATCTCGACGCGTCGCCGCTGTTCCCGCGTTTCGAAGTGCCGTTGCTGGGCGTCTCGCATTTCAGCGCCGATGCGGCGTTGGCCGCACAGTTGGCCGCGGCCTGCGAGCGTTTCGTCGCGGAAGAGGGCCCGGCCTCGGCGGCGCGTTTCGGTACGCGCGAGCCGCGCGTGCATCGCGGTTTGATCATCAGCGGCGATCAGTTCGTGGCCAGCGCAGCCGGCGTTCGGGCTTTGCGCGATGCACTGCCGAACGCGCTCGCCGTGGAAATGGAAGGCGCGGCGATCGCGCAGGTCTGTCACGAATACGGCGTGCCGTGCGCGGTCGTGCGGACCATCTCGGATACGGCGGACGATCACGCGCCGGCATCTTTCGTGTCGTTTCTCACGGAGATTGCCGGCGCGTATTCGAACGCGATCCTGACGCGGTTTCTGCAGGCGCGGAGCTCGCGGGCCTGACGGCCGGCGTCGAACGCGTATTGCCGGAGCCTTATTGCCGGTGGTCCGTGTCTGCAACAATGGCGCGCGCTTCGATCCGCCTCGCCCGTGCCCGCTACTTGTCCCCGGCGTCGCCCAGCGCGTCGCTCACCTGCTGCAATGCCGCCGGATCTTCGATGGTCGGCAGATCGCCCGGATCGCGGCCTTCCGCGAGCGCCGCGATCGCGCGGCGCAGCAGCTTGCCGGAGCGCGTCTTCGGCAGCATCGACACTACGACCACGCGCGCCGGCCGCGCAATCGCGCCGAGCTGGCGGTCCACCGTCGCCATGAGTTCCACCTCCAGTTTGCTGCGCCTGGTGGCGTCCGCATAGGCCTGCGCGTCGCGCAGCACCACGAAGGCCATCGCCGCCTGACCCTTTAACGCGTCCGTTACGCCAACTACCGCGACTTCCGCGACGCCCGCGTGGCTCGACAACGCCTCCTCGATTTCGCGCGTGCCGAGCCGGTGGCCGGCGACGTTGATCACGTCGTCGGTGCGGCCGAGGATCGTCACGTAGCCGTCTTCGTCCTGCACGCCCCAGTCGAACGTCGAATAGACCTGCTGGTTCGGAATGCTCGACCAGTACGTGCTGACGAAGCGCCTGTCGTCGCCCCATACCGTCGACATGCAGCCCGGCGGCAGCGGATAGCCCAGCGTGAGCACGCCCTTTTCGCCGGGCGGGCAAGGCTCGCCGGTCAATTCGTTGCGCAAGGTCAGATTGAAACCGGCCGATGGCACGCCCGGCGAGCCGAGCTTGGTGGGCAGCGCCTCGACGCCGCGCGGAATGGCCAGCATCGGCCAGCCGGTTTCGGTCTGCCAGTAGTTGTCGATCACCGGCTTGCCGAGCGCGTCGGCGATCCATGCGGCGGTCGGTTCGTCGAGCGGTTCGCCGGCGAGGAACAGCGTGCGCAGGCTCGACAGATCGGCTTGCTTCAGGAACGCCGGATCCTGCTTTTTCAGCACGCGCAAGGCGGTCGGCGCAGTGAACATCAGATTGATCCTGTGATGCTCGACGAGGCGCCACCAGATGCCGCCATCGGGACGGATCGGCGTGCCTTCGTACATCACCGTGGTGAGGCCGGCGATCAGCGGCGCGTAGACGATGTAGCTATGGCCGACCACCCAGCCCACGTCCGACGCGGTGAACATGACGTCGCCCGGCTTGCCCTGGAAGATATGTTCCATCGAGGCCGCCAGTGCGACCGCGTAGCCGCCGACGTCGCGCTGCACGCCCTTCGGCTTGCCGGTCGTGCCCGACGTGTACAGCACATAGGAAGGCTCGTTGGATTCGAGCCACTCGCACGGCACGTGGGCGTCGAAGAACTGTTCGCGCAGCGGTTCGTAGGCGACCAGATAGCTGGCGTTGAGGCGCTCGGGCGCGAGCTGCCGGTCGATCAGCAGGACGCGCGGCGTCTTGTGGGTCGCGCGTGCGAGCGCTTCGTCCACCAGCGGCGTGTAGTCGATCACTTTGCCGCCGCGCGCGCCCGCGTCGGCGGTGACGATCAGCACCGGCTTCGCGTCGTCGATGCGGGCCGCGAGGTTGGGCGCCGCGAAGCCGCCGAACACCACCGAATGAATCGCGCCGAGCCTTGCGCAGGCGAGCATCGCGAACAGGGCTTCGGGGATCATCGGCAGATAAAGCAGGACGACGTCGCCACGCTTCACACCGAGCGAGCGCATGACCGCGGCCATCCGGTTGATCTCCGCGTGCAGCTCGGCGTAGGTGTAGCGGCGTTCGATACCGGTTTCCGTCGATACGTACACCAGCGCGTTCTGCTGCGCGCGCTCGGCCAGATGGCGGTCCACTGCGTTATGGCACAGATTCGTGCGACCGCCGACGAACCAGCGCGCGAACGGCGGATTCGAGCGGTCGAGCACCGTGTCGAACGGCGTCTGCCAATGGATGCGCCGCGCTTCGTCGCGCCAGAATGCCTCGGGGTGCTCGATCGAACGGCGGTGGAAGTCGCGATAGCTGGTCATCTGCGGCGATCCTTCTGCTGCGTAAGTGAACGGTTGTCGGGTCGTGCGGCCGTGCGGCGCGGCGCGAGAACACGGGGGTATCCGCACAAGCATAGAGCACGCGCGGCTCGGCGGACAACGCGGGTTCACCATGAGCGGCGCGGCGTACTGTCGGGCGCGGCAATGGGCCGCGTCCCCGACACGGCGCAGTCCCTGAGTTCACGCCAGGACAACGACAAAGAAAAAAGGCGCCGAAGCGCCTTTTCTCATCAGACCCGAGGTCGGACTGCCATCAAGCCTTTGCGCGCTTGCCTTCCACGTCCGGCAGGAACACCGTCAGCACGCCGATTAGCGGCAGGAACGAACAGACCTTGTAGACGTACGTGATGCTCGTGGCATCGGCCAGTTGCCCGAGCACGGCCGCGCCGATCCCGCCCATGCCGAACGCGAAGCCGAAGAACAGGCCCGCGACCATACCCACCTTGCCGGGGATCAACTCCTGCGCATACACGAGGATCGCCGAGAAGGCCGACGCCAGCACCACGCCGATGACCACCGTCAGCACGCCGGTCCAGAACAGATTGGCGTAGGGCAGCAGCAGCGTGAAGGGCGCCACGCCGAGAATCGACACCCAGATCACATATTTGCGACCGATCCGGTCGCCGATCGGTCCGCCGATCACCGTGCCCGCCGCCACCGCCGCGAGGAACACGAACAGATGGACCTGCGCGGCCTGCACCGGCAGATGGAATTTGTCGATCAGATAGAAGGTGAAGTAGCTGTTGATGCTGGCGAGATAGAAGTACTTCGAGAACACCAGCAGGATCAGCACGCCCATCGCGAACATGACCTTATTGCGCGAGAGCGTGGCATGGCCGGCCGCGCTGCGCGCCTTCTTCACCGACGGATGCTGCTTGTACCAGCGGCCGATCTGCGTCAGCACCACGATCGCGACGAGCGCCGCCACCGAGAACCACGCAATGCTGCGCTGGCCGTGCGGAATCACGATCAACGCGGCGAGCAGCGGGCCGAGCGACGAACCCGCGTTGCCACCCACCTGGAACAGCGACTGCGCGAGGCCGTGACGGCCGCCCGACGCCATGCGCGCCACCCGCGACGATTCCGGGTGGAACACCGACGAACCGCAGCCCACCAGTGCCGCCGCCACCAGCAGCACGCCGAAATTGGGCGCGACCGACATCAGCAGCAGGCCGGCGAGCGTGAAGCCCATGCCGACGGGCAGCGAATATGGCTTCGGATGCTTGTCCGTATAAATGCCGACGAGCGGCTGCAGCAGCGACGCGGTGATCTGGTAAGTCAGCGTAATCAGGCCGATCTGTCCGAACGACAACGAGAAGTTGTCTTTCAGCATCGGGTAGATCGCGAGGATCAACGACTGGATCATGTCGTTGAGCAGATGCGAAAAGCTGATTGCGCCGAGCACGGAGTAGACCGTGCGCTGGACTTTGGCCGCCGGCTGCGGCGCGCCGGTGGTTCCGGCTCCGGCTGGCGCGCCGGCGAGGGCGCTTTTATCGAGGCTCGTTTCCATACGGTAGATGAGAGAGGAGAAAGAGAGTGATTTGAAGCCGCCTGCGCTGCTAAAACGCACATTTTGAACGTTGCGGCATTGGGACGCGACATCTGGCGTCGTCAGCTATTCGTCGAAGTTTAATGTGGCCTGAGCGAATTGTAAGGACAAGTTTTGTCGCGAATCGGACGCACGATGCTCAGGAGGGACAGAAGTCGTGCGCCGAAACCGGGAGCCGTGCGCACCGCAGCGGTGCGGCCAGGTGGTGTCATGCCGCGACCACGTGTGGGCGATATCTCGTCTGATAAATGCCGCCTCCGGGATTTTTGGCCGTGTATAAAACCCGTCGCGGGCGCGAAGCTTACGAGGCGGCGCGTCGAGGACCGGGCGACATGCGGTCGGCATTTCGCGAGCGACGCTAAAGATCGCAGACGTTTGTGCCGTAGACCCGGAGAGATGGGCAGCAATGCCGGAACCGACCTTTCCGGCAGTTCTACACGTGGGGACGGGGAAATATGAAAGCAGTTTCGCTGGGTAGCCAGACAGGCGCCGGGTTCATACCGGAAGGAGAAGCGGCCGGCAAAACGCCGCCGCAGGGCGAGCGCAGCCGCTCGCGGGCGGTCAGGCTCAAGGGTTTGTCGGTGAAGGCGATGCTGCGCCTCGCGTTCGCCGTCTTGCTGATCGGTACACTGTTGATCGGCGTGTTTGCGCTGACCCAGATCAGCCGTCTGAACGCGTCCGCCCAATCCATTTACGATCAGGGGCACGTTGCCAGCCGTGCGGCCGAAGAGGCGCGCGGCTACATGCTGCGCGCGAGCCGCGCGCAGAAAATGCTGCTCACCGCGACCACCGCGAAAGAACGCGACGATCTCGGCGCCGACATCGAGACGGGCCTGAGCGGTCTCGCTACGCAACTGCGCATGCTGCAACAGTACGTCGACACCTCCGACGCGAAGGCGGTCGACCAGCAAAAGAAATTCGCCGCCGCCGTGACGGCGTGGAGCGGCCATCTGCGCGACTTCGTGACGCTCGTGAAAGCGCAGCCGCTCGATCTGTCGCAGATGAACTGGCAGGTCGGCACGCAGGACGTGTCGCTGCTGGTCGAAACCGGCAAGCTCGAAAAACTCGTCGACGAACTCGTCGCGCAGCGCGCGACGGCGGCGAAGGCGACTATCGAGGCGTCGGGGTTCATTTACCACTCGTCGTTCGTGATGATCGCGCTGGCCACGCTCGGCCTGATCGTGCTCGCATTCGGCATCAGCGAGTGGGTGGTGCGGCGCCTTGCCGGCCAGCTCGGCGGCGAGCCGGTGTACGCGAAGGAAATTGCCAGCCGGATCGCGGCGGGCGATCTGTCCGTGGAGATCGCGTTGGGCCGCAAGGACAGGTCGAGCATGCTGTTCGCGCTGCAAGACATGCAAAGCGGCCTCGCGACGACGGTCGCCGACATTGCGTCGAGCGCGGACGCGATTGCGACCGCGTCAGGCGAGATTTCGATGGGCAACCTGGATCTGTCGCAGCGTACCGAGCAGCAGGCAATGGCGCTCGAGCGCACCGCGAGCAGCATGGAGCAGCTGACTTCGACCGTCCGTCAGAACGCCGACAATGCGAAGCAGGCGAGCACGCTGGCCAATAACGCTTCGGAGATCGCGGAGAAGGGCGGCGCGGTGGTGAGCCGGGTGGTCGCGACCATGAACGAGATCAACGATAGCGCGCGCAGTATCGGCGACATCATCGGCGTGATCGAGGGGATTGCGTTTCAGACCAATATTCTTGCGTTGAACGCGGCGGTCGAGGCGGCCCGTGCCGGCGAGGAAGGGCGCGGGTTTTCCGTGGTCGCCGCGGAAGTGCGTAATCTGGCGCAGCGTAGCGCGGCGGCGGCCAAGGAGATCAAAGGCTTGATCAGCACGTCGGTCGAGCGGGTGAGCAACGGGTCGACTCTGGCTCAGGACGCCGGGCAGACTATGGATGAAGTCGTCAAGGCCGTGAAGCGTGTTACCGACATCATGGGCGAGATTTCGGCGGCTTCGTCCGAGCAAAGCGCCGGGATCGAAGAGATCAACCTCGCGGTGACGCAGATGGATTCCGGAACGCAGCAGAACGCGGCGTTGGTGGAACAGGCGACAGCCGCGGCCAGGTCGCTGGACGATCAGGCGCGCGGGTTGAAGGTGATGGTGGGGAAGTTCAGGTTGTGAGTTCGGGTGAAGCGATCCTCGTAGAGGATCGCGAGCTGATTGATTGCTGCCTTCCAGTCATTGAGCATGCATTGGGCATGCGGGAGAATCGTCGCGCCTCCCGGCGGTTAATTCGCATCCCTGAAAAGATTTCCCTCTGCGTGGCGACGGTTTACGGAGCGTGATTATTCCGTTGGCATAAACCACGGCCCGTGGTCCAAAACCAGAACTTATCCGACAATCTTCGCGTGACTCCGCTGATAGCCTGTTCAGCACAAAAACGTTCTTCACCTGAGTCCCATCTTGCCGTTCAGTAAATCAAGCGCCGCGATGTACTTGAATGTACCGGGCTGACTGAGGCAATATGAAAAAACTCACCGCCCTGATCGTCTCTGCGCTATTGCTCGCCGCCGGATCCTTTTCCAACAGACGGCATCAGCCGACGACAATATCTCGGCAGACGTAAACACGAAAGCGTTTTACGCCTGGTACATCAAATCACAGTCTGCCGACACCTATCCTCTGTTGAACAAAGGCGTTTACGCCTATGTCGCAAAAGGGACAGTCGATCGGCTGCGTGACGCCTACCTTCGCAACCGCCTGCCGGGCGATACCGATTATTTCACGAAAGTTCAGGACCATGACGCGTCCGACTGGACCGACCATATCGCAACACACGCTCCCGTCATGCTCGGCGAGGTTGCCGTGGTGCCCGTCACCTTTGGCTCCAGAGATCGAATCAGCGTCCTGGTTTTCCTGCGAAAGGAGGCGCGCGGCTGGAAAATCACCAAAGTCGACGACACGCTCGATTATCACTAGGGTGGCCACAACCTGTCCAAACAGGGCCACCGCTAACCAACCACCGTGACCGCCCAAAAAGCCGACATCCCCGCAACACTCCCAAAAGCACGCAAGCAAAAAAATCAGCTAGCCTTGGCGCTCCCAGGCGTAATCACAACCGTACAAGTAATCCCCGCCGCCAGCACGACATTGTCGGGTACCGAATCGATCTTCACCCTTACAGGCACGCGCTGCGCCAACCGCACCCAGTTAAAAGTCGGATTCACGTCAGCAAGCAGCTCACGGCTTTCAGGATTGTCCCGATCATAAATCCCTCGGGAAATACTCTCGACATGCCCCTGCAGCGTGCCGCCGCTCATCAACCGGACTGCTGCCTTATCGCCGACGTGCACGTGCGGCAGCTTGGTTTCTTCGAAATACCCATACACCCAGAACGAGTGGCTATCGACAATCGCCAGCTTGGCCGAACCAACCGTCGCGTAGTCGCCGCGGAACACGCTCAGGTTCGTGACATACCCGTCGACCGGCGACACCACGCGCGTGCGTTCGAGGTTCAGCTTGGCTGCATCGAGCGTAGCCAAAGCCTGCTGATAGGAAGCCTCGGCGGCCGAAGCCGTGTGAGTGGCATTTTCACGGTTCTCTTTCGACACCACCAGCGCATCCATATCCGCACGCCGTTGCGCGTCATCGCGCCTCATCTGCAACTCGGCCTTTCGCGCGGCGACCGCAGCCTGGGCCTGTTCAACCGCAAGCTGATAGTGCGACGGGTCGATCTGCATCAGCAGATCGCCTTTCTTCACCAGCTGATTGTCCTTCACGGGCAGATCGACAATCGCTCCCGAGACATCCGGTGCGATATTTATGATCTCGGCGCGCACGCGACCGTCGCGGGTCCACGGTTCGTCCATGTAATGGACCCACAGCACGCGTCCAATCAGAATCGCGACGATAAAAATAACGGCTGTCGCGACGAAGCCCACAATATTTCGGATGGTCATGTTTCGACTCTTATCAACGATAAACGGCAAGGCCCAGCATGCCGCATACACACACGAGCAGGCTGGCCCGGAACAAGGACGGATGCCACACCACGCGATACAGGCCCGTGTGGGCAATCACGCGGTCCAGCATCCAGGTAAGCGCGGCGCCCGCAATAAACAGCAGCACGATGGCCGGTATGTACGCGTCCAGAACGGCGATATCACGTGGCATGACGAACTCCCTCTGACGCGCTGGCACGTCCGCTCATCAGCGACTCAAGCGGTGATTGCGGATCGAGCAGCGCGGTACGAATGAAATGCAGTTGACTCAAAATGCGTTGCAGCTGGTGGCGCTCTTCACGCGGCGGCGTAAAAGCGGCCAGCATCTGTTGAACGGCGGCGATCGCGTCCGCGGTCGCGGCGAGCGCGCGGTCGAAGCGGTCTTCACGCGGCCGCTCGAATAGCGCGGCCAGCGCGTCGCGCATGGCACGCAGCGAGACGCGCCACGGCATTGACCGTGCGTAACGCGCGTCGGCGGGCAGCGCCGCCACTTCGCGGCGCAGGTCGATCACCGCGTTGCCCACTTCGAGCACCGAGAAGAGCCAGCGCAACGTGTCGCGTTTGAGTTCGGGCTCGTGCTGCGCGAGCGCGTTGATCTGGAACATCAGATCGCGCGCGCCGCTCTCGAAGCGCGACCGCACCCGGCGCATGCCCGCGCGGCTCGCCAGCACCACCTGGCGACGCAAATCCACCAGCAGGCGGTTACGCAGCCAGGGCGTCGAAGGCGGCAGCAACACCGCGAACGCGATCGACGCCACCAGCATGGACAGCACGAGCGCTACGGCATCGTTCATGTAGCCGCTCGGATCGTAGTGAATCACGTTGTCCGGGCCGGCCAGGAAACAGAAGAAGATGCAATAGCCGACACCGTAACCGGCCAGCGCGGGCCGTGTCGTCATGAGCACGCCGAGCAGCAGGAACGGCGCGAGGGTGGCGCACAGCAGCGGGAAGCCATCCACGTGCGGGAACACGCCGAATACCGCGATCATCCCCATCACCGTGGCGACCAGGGTGCCGGCGGCCATCTGGAACGCCGTGCGTTTCGGATTCGGCGACGACGACGCCAGCGCGCACACGGCCGCGGCCGTCAACGTCAAGGTCGAACCGCTCGGCCACGCAGTCGCGATCCAGAACGCGCCGAGCGCGATCATCACGATGGCGGCGCGCACGCCCGCGACGCTGGCGGCAATCGCGTTCGTCTTCGGTTCGTAACGCTCGATCCAGCGCTCGCGCTCATGTGTATCGACGGCGAGCGACGCATACGTGGCCGCATAGGCATGCAGATCGTCGATGAAGCGGTACAGCAGTTCGGCGCCGGTGTCGAAGTCGAGCAGCGGCGCGTCGGGATGCACTTCCAGTTCGGCCCGCGTCGCGCGCACGCGTTTGGGCAGCTCGGCTTTGAAGACCTCGAGTTGCGCAGCGGCGTGCACAGCGTCGGCGGCGGTCAGCACGGGCTCGCCGGATTTCGCGAGCAGCGGGGCGATTTCCCTGAAGTACGGCTCGAGCGCTCCGACTGCAATGGCCGCGCCGCTCGTGTTCGAGTTGCGCAAGCGGTTCATCAACTGGTGCAGCGCGTGAAAGCGCGTCGAGGCGGTCATGAACTCGCTGTTCAGACGCGCGAGACGGCCACCGCGCATGCGCGAATCCGGGCCCTCGAACACGGCGACACTGCGTGCCGCTTCGAAGCCGACGATATCGGCGACAAAGCGCGCATTGGTCGCTTCGATCTGCTCGCGGTCGTTATGGCCGGCGAGCGACGCCGACACATACTCGACGAACGCCGAGAAACGCGCACGCACGGTGCCGCGCATCTGCATGCCGGCGAAGCGCGGAAACACGAGGCCGCTCACCGCACCCGCGCAGACGATGCCGACCACCACTTCGGCCACCCGCGTGAGGGCGCTCAGAAATGCGCCGTCCGGATGCTGCGAAGCGGGGATGCCGATCAGCGCGGCCGTGTAGCCGGCCAGCACGAAACCATACGATCTGAAGTTGCGGTTGCGCGCGGCGCCCGCCGTGCAGATGCCGACCCACACGCCGGTTGCGACGATGAACAGTTCCGGCTGCTGCGCGAACAGGCCGATCAACGCGAGCATCACGACGAGACCGACGAGGGTGCCGCAGATCCGGTAGAAGCTCTTTGCGAACACCATGCCGCTTTGCGGCTGCATCACGATGAAGACGGTAGTCATCGCCGTGCGCGGCTGCGGCAAGTCGAGTTTCATTGCGACGCCGAGCGCAAGGAAGCAGGCGGCGAGCGCTTTGAACAGATAGACCCACGTCAGGCCGTCGTTACGCGCCCAGTCGGCGGCGGCCGCGTATAACGCAGCGAACGACGCCGAACGCGGCGCGGAAAAAGGGGAAGCGGACATGGTCAGCTTCCTGACCTGGCCGGCTGGGCGCTGGCGGTCGAACCGGGCGCCACCGTCTTACCCTTGCCATGCGCCGGCAAAGTCTCGTTCGCCAGCGGACCGTTGGCCGGGTCGTCGAGCCCACCGCCCAGTGCCGTGACCAGCGACGCATGCGCGCCGAGCCGTTCGGCCTGAATCTTCGCCACGCCTTCCTGCGCGTGCAGCAACTGGTTTTGCGCGATCAGCACGTTCAGATAGTCGGTCAGCCCGCGCCGGTAACCTTCGCGCGACAAATCGTAGTTCTTGCGGGCCGTCGCGACAGAACGATCGGCGTCCTCGGCCTGGGTCGCAAGCGAGCGGATCCTGATCACCTGATCGGAAATGTCCTTGAGCGCGCCGACAATCGACTGGTTGTAGCGGTCGACGGCTTCGTCATAGCCCGCCGAGGCCGCGCCGAGTTGCGAACGCAGGCGGCCGCCGTCGAGGATCGGCAGCGACAGCGCCGGCCCACCGCTCCAGCTGTGCGACGGGTTCTTCAGGAACTGGAACAGCGGCCCCATGGCCGCATATCCGCCAATCGAGGCCAGCAGGTTGATGTCCGGATAGAAGTCCGCCTTGGCGACGTCGATACCGCGCGCCTGCGCCGCGACCGACCAGCGCGCCGCGACGACGTCCGGCCGATGGCCGATCAGGTCTGCGGGCAATGCGCTCGGCAGTCCGGCCGGCGTGTTCAGCGAAAGCGTCGGGCGCTGGATCGAATCGCCCGCGCCCGGACCTTTGCCGGCCAGCGCGGCCAGCTGATTGCGGCCGAGCGCGATCTTTTCTTCGATCTCGTCGATCTGGCGTTCGTATTCCGGCAGCGGCGTTTCGGCCTGGCTTACTTCCAGTTGTGTGCCGATGCCGCCTTTCAGGCGCCGGTTGGCCAGATCCACGATCTGTTGCTGCTGCTGCAAGGTGGATTTGGCGATGTCGAGCAGCGCGTAGTTCATCGACATCTCGATGTACGTGCGCACCACGTTGCCTTCCAGTTCGAGCTGGGCGGCGCGGGCATCCGCCGCGCTCGCGTGGGCGGCGTCGAGCGCGCGCTCGGCGGCGTTCTTGTCCCTGCCCCAGATATCAAGGTGATACGACAGGCCGAGCGTGCCGGTGTTGTTCCACGATTGCTCGCCCGCGAGCGCGCCTGGGCCGTAGTAGAGGTTGTCGGCCCACTTCTGGCGCTGCACCGACAGGTTGCCGTTGACTTGCGGCGACAACGCCGAACGGGCGACGCCTGCCATCGACATGGCTTCGCGCACGCGTGCCTGGGCAGCCGCGAGGCTCGGATTGCCGGCCTGCGCCGCGTCGATCCACTCGTTCAATTGCGGATCGTTGTAGGCGCGCCACCAGTCGACGGACGGCCATTGGGCGTCCGCATTGGCGGCGCGGATCGCGTTGCCGACGTCGAGCGAAGCGGGCTGGACTCCGCTCGCTTGCGGCGCGACGCCTCCGGTACTGGCACAGCCGGCGATTGTTAATAGGATCGTAAGAACCGCGGCTGCGGCGATCCCTTTAGGTACCGGAGACTGCACGATTTCCTCCAGAAATGACTATAGAAGCATGTGCGTCATTATATTTTTTGATCAATTGCGGAATAACCGGTAAAGGTGCAAGGCATTTTTACGCAATGTGTGACAATCGCCTTTGCGAATCGTGTAACAATCGCTTCCGATCACAAGGGAAAGTTATGGATACGCTTCAAAACATGCGCGTATTTGTCCGCGTCGTCGAAGCGGGCAGCTTTACGGGTGCCGCGCAGCATCTGAACACGACCACGGCCTATGCGTCGCGCGCAGTGTCCGATCTGGAAGCGCATCTGCGCACGCGCCTCTTGAACCGCACCACGCGCCGCATCGCGCTGACCGAGGCCGGCGAGCGCTACCTGCAGCGCTGCGAGCAGATTCTCGCGTACGTGGATCAGGCGGAAGCCGAGGCGGGCGACGCCCACGCCCGTCCGTCCGGCAAGCTCAAGGTGCACGCCATGACGAGCTTCGGCCAGCACTATGTGGTGCCCGCCGCGGGCCGCTATCAGGAGCGCTACCCGGACGTCCAGATCGAACTGACGCTCGCGCAGCGTATGCCCGATCTGCTCGACGAAGGCTTCGACGTGTCGCTCACGCTCGCAACCGGTCTGCCGGATTCGGGGCTGGTGTCGCAGCGCCTCGGCAGCGCGTTCAGCATTGCATGCGCGTCGCCGGCCTATCTGGAACTGCACGGCGTGCCGCAAACGCCCGCGGACCTTGTGCGTCACACCTGTCTGCAAATGGTCACGCCGGTTTTCCCGACCGACAAATGGACCTTCGACGGCCCGAACGGCGAGGAAACGATCGCCCTCGGACCGACCACCTTCCAGGTGAACGTGGCCGAAGCGATGGCGGTGGCTGTATCGAGCGGCATGGGCGTCGGGCTGATTCCGATCTACTCGGCGATCAGCGGCTTGCGAAGCGGCGAACTGGTGTGGCTGCTGCCGGAATACACGTCGCAGGCGATGAATCTGTACGCGTTGTACCCGTCGCGGCAGTATCTGGACGCCAAGATCCGCACGTGGGTCGAGTTCCTGCGCGACGTATTGCCCGCGACGCTGGCCGCGGATCACGCCGAACTGCGCGAGTTCGCGCGCACCTGAAGTACGGCGCGGCGCGATTTTTGACAATAGTTGACTAAGCGGCGGGCGCCGGTGTGCGCGCCTGTTACATAAGTGCCGCATCGCAACATTTCCTTACTTCTGCCGCGCGGTCGATTTGCTAACGTGTCATTCATGCGCTGCGGTTCTGCACCGGAGCCGCTCAGTTCGCTGCCGTCCGGCACTATTGCAACAACAGAAGCACGAGGGATTCATGGATACGCATCTGATGATCGGCGTGGCCGTCATGATTGGATTGATCGGAATTGCCGCGTCGCGCGATCTGCTGCGCCGCCTGCGCGAGCAGCAGCCGCAACTGGTGCCGGTCAAGGTCGAGCGCCCGGATTTGCAGGCACAACGGCGCGATCGTTGAGTTTCGTGGGGGTGGCTGTTTAGCGGGCGGGCTGTTGCGCGGCCTGTTGCGTCTTCGGGCGCGCGCCGGTTTATCCAGGTTGGTGGCTCGCGTTCCGCGCTTATCCTCAGTTCACCGCGGCGATCAAACCCGGTTCGTCATTGAGCGTGCGGTCCACTTCGCGGCTCACTTTGTGCCAGCGAAAGCGCGCGGCGGCTAAACCCGCACTGCGCGCCAACTGCTCGAGTTCGTCGAGCGGCAACGCCGGGTCCAGCCAGCGGCGCGCAGCGTCCGGCGCGAATGCCAGCGGACGGCGACCGTGCACGTCTACGAGACCCGCGTCCGCAGTGGCCGTCACGATCACCATTCCCATACCTTCCGTTTGCGCCCCGGTGCCGCGTACGCTCGATAGCGCCGCCAGGTACATGGGGGCGTCGCTTTTCAGGTGCACGAAGTAGGGCTGGCGCACCGAGGACTCGTCTGCTTTGTCTTTGCTCTCCGCAATGCTGGCCACGGGCGAGGTTTCCACGCGCCATTCGAACCAGCCGTCCGCGGGTACCAAGACCCGTCCGGTTTTCCACAGCTCCTTGAAGTAGCGCCCGTTCGGCGCGGCGTCGGCGCGCGCGTTGACAGTCTGCGGCAGATGCTGTTCGCGTGCCCAGTCCGGGCAATACCCCCAGTGGATCGCGCGCATCGTCTGATCCGGGTAGACCGCGAGCGGGTGCGTGCCGGGAGCGAGGTTGTAGCCGGGACGCCGGTCAGCGGCATCGAAGAGCATCAGCGGATCGGCAAGGCCGAGGAGCTCGGCGTAGAGATGCGGATCGCGGTACTGGCTGATTCGACCACACATGAGCAACCTCCGGAGACGACCGGCGCGGGTTTCGACAGCCGCGGCCGGATGGCGGCGGTTCGACGACTTCACCAGCGTAGCGCCTGGCGTGCGGACTCGCTACCCAGATCGGCCCGGAGTCGGGCGACCTGGGCGACCTGGGCGACCGACGCGGCTCAAGTGGCTCAAGTGGCCCGAGTGGCTCAAGTGGCTCAAGTGGCTCAAGTGGCTCAAGTGGCTCAAGTGGCTCAAGTGGCTCAAGTGGCTCAAGTGGCCCGAGTGGCCCGAGTGGCCCGAGTGGCCCGAGTGGCCCGAGTGGCCCGAGTGGCCCGAGTGGCCCGAGTGGCTCAAACGGGCTCAAACGGGCTCAAACGGCCCGAGCGCCTCAAGTGACCCAACCGATCCAGGCGACTCAAGCCACCTCCCAATTTCCCGCTAGATCTCGACAACCTTATCCCACGCAAACAACGGATTCTCCAGCAGCCCTGTGCGCCGGTCGAGATAGCCGCGCGGATTGCAGACCACGCGCGTGCCGTTCACGCTGTAGTCGAACGGCGTATGCGTATGCCCATGAATCCACAACGCGACCGGCGGTCCCACGAGGTCCGGCAAATGATTGACAAAGCCCGCCGACACGAGGTCTTCCGCATAGCGCTCGGCAAGACTCAACCGGTGCGGCGCGTGATGCGTGACGACGATCGTTTTGCCGCCGAACGGTTTGACGAGTTCGCTTTCCAGCCAGGCGTGCGCTTGCCGGTGCAGCGCGAGCGAGTCGTCGGGAGTGAAGTCGCGCGTTGCGTCGTGAGTGTCGTGCGGCCAGTTCATCTGGATCAGGCCGCGAAAATCGAGCATGGCCCGGCGCGAAGCCTCGATCGACCCGGCGAGCGTATCCGTGTCGTTTCCATATAACGCGAAGTCGGTCCACAAGGTCGTGCCGAGCACCCGCCACCGGCCTTGCGGGTCGACCAGCGCGGCGTTGTTCAGCACATGCACGTTGTCGACCTGCGCGGCCGCGTCGTGAAGCGCGGCTTCGAGCGCACTGAACTCGCCGTCGTAGTACTCGTGATTGCCGGGCACGTAGACCACCGGCACGGCGCCGTCGAAAGTCTGAGCGGCCCAGCGCGGTCCGGCCGCGTGATTGTGAATGTCGCCCGCCAGCACGATCAGATCCGCCTGCGCATGCGGAATCAGTTCGGGCTCGTCATTCTCCAGATGCAGATCGGACAGCACTCGAATCTTCACGACCACGACTCCTGCAAGGGGCTCCGCAAGGGAACGCGAAGCTTCAGACGCTAGCGTAGCACCTTGCCCGGATTCATCAGGTTCAGCGGATCGAGCGCGCGTTTGACGGCGCGCATCAACTGCACCTCGACGTCCTGCTTGTAGTGCATAGCCTCGTCGATTTTCAACTGGCCGAGCCCGTGTTCCGCGCTAATGCTGCCGCGATGCCGATGCACGCTGTCGTAGACGATCTGATTGATCGCGCCTTGGTACTGTTCGAGGAACGCCTTTGCGTCGACGCCCTCGGGCGCCTGCACGTTGTAGTGCAGATTGCCGTCGCCGAGATGGCCGAACGTCACCATGCGCGCGCCGGGCACAGCCTGCGCGATTGCCGCGTCGGTTTCCTCGATGAAATGGCCGATGCGCGAGATCGGCACCGCGATATCGTGCTTGATGTTCAGGCCTTCTTCGGCCTGGGCGAGCGGAATGTGTTCGCGCAGATTCCAGAACGCCCGCGACTGGCCCAGATTTTCCGCGACCACGGCGTCCTGCACCAGGCCGTCTTCGAGCGCCGTTTCCATCAGACGCTCGAACAGTTCGCGCGCGTGCTCCTCGCTTTCGCTGTCCGACAGTTCGAGCAGCACGACCTGCGCGTACGGCTCGGCGAACGGATAACGCATCTGCTCGAAGTGCCGGCCGACCAGACGCAGGCAAAAATCCGACATCAATTCGAAACCGGTCAGCAGCGGCCCGGCGACGCGCTGCGTGAGCGACAGAAAATCGAGCGCGGCGTGCGGCGACGCGAGTGCGGCGAGCGCCGTGACGCGCGCGGCCGGTTGCGGATGCAACTTGAGCACGGCGGCGGTGATGATGCCGAGCGTGCCTTCCGCGCCGATAAAGAGGTCGCGCAGATCGTAGCCGGTATTGTCCTTGCGCAGTCCGCGCAGGCCGTCCCACAGTTCGCCTTGCGGCGTGACCACTTCGAGGCCGAGGCACAGCTCGCGCGTGTTGCCGTAGCGCAGCACACCGGTGCCGCCCGCATTGGTGGCGAGATTGCCGCCGATCGTGCAACTGCCTTCGGCAGCGAGGCTCAGCGGGAACAGACGGCCGGCCTCCTCGGCGTGCTTCTGCACTTCGGCGAGGATGACGCCGGCTTCCACGGTAATCGTATTGTTGTGCGGATCGATGTCACGCACCCGGTTCAGACGCCGCAAGCTGATGACTGCCTGTGCGCCGCTTGCGTCCGGCGTTGCGCCGCCGGCGAGACCCGTGTTGCCGCCTTGCGGGACCAGCGCGATGCGATGCTCGACGGCGAGCTTCACGAGCGCCGCGACTTCGTCAGGCGTGGCCGGACAGAGCACCGCGCCCGCCGCGCCGGTGTAGCGGCGGCGCCAGTCGGTCAGGTAGGGGGCGGTGTCGTGCGGATCGGTCAGCACCTGCGTGGCGCCGATGGCCTCGCGGCAGGCAGCGAGAAAAGCGGTTTGGGTCATGTGGGTCGGTCAGCTTGTTCTGGCAAAAAATGTCGGGGCGTTGTGCGGACGGCTGTGTTGGCTCGGTCAGGTGGTCGTGTTGGCCTGTTTTGCAGCTTGTCTTGCGGCCCGTTTCGCCGCGCGTTTGAACGGCGCGACGTAAGCCAGCGCGCAGACGAAAAACACCGCGGAGAGCGTGGCTTCCAGCCAGCCGAGACCGGCGCTCAGCCCGCGGTCGCTCCAGCCCCGCACAACGCCTTCGGCGAAGTACAGCAGGATCAGCATCGACGCCCATTGCAGCGTATAAAGCCGCTGCCGCCACACGCCCGGCAGCGCGAGCAGCAGCGGCAAGGCCTTGAGCACGAGCGCCGAGCCGCCGGGGCGCAGCGGCGCGAGCCGCCACTCCCACGCGACGCACAGGGCGATCAGCACAGCCAGTGCAGTGGTCGCACCGAGCGCGGCGGCGCGATTTCGCTGCACAGAGGTAGCGTTTGGGCGCAGCGGCCCATGCGTTGAGACGTCTGCGGCCGGTTGTTGGGCGTCCGGCTTGTTCACGGCCTTTCGCTCATGGATGCCGCCGTGCGTGCGACACGTGCGCCGAGCGCGATGGCGAGCGTCTTCTCGTCTGCGGAGATGCCGTGTTCGGCTCTGCCCGCGCGCGCGAAATGCGACGCACCATAAGGTGTGCCGCCGGTTTGCGTGGTGCTCAGCGCGCTCTCAGTGTACGGAATGCCGACAATCAGCATGCCGTGATGCAGAAGCGGCAGCATCATGGAGAGCAGCGTGGATTCCTGGCCGCCGTGCAGGCTGCCGGTGGACGTGAACACGCAGGCTGGCTTGCCGGCAAGGGCGCCGGACAGCCACTGCGGCGTGGTGCCGTCGAGAAAGTATTTGAGCGACGCGGCCATGTTGCCGAAGCGGGTAGGCGAACCGAGCGCGAGACCGGCGCATTCTTCGAGATCGCGCAGTTCGACGTAGGGCGGCCCTTCGGCGGGAATATCGGGCTGGGTCGCTTCACAGACGGTGGATACCGGCGGCACGGTGCGCACACGCGCCTGCATGCCGGGGATGCTGTCGACGCCGTGCGCGACCGCCAGCGCAAGCTCGCGCGTGGCGCCGTGACGGCTGTAATAGAGCACGAGAATGTCTTTCATAGGCCTCATCGGTGAACGGGTATTATAGGGGCTGGGTCCGCTCGATAGGCCACCCATAGCCGTTCGGCCAGGTCTTGCGCGCGGTCCCGAAACATTGCTACAGGAAGCCAGGGAGGTGGGTTTGTTGTCCAGGGTGCGTTTCGATCTCGATACGCTCAAACGGCTCGCGCAATTTGCCGCGCAGCGCAGCAGCGAAGACCGCATTCCGCAGGTGGCCGGCAGCCTCACGTTCACCACCATGCTCTCGCTCGTGCCGCTCGCCACGGTCGCGTTCGCGTTGTTCACCGCGTTTCCGATCTTTGCTTCGTTCCAGATGTCGCTGCAGATTTTTCTTGCCGACCATCTGATGCCCGCGCAGCTCAACAGTCAGATCTTCAATTATCTGAATCAGTTTGCTTCGAAGGCGAAGGGCCTGACGACCATCGGTATGATTTTTCTGTTCGTCACCGCCGTGATGACGATGATGACGGTGGAGTCCGCCTTCAACGTGATCTGGCGCGTGCGCAAGGCGCGGCCGATCGCGCAGCGCATTCTGGTGTATTGGGCGATCATCACGCTCGGCCCGATTCTGATCGGCGTGAGCCTGTCGATTTCATCGTACCTGTTCACGCAATCCATGACCTTCACGGCGGCCCAGCGCATGACGCCGGTGATCGAGTGGGCGCTCGCCGGCGCCGCGCTGCCGCTGACCGCGGTCGCCTTCACGATTCTCTACGTCTATCTGCCGAATTGCCGCGTGGAATGGCGCGACGCGGTGATCGGCGGCGTGACCGCCGCGGTCGCTTTCGAGCTCGCGAAGCGCGGCTTCGGCTATTACGTGCGGCGCATTCCAACCTACACCGCGGTGTACGGCGCATTCGCGGCCGTGCCGCTGTTTCTGCTATGGATGTACCTGTGCTGGTTCATCACGCTCGCGGGCGCGATGATCGCTTCGGCGTTGCCGGCCATACGCATCGGCCAGTTTCACCGGCCCACCTTCGAGGGCAGCAATCTGTTCGACTCGCTCGAACTGCTCGCGCGGCTCTCGGAAGCGCGCGACGCGGGCAAGCGCGGCTACACCGTGCCGGAACTCTCGCGCATGCTTCGCCGCGATATGGGCACCACGATCAACCTGCTGGAGAAGCTCGAGGAGATCGAGTGGATCGCGCGTTTGCAGGAGAACGGGGCGCGTCCGCATTTCCTGCTGCTCGCGAATCCGGCGCAGATCACGGTCGAACGCCTGTTCGGCCTGTTCGTGATCGACCGCGCGGAGCTCGGGTATCAACTCGAACTGGCGTCCACCCGTGTGGATGGTGAAATGCTGCTGGCGGCGCTGGAGAACGACAAGCTGAAAGTGACGCTCGCCGCGTTGCTGACCGCACGCGCAGCCGCCCGTGCCGCGCAGGCCGCGGAGAACGAATCCGGCACGTCTTCCATGCCGCATCAGGCGGCTTGAAGCCGGTTTCAAGCCGCTCCACGCAGCCTCGATGCCGCCCGCATGCGGCTCCTTGACGCGCGCCTCGATGCCGCGTGAAGCTGCGGAAGTTCGGGCCTGGATACGGCGATGACGTCAACGCCTCGCTACAACGAAATCTTGCCGACGCAGATGTCCTTGAACATCACCCAGTCGCCCATCAGGCTGTAAAGCGGATGCCGGAAGGTAGCCGGCCGGTTCTTCTCGAAGAAGAAATGCCCGACCCAGGCAAAGCCGTATCCGCAGATCACGGCAGCGGGCAGCCATAGCCAGTCGCCCGTGGCGAGCGCCATCGCGAGACAGCCGATCACGCCGAGCGACCCCACGAAATGCAGCCGCCGCGAGACGGTGTTGCGATGCTCGTTCAGATAATACGGATAGAACTCCGCGAAACTCGCAAAGTGATCGGTGTGTGTGGTTTGAGCCATCACGGCCTCCGGATTGCTACGCTTCCCTATTTTCCGGCGTGCGCCGGCATGCTGGACGCACGCACTCGAAACAGGACAGGCTTGACCCATTGTGCGGCTATCGTGCCACGCACGCAACCTGGCCATTCGGCCGATGGCGCGGCGCTCCCGACGCAGCTATCGTGATGACTCGCAACCTTCATCGAGCTTCGTGAGGTGTTCAGGAAGCGAAGCTGAAGAGGGCGTCGAGCGTGGCGTCGGGTTGCTCGGTCATCAACGCGTGGCCGGCTTCGAGCGTGACCGTATCGACCGGTACGCCTGCCTGCGCGAGCGTGTCGGCGAGCGCCCTGGCTGCGCGCGGCGGCGTCATCGCGTCGCGCCGGCCTACGATCAGGCGCGCGGCGCAGCGCACCTGTGCGGCGCGGGCCGGCCCGTCCGCGTAGGTATTGCAGGCGGTGAAATCGGTGTGGAACAGGTGTGGCTCGCCGCGTGCCGACACACGTTCCATCAGCCGCTGGTTCATGCCGTGCAGCCAGAAGCCGGGGCCGGGACAGGAAGGCTTGGCGGCGATGGTGGAATGCGACCACTGGTTGACCATGCCGATCGCTTCGGGTTCGCGGTTGAGGGCGGCGTCGAGCAACGCGTCGGAAACGTCCATCGGCATTGCCGTGGCGAGCAGGGCGAGGTGCGTCGCCCGCTCCGAATAGCGGCCGGCGAAGTCGAGCGCGATCAGCGAGCCCATGCTGTGGCCGGCTATGAACGCGCGTTGCACGCCCGCGGCGTCGAGCAGCGCGGCCAGCCAGTCGGCGAGCGCCGGGATAGTGGTGAGCGCCGGGCCGCTGCTGCGGCAGTGGCCGGGCAGATCCACGGCCAGCACGCCGAAGCCGTGATGCGCGAAGTAACGGGTCTGCAGCGCCCATACGCTGTGGTCATGCTCGGCGCCGTGGATGAATACGGCGGTCGGCAGGCTAGCGTCGAACGCTTTGCCGCCGGTGTACGCAAAGGCGGGCTTGCCTTGAACGGTGAGGATCATGCGGACTCCGGGCGGGGTTGGGCGGCACTGCCGGACGCGCCGCCGTGCAGTGCGCTCGAACTGCCCGCTTTCTGTGCGGCCTTTAGCGCGCGCTTGAGGTCGTCGATCAGATCGTCGGGATCTTCGAGGCCGATCGAGAGGCGGATCGTGCCTTCGGCGATACCGGCCGCGGCGAGTGCGGCGGTGTCCATGCGAAAGTGCGTGGTCGATGCGGGATGGATCACGAGCGAGCGCGCGTCGCCCACGTTTGCGAGATGCGAGAACAGCGAGAGCGCCTCGATAAAGCTGCGTCCGGCCGCGCGGTCGCCGCGCAGATTGAAGCTGAACACGGCGCCGGCGCCGCGCGGCAGCAGCCGCTTCGCGAGCGCGTGGTCGGGGTGCGTCGGCAGTTCCGGATAGGCGACGGCCTCGACCGCGGCGTGACCGGCGAGGAAATCGACCACCCGGCGCGTGTTGGCAACGTGCCGTTCCATTCGCAACGGCAGTGTCTCGATACCTTGCAGCAGTTGCCATGCGGCTTGCGGATGCAGGCATGCGCCGAAGTCGCGCAGGCCCTCGCGGCGCGCTCGCAGCAGAAACGGCGCGACGGTGCTCTCCTCGGTGAACACCATGCCGTGAAAGCCGTCGTAAGGTTCGGTGAATTCGGGGAAGCGCCCCGAGGCTTCGAAGTCGAACGTGCCGCCGTCCACCAGCACGCCGCCGATCGTCGTGCCGTGGCCACCGAGGAATTTGGTGGCCGAGTGATAGACGAAGTCCGCTCCGTGCTCGAACGGTTTGAGCAGATAAGGCGTGGTGAAGGTTGAGTCGACCAGCAGCGGCACGCGGTGCTCATGCGCGATCTGCGCGACGGCGGCGATATCGAGTACGTCGAGCCCCGGATTGCCGAGAGTCTCGCCGAACAGCAGCCGCGTGTTTGGGCGCAGCGCGGCGCGCCACGCGCCGAGGTCGCCGGGTTTGACGAAAGTCGTCTCGATGCCGAAGCGCCGCAACGTGTAGTGCAGCAGATTGTGCGAGCCGCCGTACAGCGCGCTGGAGGCGACGATATGCGAGCCCGCGCCCATCAGCGTGGCGATGGCCAGATGCAGAGCCGCCTGGCCGCTCGCCGTGCCGATCGCGCCCGCGCCGTTTTCCAGGGCGGCTACGCGTTCCTCGAATACGGCCACGGTCGGGTTCGAGATGCGCGAATAAACGTGACCGGCGCGCTCCATATTGAAGAGCGCCGCGGCGTGGTCCGAATCGCGGAACGAAAACGAGGTAGTCTGATAGATCGGCGTGGCGCGCGCGCCGGTGGTCGGGTCGGGAGCAGCGCCGGCGTGCAGCGCAAGCGTGTCGAAACGGTTCGCGGACATGCTGGGCGGCGGGGCCACGGACGGCCTCGCGAAAGGTGAAAGTGGCGGCCATCCTATCACCGGCATGCAGCGCTTCAAGCGCGGTTTTCCCGATGCGCATGGGCGCGAGGCCCCGGGTGCGAACATTCGTGCACCCGGCACGCCTTGGTGGGCGGGCGGCTTTCCTTTTACGGGTCTTTCCGCTAGGATCGAAAGTCATTGATGTATTACGAGCTTAGCGGCATTACGGGAGACAGATCATGCGAGTCAGCGACATCCTCAAAGTCAAAGGCAACACCCTTTTCACGGTTACGCCGGATACCACGCTGCACGACGCAGTCAATACCATGGCGGAGCACGACATCGGCTCGCTGGTGGTGATGGAATACGGCGACCTCGTCGGCATGCTGACTTTTCGCGAAATTATTTTGACGCTGAGCAAGAACGGCGGCAGCGTCGGCACGTCCACCATCCGCAAGGTCATGGACGATCATCCGCTCACCTGCACGCCCGAAACGGACGTGAACGAAGTTCGCCGCATGATGCTCGAACACCACGTGCGTTATCTGCCGGTGCTGGAAAGCCGCACGCTGATGGGCGTGATCTCGTTCTACGACGTCGCCAAGGCAGTGGTCGAAGAGCAGGGCTTCGAAAACCGCATGCTCAAGGCCTATATCCGCGACTGGCCGGAAGAACAGCAGGAACAGCAACCGGCGCGCTAATGCGCGGCGACTCACTGCGACGCTTCAGCCGTTGTCGTGAGCGCGAAGAGGCGGTCAAGGCGCGCGCGAAAGCGTGCGCTTTTTTTGTGTCCGGCGCCGGGTTCGGCTTCCGTTCAGCTTTGCACCTGGATGCGGCCTTCCGGCTGACTCGACGCCAAGGCTGGTGCGAGCCCGCGTGATCGGCTTGCAGGGCGCCAGTGCCATGTGTGCCGCCCGGTGAGCCGCCCACGCGCAGCTGCGCGCAGGGTGCTTTCTTCATCGTTGCTCTTTGGCTTGCTTCCGGAACTTCATGAGCGATCGTCCGTTACCCGCTGCCCGCCGCGCCGCCCGCCAACGCGACGCGCACGAATCCCAGTTCCGGTTGCTCGGCCAGCGCCGTTTCGCGCCGTTTTTCTGGACGCAGTTCCTCGGCGCGATGAACGACAACGTCTTCAAGATCGGCTTCACGTCGCTCGTCACCTATCAGGCGGCGCGTTTTTCCGGCGTCGATCCGAAAACGGCGGCGTTCCTGATTTCAGCCATCTTCATTCTGCCGTTCGTGCTTTTTTCGGCCACCGCCGGGCAGATTGCCGACAAGTACGACAAGGCGATGCTCACGCGTCTGGTCAAGAGCTTCGAAATCGTCGTGATGCTGATCGGCGGCGCGGGTTTCTGGCTGCATAGCGCGCCGCTTCTGTACTTGTGCACATTTCTGATGGGCGTCCATTCAACCGTGTTCGGCCCGGTCAAATACTCGTACCTGCCGCAGCATCTGTCGACGTCGGAGCTCGTCGGCGGCAACGGCATGGTCGAAATGGGCACTTTCGTGGCGATCCTGGTCGGCACGATCGTCGGCGGCGTGAGCGCGGGTTTCGTCGAACACGGCGCGATTGTGCTGGCCGGCGCCTGCGTTGCGATTGCGCTGGTGGGGCGCGTGGTGTCGGGCTTCGTGCCGCTCACGCCGGCGCCGCAAGCGGATTTGCGCATCAACTGGAATCCGGTCAGCGAGACGTGGCGCAACCTGAAACTGGCGCGCGAAAACCGGACCGTGTTCCTGAGTCTGCTGGGAATATCCTGGCTGTGGTTCGTCGGCGCGATCTTCCTGTCGTCGTTTTTCAGCTTTGCGAAAGACGTGCTGTCCGCCGACCCGGATGTCGTGACCGTGCTGCTCGGCACCTTCTCGGTCGGCATCGGCCTGGGTTCGCTGATGTGCGAAAAGCTCTCGAAGCGGCGCATCGAAATCGGCCTCGTGCCGCTCGGCTCGATCGGCATGAGCGTGTTCGCGATCGATCTGTTTTTCGCGAGCCATGCGTTGCCGCCCGCGGGGCCTCTGCTGAGCGTAGGCGAATTCATCGTGCGGCCCGCCCACTGGCGCGTGCTGGCTGATCTGTTCCTGCTCGCCATGTTCGGCGGCTTCTATAGCGTACCGCTGTACGCCCTGATCCAGAGCCGCAGCCAGCCGAGCCACCGGGCGCGGATCATCGCGGCGAACAACATTCTGAACTCGCTGTTCATGATCGTTTCGTCGCTGATGGCCGTGGCCCTGACCGCGGCAGGCTTCGGCATTCCGGCGATTTTTCTCGTCACGGCGCTGCTGAACATCGTGGTGGCGACCTACATTTATTCGCTCGTGCCGGAATTTCTGCTGCGCTTTATCGCGTGGGTGCTGGTGCACACGTTTTACCGGATTCGCCTCGTGCATGCCGAGCGGATTCCGGAGGAGGGCGCGGCCGTGCTCGTGTGCAACCACGTGAGTCTTGTGGACGCGATCGTCATCATGGCCGAGAGTCCGCGCCCGATCCGTTTCGTGATGGACCATCAGATATTCAGGACGCCGTTCGCCGGCTGGGTGTTCCGTCACGCAAAAGCAATTCCGATCGCACCGGCGCATCAGGACGCGCAGTTGCTGACGCGCGCCTACGAGCGCTGCGCGCAGGCGCTTGCCGAGGGCGATCTGGTGTGCATCTTTCCGGAAGGCAAACTCACCAGAACCGGCGAGATGAATCCGTTCCGTCATGGCGTGACCGAGATCATCAAGCGTACGCCGGCGCCGGTCATTCCTATGGCGTTGCGCGGGTTGTGGGGCAGCGTATTTTCGCGGGCGGGCGACGCGCGCTGGCCGCGGCCTATCCAGAAGGGTGTCATGAGCCGACTGACGCTGGCGGTGGGTGAGCCGATCGATCCGGCGCAGGCGACGCCGGAGAAACTGCAGCAACTTGTCACCGAATTGCGCGGCGCGCGGAAGTAGCGTGGTCGGACCTTTCTGGCCGGCGGCGGTATGTGTATCGGCGAACTGGGGTATGGCGGCGGGAACCGGCCGCGCGTGCGCCCCTGGCCAATCGGGCAGAACCGCCGTACGACGCGGTCCGGTCGCCACGGGGCTGGCATAATAGCGCTTTCCCCGCATTTCTTTGGACGACGCCCATGTCCGGCAACACGCTCGGTACGCTTTTCACTGTCACGACCTTCGGCGAATCGCACGGTCCCGCTATCGGCTGCGTGATCGACGGCTGCCCGCCGGGCCTGGCGCTCAACGAAGCCGACATCCAGCTGGAACTCGACCGCCGCAAGCCCGGCACGTCGCGCCATGTCACGCAGCGTCAGGAAGAAGACAAGGTCGAGATCCTGGCGGGCGTGTTCGAAGGTCAGACCACCGGCGCGCCGATCGCGCTCCTGATCCGCAACACGGACCAGCGCAGCAAGGACTACGGCAACATTGCCGACACGTTCCGCCCGGGCCACGCCGACTACACCTACTGGCAGAAGTACGGCATTCGCGACTATCGCGGCGGCGGCCGTTCGTCGGCCCGTCTCACGGCGCCGACGGTGGCCGCGGGCGCGGTTGCGAAGAAGTGGCTGCGCGAGAAATTCGGCACGGAAATTCGCGGCTATATGGCCGCGCTCGGTGAGATCGACGTGCCGTTCGTCGACTGGGCGCACGTGCGCGAAAACCCGTTCTTCGTGCCCAACGAGCAGATCGTGCCGCAACTGGAAGCGTATATGGACGCGCTGCGCAAGGAGGGCGACTCGATCGGCGCGCGCATCAACATCGTGGCGTCCGGCGTGCCGGTCGGCCTCGGCGAGCCGCTGTTCGACCGCCTCGACGCGGACATTGCGCATGCCATGATGGGCATCAACGCGGTGAAGGGCGTCGAAATCGGCGCGGGCTTTGCGAGCGTCGCGCAACGTGGTTCGGTGCACGGCGACGAATTGACGCCGGAGGGCTTCGTCGGCAATCACGCGGGCGGTGTGCTCGGCGGTATTTCGACCGGGCAGGACATCACGGTGTCGATCGCGATCAAGCCGACTTCTAGCATTCGTACGCCGCGCCGCTCCATCGACAAGGCGGGGCAACCGGCTGTCGTCGAAACATTCGGGCGGCATGACCCGTGCGTCGGCATTCGCGCCACGCCGATCGCTGAATCGATGCTCGCGCTGGTGCTGATCGACCACGCGCTGCGCCATCGCGCGCAATGCGGCGACGTGTCCGTCAGCACGCCGAAGATCGCGGCGAGCGCGCCTTAACGGGCCTGCGTCAAGCGCATCTGTATTCGTCTACGCGAGCAGTGTCGTCTCTCATGACTGATTTCGGCGCCGAGCCGGCAGCAAGCCGCCTCGCGGATCTGCGCGCGCGTGCCGCCGCACCCCATGCCACCGCTGCCGACTGCCTGGCGTTCGGCCAGACGCTGTTGCAACACGCGGGGCGCGACAAGGCGAGCCAACGTGAGGCGCTTGTCGCGCTGGTGCGTGCATACCAACTCGATCCATTCTGCGAACCCACGCTGTTGCATACGATCGCGCAAACGGCCTTCGTGTTGCGCGACTGGGCGCTGGTCGACTCCGCCACCGGGCTGCTGCTCTCGCACCATGCCGAAGATGCCAATGCGCTGATCTGGCGCGCGGCGGCCGTGCAGCAACGCGACGACTTCGCCAGCGCCGAGGCGCTGTTGCGCGAAGCCGTGCGCGTCGTGCCCGGCAATCCGGTGGCGCTGCACAAGTTGGCGTTGTGCGTCAAGGAACAGGCGCGGTTTGCTGAGGCCGAGGCGTTGCTCCGGCAAGTCCTGGTGCTCTCGCCGGAGAATGCCCATGCGTTGTTCGATCTGTCGGAACTCGAAATTCGCAGCGGACGTTTCGCCGAGGGCTGGGCGCATTACGAATCGCGCGTCGCGTTTGCCGGCGGCGAACTGAATAATGCGCAACAGGCGCTCGCCGCGATCAGTGCGCCCTGGCAGGGTGAGTCGCTTGCCGGCAGGACGCTAGTGGTCTATGGCGAGCAAGGCAATGGCGATTGCCTCTGGGCAGTGCGCTTTTTGCCGATGCTGGCCGAGCGGGCGCGGCGCGAGGGCGGCCGGGTGATTTTCGGTCACGACGGGCCGTTGCGCCATCTGTTCGAACGGATGCTGCCCGCTGATCTTCCACTCGAGACGAGTCTGGAGACACGCCCTGATTTTCACTGCGGGCTGGTGAGCCTGCCGCTGCGGCTCGGCATTTTCGACGCAACGGGGTGGGGCGCTCCGTACTTGAGCGCTGATCCAACGCTCAGGCAGACATGGCGCGAGCGAGTCGATGTGCACACGGCCGGCAAACTCGGCAAATGCGGCAATCGAAAGGTCGGGCTGGTGTGGAACGGCAATCCGGACCACATCCGCGACATGCGGCGGTCGGTGCCCGTCGGGCAAATCGAACCGCTGCTGAACGTAGCTGGCGTGAGCTATTTTGCTTTGTCGCCGGGACGCGCAGAGACGGTCGCGCAGTGGCGTGCCAAGGGTTTCGACATCGTCGATCTTACGCATCATTTTCAGTCCGGCTTCGACGATGTCGCGGCGTTGCTGGCGAATCTGGATCTCGTGGTCACGATCGATAGCGGGCCCGCGCATCTGGCGGGGGCGCTCGGCGTACCGACCTGTCTGATGATCGATCACGTTTCCGCGTGGTTCTGGGGCGACGGATCCCCAGTGACGGCCTGGTACGATTCGATCGAACTGGTTCGACAGCCGCGCGTCGGCGACTGGGCGCCGGTCGTGGCGAAAGTGCGGGAGCGGATTGAAGCGGTGGGGCGGAGTTGAAGCAGGTTGCCTTCACAGCGCGGGCATTCAGTCGCCGGCGCTGCGAAGGGAGGTGACGCGTGCGGAAGTTACATGTTCGGGTAGTTCGGACCACCGCCGCCCTCAGGCGTGACCCAGACGATGTTCTGCGTCGGATCCTTGATATCGCACGTCTTGCAGTGCACGCAGTT